>ERZ773142.746-NODE-746-length-23802-cov-7.94761_pt1 | contig 23802 bp, 19 predicted proteins | sample MGYA00580853_ERZ773142 | MGnify/ENA primary metagenome ERZ773142 (study PRJEB29015, sample SAMEA2737862) | human gut metagenome | biome: human gut; feature: human-associated habitat; material: faeces | place: China | collected 2012 ... | reverse complement strand
ACCCGGACGGCAAGACCTGGCCGCTGTGCCTGGCTTACGCCAAGGCTCTGGGCGCTCTGCGTGCAGGCGCCATCAAGACCACCTTCACCGAGGAGACCGAGACCGATCTGTTCGGCGAGCAGAATGTGCTGATGGGTGGCGTGAACAAGCTCGTCGAGATGGGCTTCGAAGTCCTCACCGACGCCGGTTACCAGCCGGAGATCGCCTACTTCGAGGTCTGCCACGAGCTGAAGATGCTCGTCGACCTCATGAACGAAGGCGGTCTGAACAAGGCCCGCTGGTCCTGCTCCGACACCGCCCAGTACGGCGACTACACCAACACCTGCATCGACGAGCACGTGCGTGAGCGCATGCAGTACCACCTCAAGCGCATCCAGGACGGCTCCTTCGCCAAGGAGTTCATCGACGACCAGGACGCCGGCGCTCCGAAGTTCAAGGCGCTGCAGGAGGAGTACTCCAACGTGCGCATCGAGACCGTCGGCCCGAAGCTGCGCGCCATGTTCTCTTGGAACAAGGACGCCGTGAAGGACGCCGACGAGGCCAACTCCTTCACCGGCAAGATCGCCCGCGCCCAGGTGCAGTGATTTCTGAGGCTGTGAGGCCGTAAGGCCGTAGAGCTGTAAAGCCAGGCCTTACCGCATGACTCAGGTCGTCGTCTTCGTCGTTCATCGCCGAAGACGACGACCTTTCGTTTATCTGGTCCTATTAGTGTGTTCGTGAGCAATGTGCTTACGAACACACTACGAATATCAAGGCTGCTATCACGCCAAATTGCGTCACTGTGTGCGCCCTCGCACACAGTGACGCCTGTGTAAACCCTTTATTTTTCAACGGTTCTGCAGATTGCGTCACTGAGAGAGGTCGCGCACAGTGACGCAATCCGCACACAGTGACGGTCGATAACCATGGTTGTGTCGCACGATTCGCATGTTTCGTATGATCACGTGCGAGTTGCAGGATCCGACGCTGGTGGTATCAGCGCCGAGGCTCGTTCGCTGTCGTCTTCCGCGATGTCCGACTCATACGCGGCGCCCTTTGCGGCGTTCTCTGGCGCGGTACCTACGTTGCCGCTGACGGGCCGTCTCAGCACGATCATCTGCCAGCAGTGCCCGGAATTTCGGGTGTGGTCTATTCCGGCAGGTGGTGTCAAGGGCTTTCGCCACCCTTTGCGCGAATCGTCGCCGCCCCTGCGAGGTCAATATATCATCGGCAAAGACGACGATGACTGTATATCCCATCGCCCGCAAAGCCTGCCTCTTGCGTTCATCCCATCGGTATTGTCGTTTGTCGCGGCGATGCGCGTCTCCATCGTATTCGATGATGACCCGTTGTTTGGGGTATGCGATATCGACTGTCGCCTCGTGAGCCAACTCCGGAATGAGTATCTTCCAGTGTTTGACCGGCTGTGGCAATCCATGTCGCAACATCACGAGAGTGCAGCGGCATTCCATGGTGGAGTCAGTCACGGCATCGAGGAAAACGAGAGCATCAATGCATTTCCTTCTGCCCGGGAACGCGTCTGCTCCATCAAGGAACCGCGAGATATTGGCGACCGTCATGGAGCCTGATGACGCGCGCAGTATGGCATCCGCCAGAACGATTACCTCGATTTGCGTGAGATACGGCGCCAGCAGTGCCCATGTCATCAGCGGGTGCGTGTAGACGATGGTGATGTTGTCGTGAGTCCATGTGAGGTGGGCGATGCCCGTCAACGATGGCGGGCATTTCAGGTAGGACGTATCTTTCCGTCCGGATCTCTTGGTTGGCTCCCCAACGTACAGTACTTGGAACTTCACGGCTTCAAATCTTGAACATAGCGGTGTCTCTATGCCTGCCAGACGTAATGCGGTCATACCGGTATAGACCGGTGGCGAGGTGTTGATGGTTTTTCGTGAGTGTTCCATGCAATGCAGGAACGTCGTGGATTGCAGCTGGCGCAGTGAGCGCGCAAGATAGTTGTTCGCGACTGTTGCGCTGGAGCTGACAGGGGTGTGCTGATTCGTATTCATGGATTGAATGTAAGCATGATAATCTGCAGTGCGCCACCGGCCGCCTCAAATCTGTGGATAAGTGTATAACTCATCGGTTATCCACAGTGATGTAGCAAATGTGGATATGTAACTGGCGGAGATGCTGCGTGTGATGCTGCTCTGCGGATGGAGGAACGCGTCACTGTGTGCGGGGTGCGTCACTCTGTGCGCCCTCGCACACAGTGACGCCCATGTAAATCCCTTATTTTTCAACGGTTCTGCGAGTCGCGCCACTGAGAGAGGGCGCACACAGTGACGCACCCCGCACACAGTGACGGTATTGCGGGCTTCCGCCGTGCACGGGTACGGGTATCGGATCATGTGACTGATCCGATACCCGTACCCAACGCCTCAGAGCGCCTGCGGGCGCAGGACGAGATCGAAATCGAACTCCGCGTCGTCGAGGCGGTATTTCTCGTGCAGCTTGGGACCGCAGCTGTTGGACCCGACGCCGGACTGCATGTAATCCACGCACACCACCGTCGAATCCGCCGGCTTCAGCTCGCTGTTGTGAGCCTTGGCGGTCAGCTCCTCCTGGGTGTAAGGCAGCGCCTGGAAGTCGAAGGCGTGGTCACCGGCACGGAGCACCAGCAGCTCGGCGTCATCGCTGGCGACGCTCGCCCAATCGCAGTCGTGATGGTTGCCGTTCTCCTGCGGCTTGATATACGGCTCGAACAGCGATTCGGGAGTGCCGGAGAACACGCCATGATAGCTGGACCGGCGCTTGTCGATGTAGCTTTCGTTCGGGCCGAGACCGCAATAGGCGATCTGCCGCATCGGCTTCGGCACGAACAGGCGCAGGCCGAAACGCGGCAGGAACGGGAAATCGGTGTCGCGCATCACATGCATGCGCAGCGCCACCGAACCGTCGGGCGCGATGGTCCAGTCGGCGTCGATGTCGGCGATGCGCTGCACAATCGGCGCTACCAGCGCCATCGTCGCATGGATCGTCACCTGGCCGTCGACCACCACCGAGCCGTCCTCGGACGTCGCTATGGCGCTCACGTCGCCGGCGTCGACGTTGCCGTCGTCGAGGATCGCATCATCTCCAAACGAGGCGACCGGCGCATCCTCATCGTCCGCACGCAGTTCAATCGACTCGGGCTTGGCGATGATGTCATCCTCATCGACCAGTACACCGACCTCGTACGCGCGCGCCTGAGCGCGGTCATACTGGGCGCGGATCCAATCGGCCTTGATGTACTGGTCGTTGTCGGTGGGAGCGCGCCACACATTCAGCTCCATCGGCCTGTTAAGCAGCGACCGGTTCGCGAACGACATCGACGAGAACAGGCCGGTACGGCGGTCGAGCACATACCGGAACGTCGAGCCTTCCACGGTGATCGAGGCATCGGTCTGCATGACGGTCAGCGGGTCTGCCAGCACGACGTCGTCGTAGCCGGCATCCGCGGCATCGTTCGCCCCATCGTCGGCGCCTTCTACGCTATCGGTGCCGTCATCGGCAACGTCGTCGACATCGTCATCCGAGCCGATGCCATCGGCGATATCGGCCAGCGCGGCGACGACCGTCTGATTGCGCGGATCCGCGGTCGGCACGGCGACCTCGTCGAAGCCGAGCTCGAAGCCGATCGGCAGTGTCTCGGTGTCCGTCGCCTGATAGTACTTCACCAGCATCGTCACGTTCCCGGCCTCGGGTATGGCATCAAGGATCTCAGCTGGTACGTCGACGACCGCGTCACCATGCGGCGCGATCAATGGCATCGACGGCGTGTAATTGCCGGGATGCTCCTCCCGGAACGCCGCGCCCGCCGCAGGGTCGCTCTCCCACGCAGCCCATGCGGTCTCCACGCCATCCACCAGCAGCTCGAACGTCATGAACACCGCGTCGGCGGCATCCAGGAAGTCCAGGTAATTGTGCAGCGTCACCGTGCCCGCGGCCGCGTCGAAACCGGTCACGCGCACCGGCCGATACACGTTCTTGAACTCCAGCAGCCCGGTATGCGGCGTGCGGTCCGGGTACACCAAGCCGTCCATGCAGAAATTGCCGAAATGCGGGTACTCGCCCGAATCGCCGCCGTACGCGTACTCGCGCTTGCCGGCCGCGTTCGTGCCACGGTCGATCGCATGGTCGCACCACTCCCAGATGAAGCCGCCGACCAGGCCGTCATAACGCTGGATGCGCGTGAAATAATCCTCCAGATCGCCCGGGCCGTTGCCCATCGCATGGCAGAATTCGCACAGCACGTACGGCTTGACGCCGTTGTCGCCGTCATCGCCGTTGCTGCCGTCGCGCAGCCCGTCCGGCGTGCGCGGCCCCTCCTCGGAGAAGTACTGGTCGATCTCCTCGACGGACGGGTACATGCGGCTGTGTACGTCAAGATAGCTGTAATCGCACTCCTGTCCCTCATCCACATACCGGGCGCTCTCATAGTGCGTCAGGCGGCTCGGGTCGAAGGTCTGCGTCCACAGCAGCGCCGCCTCGAACGTACAGCCGTACGCACACTCGTTGCCCATCGACCAGAAGATGATGCTCGCATGGTTCTTGTCGCGCTCCACGCTGCGCTGCGCGCGGTCAACGGTCGGCGCGATCCACGCGGGGTTGTCGGCGATAGGCCGGTTCCAGCGCTTGTTGACGGCCGCGTCGCTCTCGTCCGGATGCACGCCGCGCATCGCGCCGTGGCTCTCGTTGTCAGCCTCGGCCACCACATAGAAGCCGAGACGGTCGTACAGGTCGTAGAAGTGCGGCGCGTTCGGGTAATGGCTGGTGCGGATCGCGTTGACGTTGTGCTCCTTCATCAGCGTGAGGTCGCGCATGAGCTGCTCCTCGCTGATGACCGGGCCGGTCACCGGGTCGCTGTCGTGCCGGTTGACGCCGTGGAGCTTGATCGGCTTGCCGTTGACCTTGACCACATTGCCATCCACGCTGACCTCGCGGATGCCGACGAGCGCGGTGATGACCTCGTTTGCGGTGGTGTACACGATGGTGTACAGGTACGGCGTCTCGGCGGTCCACAGATGCGGGTCGTCGACCGCCAGGGATGCGTGCGCGGTCGGGGCGAACGCGCTGTCTCCGGTGAATCCTGTGCCGTTCGCGCCGCCGGCGAGCGTGCCGGTCACCGACGCGATGCGCAGTGCGGCCTGTGCGTCCGTGGAGTCATCGTCGATGGCGGCCACGTCGTCGATCGACTCGATGACGCCTTCTTCTTCGTCATCCGCGGCGGTGTCGTCGCTGCCAGTGCCGGTCGCGTCGTCGGCTTCGCTCGCGTCGGGCTGTGTCCGAACCGTCACGTCGTCCTCGTCCCCGGCCATCGGATCATCGATCGGCTCCGAGGCCGTCTCTGCCACCAGCTCGCCATCCTCATCGAACAGCTGCACCTTGACCGGCACATCCGCATCGTCGAAGAACGCGAAATCCACGTCGACCGTCGCGTGATCGACCGGCGACGCATCATATTCGTCATCGCTGATGCCGGCCTCAACCAGCGCGGAATCGACATTGCGCCAAATCGACGTATGCACGAACATGTCACGAATCGCATACTCGGGACGGTCCAGCAGATACACGTCACGGAAGATGCCGCTCATGCGGAACTTGTCCTGATCCTCCTGATAGCTGCCGTCGCACCACTTCAGCACCAGCACGGCCAGCGTGTTCACGCCGTCCTCCAGCACGTCGGTCACATCGAACTCGCTGGTCGAATGCGACACCTGCGAATACCCGACGAACTCGCCGTTCACCCACACATAGAACGCCGAATCCACGCCCTCGAAATTCAGGTACGTGCAGGGCGCGTCAGGATCGGACGTATGCATGAAATCGCACAGGTACACGCCGCACGGGTTGTCCTGCGGCACGAACGGCGGGTCGAACGGGAACGGATAGTCGAAATTCGTGTACTGGTGGCGGTCGAAACCATGGTTCTGCCACACGCTCGGCACCGGCGTCGTCGTGAAGCCGTCCGCCGCCAGCGCACCCGTGGCGGCAGTGCGCGGATCGGCGTTCTCCGGTGCGTCATCCCCGCCGAAATCCACGTCATAGAACACCGGGCGGCCGGCGGCGCGCAGTCGGGAGACCTCGGCGTCCAAGTCGTAGATGCTCGCATAATACTTGAAATCCCAGTCGCCGTTCAGCAGCATGAAACGATCGGAATTCACGCGATTCTCGCCGACCGTGTCCATCGGCGTGGACGCGGGCACGTAATACGCGCGGTTCGGCTGCGTGCCGACATGTAGATGGCCGAGACTCTCGTAGTACCGGGGAATGAACATGATGGAGCCCTCCTTGGTTGTGCATGTGCCAGTGCGATGACACTGCACACCATTATCGGCGTCAGCATGGTCGAGAAGTCAGGCCTTGGCCTGGCTTCCGGCGATATTCGCGGGTCCTGGAAAGGTGGTCTCGCGCTAAACCAAGGAAAAAGGCGGCTCGCAAGGTTTGTGGGGACTTCGTTGTGACCTGTGTTCGGCGTGTCGGATTATGGTGGGCTGGCTCTGTGCGCTCGTGAGCCGTTCCGGCTCTGTTCGCGCGTGCGGCGGCCATGGCTCCATCCGCGGGATGTGCGCGACTAAGGGCGGACGGTCTTGCGCGTCTGCGTGACCTGGTATGCGGTCAGCAGAATCGCAAGCCACACCACACCGGCGATGACGGCGACGCGATAGCTGGACGAGAAGCACATGAGCACCACGACGAATGCCAGGAATGCGAGCACTACATACGGCATCACGCGGGCGAACGGCAGTTTGAAATGGATGCGTCCCAGAGCCTCGTCTCCGGTGAGCCCGGCCAGCTCGCCGGGCCCGTCTCCGGCCGCCACACGGCGACGGAAATGAATCTCGGTGACCATGATCATCGACCAGTTGATAACGCCAGCAATCGTGGCGATCGACATCAGATAATTGAACGCGAAATCGGGCCACAGGAACACGACCACCACGGCCAGCGCGGTGATGGCCGCGGAAGCGAGCACCCCGGCAACCGGTACGCCGTGGAAGTTGAGCTTGCCGAGGATTTCGGGCGCGTTGCCCTGCCTGGCCAGCGAGTACAACATGCGGGAGTTGGCGTACAGGCCGGAGTTGTACACGCTCATCACCGCGGTCAGACACACGAAGTTGAGGATACCGGCGGCCGCGTGCACGCCCACCGAGTCGAAGATCTGCACGAACGGGCTGGTCGTGCCGTCGATCGTGTTCCACGGCACCACGGCCATGATCACGCCGAGCGCGCCGATGTAAAACACCAGGATGCGCCAGATGATGCCATTCGTCGCGCGGGGAATGGTTCTGCGCGGATCTTCGGTCTCGCCGGCCGTGATGCCGATGAGCTCGGTGCCGCCGAAACTGAACATCACCACGACCAACGCCATCAACAGTCCGGTCCATTGGCCGTCGGCGCTTTGCTGCAGCAGGCCGTGGGGGAGTACGCCGCCATCGAGCGCGAACCAGTTCGAGAAGCTCGCCTTGACGCCGGAATCCGTTGGCAGTCCGGCAATCAGTACCGCGAGCCCGCCGACGATCATCGCTATCACCGCGACGATCTTGATGATCGCGAACCAGAATTCGAACTCGCCGAACTTGCTCACCCCCAGCAGGTTCATCGCCGCAATCACGACGAGAAACACCGCGGCCGACACCCATTGCGGAATCGCGGGAAACCAGTAGTTGACGAACGAGCCGACCACGCTCAGCTCCACCATCGACACCAGAATGTAATTGAACCAGTAGTTCCAGCCGCTCACGAAGCCGGCGCGCTTCGACCAGTAGTGGGTCGCGTAGTAGCTGAACGCACCGGCCCTCGGGTCTTCGACCGACATCTCGCCCAGCGCCCGCACGATCATGAAGATAGCCAACCCGCCCACAAGATAGGCAAGCAGGATTGACGGGCCTGCCAGCGCGATCGACTCGCTGGAGCCATAGAAGAGTCCGGTGCCGATCGCCCCTCCCAGCGCGATCAGCTGGACATGCCGGTTCTTCAACGATTTGCGCAACGCCGCCGGTGCCGGCGTGTTGCCGGTGCCGGGGCGGGAGGCCGTCGCCGTGCTGTCGTGCATGGTGTTCTTGCTCATCGGTTCCTCTCCATCGTTGCCGCACGCCGGCGACTGCTCGCGGCATTGGCCGTCTGCCCGTCGTTGACCCGCTCGCGCCCGTCTTCGACATTGCCGTCATCGCCGGTGGGACCGGGCCGTGATGCCGTGATCGCCGCACCCGCCGCAACGCAGGCCGATATCGGCATGACCGCCATTCTATGCCATCCGCTGACGAGTCGACGTCACCGTGCGCCGTTTTGTCTCCCGCATCGGCTCATCGGGGTGCGTCATGCCGCGGTGGGCACCACGGTCACGGTCTGAGCCTTCCTCATCGTCGCGGCGTCGACTTTTCGTGGCTATCTGCGTTTCAAGGGGGTGATTTCGTGTTCGCCGAACATCTAACTGAGTTTCAGGGGGTTGCCAAAACATGATACCCGGAGTATTGAGCACCAATTGCCATTGGAATCATGCGGTCTTGAGGGCGTTTATACTCGGCTACCAACCCCTCGAAACGCAGATAGATGTTCCGGAAGAGCGCCATCAACCCCTTGAGATGCAGATAGCCCAATTTTGCCGCAACATGTCTGCGATTGAGCGCCTAGCATCACGTTTGCATAATCGCGATTTAGTAAATCGCGATTATGCAAACGATCTGTGCCGGTGCGAAGAATATGTCATGCCCCGTCGATTCCTTGTGGTCAGCATCTCCGATTCGTCTAGTGCCGCTGCGGCACTCTGGCCGTATGATTCCGGGTGGGCCGAGGCCGGAATCGTCTGTCTCACCGGGCGCCGGGCATGCCCATGGTGAAGATGATGTGGGCGACGGTTTCTGGTGGGGCGGCGAGGTCGGTGGCGAGCCAGTACTGCAGCAGTCCGATGCTGCCGGATACGGCGAACCGCATGCGCATCTGCGCTTCGGCCGGGTCGCTGGAGGCGGGCTGCATCTGTTCGGCGACGGAACGGCGGCTGTAGATCAGGCCGAGCAGCTGTTGCTGGAAATCCAGGTCGGCGGTAGGGCTCATCAGCACCTGCAGATGGTTGCGGTTGTCGGCGATATAGCGGCAGATGTGCTCGATGACGTGCTCGACGCCGGCCGCGTCAGGCTGCATGAGCAGCTGGTCGAGCGCGGTCGTGACCCATGCCATCGTTTCGTCCTCGATGTCGTGTAGCAGCTCCTCGATGCTGTCGTAGTGCGCGTAGAACGTGGAGCGGTTGACGTCCGCCTGCTCGCACAGCGTCTTGATGGTGATGCTGCCGAGCGGCCGTTCGCGCATCAGGTCGATGAGCGCGTCCTGCATCGCCCTCCGCGTGTAACGGGTGCGGCGGCTTTCGGTCAGTTCCTTGGCCATGGCTGGTCCTTGCCTCGTATGGTCTCGCGCCGGCGGATTCCTGCCCGACATTCGGCAATCCGACTGTTGGTTGCGAAACCGACATAGTGTTGTTTTACTTGAGTATAACATCTGTTACGTGTGCGGGGAGGTGCATGATGGCGTATATCGAATTCGACCGCGTGGTCAAGGAATACCCGTCCGGGCGCACCACGATCCGCGCACTGGACGAGGCCAGTTTCACCGCCGACCGAGGCGAACTGACGGTGATCCTCGGGCAGTCGGGCGCGGGCAAGACCACGGCGCTGAACATCCTTGGCGGCATGGACACCGCCACCTCCGGGCGCGTGGTCGTCGGCGGCCGCGACATCACCGGACTGCGCAAACGCGACCTCATAGCCTACCGGCGGATGGACATCGGATTCGTCTTCCAGTTCTACAATCTCGTGCCGAATCTGACCGCATTGGAGAACGTCGAACTCGCGTCGCAGATCTGCCCCGACCATTTCGACCCGGCCGACACCCTGCACAAGGTCGGTCTGGGCGACCGGCTGAGCAATTTCCCGGCGCAACTGTCCGGCGGCGAACAGCAGCGCGTGTCCATTGCGCGCGCAATCGCCAAGAAGCCGAAGCTGCTGCTGTGCGACGAGCCGACCGGCGCGCTCGACTATGAGACCGGCAAGGAGGTCCTGCAACTGCTGCAGGACATCTGCCGTGACGAGAACATGACGGTGCTCATCATCACCCACAACTCCGCGCTCGCTCCGATGGCGCACAAGGTCGTCCGTTTCCGCTCCGGCAAGGTGGTGGGCGAGGATGTGAATCCCGCGCCGGCACCGATCGCCGACATCGAATGGTAGGTGCTGTGATGGGACGGCATGCGCATAGGAACAAAGGTCGGAAGGCGGACGGTGATTCTGCCGGGTGGTCACCCGCGCCCGATGTGCCCACCGAGGTGATTCCCGGAATCTACGACTTGGCGGCCGACACCGATACGGGCGGCAGGCCGTCTCGTGGGCGCTCGCTGTCGGGGGCGTTCGTCAAGGATACGATGCGCTCGTGGCTGCACGGGTGGAAACGGTTTCTGTCCATCGCCGTGATTTCGCTGCTTGGAGTGGCGGTGATGACCGGCATCTACGCCGGTTGTCGTGACACGTTCCGCGCCGCGAACCGGTTCTACGACGCGCAACGGTTGCACGATATCCAGGTGCTGTCGACCTACGGCCTGACCGATGATGACGTTGCGGCCCTGAAGCAGGTCCGCGGAGTCGATGTCGTGCAGCCGGAACGCAGCCAGAGCGTCGAAGCCGACGTCAAGGGCACCGACAAAACCGTCACCATCAACGAGATCGGCGTGAATGGCCTCGACCAACCGTACCTACAGGACGGCCGCATTCCGAGCAAGGCTGGCGAGGTCGCGGTCACCAAAAAGTTCCTCGCCGACAGTGGCATGGCCGTCGGCGACTCGCTGACCGTCACCCCGGTCGACACCGGTACTGCGACATCGACCGTTTCGGATACGGACTCCGCCGACAGCGGCGCGAACGGCACGGAACCGACGGACGAGCAAACCGATGCATCGCAATCGGCGCCGAGCTTCCCGACCGAACTGACCATCACCGGCACGGTGATAGACCCCAAGGACCTGAGCAATCCGGACGGATACAGCGGCGCCACGGCATTCCGCAACTCGCTCGCGTCCGACTACACGTTCTTCGCGCCGAGCGACGGCGTGACAGGAGACATCTACACCGCTATCAGCCTGACCGTGAGCGGCTCGACCGACGAGGACGCGTTCAGCGACGACTATGACACGCTGGTCCGCGATGTCGCCGACCGCATCGAAGCCACGGTGCAGACCAAGCGGCAGAACGAACGCCGGCAGACTCTCGTGGACGCCGCGCAGAAGAAGCTCGACCAGGCGAAGACCGACGCCTACCGGCAGCTCGACGACGCGCAGATGCAGATCACCGAGCAGACGGAGGAGCTGAAAACCCAGCGCGAGCAGGCGAAAACCACCAAGCAGAGCCTCGAAGACAAGCTCACACAGCTTGAAGACCAATCGGAGCAGCTGCAGGACGGCAAAGACCAGGTCAACGTGGGACTGCTCCAAGCCCGCCAGGGCCAATCGCAGCTGCAGCAGGGCATCACCACCGCGCAGACGATGAACGACCTGGCCGCGCAGGGCGCGCGGGCCGCAGAGCAGGCCGCGGACGCGGCAGACCAGGCGGTCGCCGGCGCGCAAGGTCTGCCCGAGACGGTACTCGAACCATTGCGCAAGGCAGCGAAAACCGCGCGCGACCTCGCCACACAGGCACGGTCCAAAGCCGATGAATCCGCGGCACGGCTCACGCAACTGCAATCCCAGCTGAGCCAGGTCAACGCCACCATAGCCCAACTCGAAGCGCAATCGGCCACCTTGCAGCGGCAAACCGAGCAGCTGCGCGGCGGTCGTCAGCAGATCCGCGACGGACTCAAGCAGATAGCCGCCGGCGAAGAGCAGATGGACACCGGCGAACGGCAGCTCAAGGACGCGCAAGACCAGCTTGACGCCAAGCGCAAGGATGCCGACAGTCAGTTCGCCAAGCAGCAGCAACGCATCGACGACATCGCCGCAGCCCGCTGGTACGTGCAGACGCGCTCGTCAATCGGCGGCTTCAGCTCGCTCAAATCCGACATCAGCTCAATCGAATCAATCGGCTACGCCTTCCCGGTCGTATTCCTGATTGTTGCGGTGCTGATGAGCCTGACCGCGATGACCCGCATGGTCGAGGAGGAACGCGGTCTGATTGGCACCTACACCGGGCTCGGTTACGGGAACGCGGCCATCGCGATGCGATACGTGCTGTTCGCCGCGCTCGCCTGCCTAATCGGCGGCGGACTGGGACTGATGGTCGGCTTCCTCGGCATTCCGTCGTTCCTGCTGCTGGTGATCGAGGGACTGTACACGGTGCCCGGCATACAGCTCGAATACGATTGGCTGTACGGGTCGGCAGGCATCGCGCTGTTCGTCGTCGGCGTGGTCGTCGCAACGGTCGTCGCCTGCGCCGGGGCTCTGCGGCAAAGCCCGGCGCAACTCATGCAGCCGAAAGCGCCGAAGGCCGGCGCGCGCATCTTGCTCGAACGCATCCGCCCGCTGTGGCGGCGGCTCAGCTTCCTCAACAAGGTCACCGCGCGCAACATATTCCGCTTCAAAAGCCGCCTGTTGATGACCGTCGGCGGGGTAGCGGGCTGCACGGCGCTGATTGTGTGCGGCTTCGCCATCAACGACACCGTCGCCACGCTCGGACCCAAGCAGTACGAGGACATCTACCATTACGACCTGCTCGTCGTCAGCGGCGACGACAGTGTCGATGCGATGCGCGCTCGGCTCGACAAGGACGGGCGCGTGGAACGTTCGCTTGATCTGCGGCTCGACAGCGGCGAGATGGACGCGGGCGGCGCAGGCGAGACGATTCAGCTCATGATCGTGCCGGATGATTCAGTAGGAGCGCTCGGAGACATGATTACGCTGCGGTCCGCGAGCGGCGGGCACGGCAAGCTGCAGCTTGGGGGCGATGGCATAATCGTCGCGCAATCCGCGGCGAACTCGCTCGGCGTCAAGGCCGGCGACACCGTCACGCTACGTGACGGCAGTATGCGTCATGGCGAAGTGAAGGTCTCCGTGGTGACGCGAAACCTCATCGGCTCGAACGTGTATGTCACCGAAAGTCTGTACAAGAAGACATTCGGCGTGTCGACGGCGGTGACGCGCAACGCCGTGATCGCCACACTGGACGGAACCGCCGACCAGAACATCGCGTACGCGGATCGGCTCGCACGCGATCCGTCGGTCGTGAGCGCCACCAGCACCGACGATCTCGAGCGCAGCTTCTCGTTCGACCTGATGAGCGCCGTCGTGGCGCTCATCATCGCGCTCGCGGGCGGGCTGGCGCTCGTCGTGCTGTTCACGCTGGCGAACACGAACGTGTCTGAGCGCGTGCGGGAAATGGCCACGCTGAAGGTACTGGGCTTCTACGACCGCGAGGTGCACCGGTATGTCAACAAGGAGATGCTGATACTGGCCGGCATGGGCATCGTCGTCGGTCTGCCGCTCGGGCGCGCGGTCGGCGGGCTGCTTACGGCGGCGCTCAACATGCCCGCGTTGTATTTCGAGGTGAGCGTGCACTGGTATAGCTATGTGATCGCCGCCGCGGCGACGATGGCGTTCGCGCTGCTCGTGCAGCTGCTCACCAATCCGGTGCTCGACCGCATCGATCCGGTCAGCTCGCTCAAGTCCGTGGAGTGAGCCGCCCGCCACCGCCCTACTTGTGGTATGGCTCGCCGGCGTTGATTTTGTAGGCGCGGTACAGCTGCTCCAGTAGGATCACGCGCATCAGCTGATGCGGGAACGTCATCTTCGAGAAGCTGAGCCTGTAGTCGGCGCGGCGCAGGATCGCGTCGTCCAGGCCGATTGAGCCGCCGATGATGAGCTGTATGTGGCTTTCGCCGTGCAATCCGAGCTGGTTGATGTGCGCGGCGAGCCCTTCGGAGGAGAGCATCGTGCCGTCGATCGCCAGCGCGATCACATAGGCGTCGGGGCGGATGTGCTTGGCGATGCGCCCGCCTTCCTTGGCACGAATCTGCCGTTCCACGCCTTCGCTGGCATGTTCGGGGGTCTTCTCGTCGGCGACCTCGATGATGTCGAGCTTGCAGTAGCGGCCGAGCCGTTTGCTGTATTCGGCGATGGCGTCGCGCAGATACTGCTCTTTGACCCTGCCGACGCAAATGACGCTAATACGCATTATCCTGCTTTCTATCTGCCCGGAGGATTACGGAAGATACGCCGTCGTACTACTCCGAGAGTCACGGCACGACGATACCGCGACTCTCAGAGTCCCTCGGTGGGGGATTGGCTGACGCTCCGCCAGTCAATCCCCCACCGTCGGCATTGGTTGATGTGTGCGGATACGGCCGTTCAAAGCCGAAGGCGTATTTCGTACGTCGAGCGCTGAGGAAAGGCCGTATACGCTCCATCAATCAATGACGCCGTAGAGGCGGTCGCCGGCGTCGCCAAGCCCCGGCACAATGTACGCCTTTTCGTTGAGTTTTTCATCGACGGCGCAGACGACGACCTTGAAGGCGATGGAGGGGTCGATGTGGTCTTGGACGTATTGGATGCCTTCGGGGGCGGCGATGATGTTGATGGCGGTGACGTCTTTGGCACCGCGCTCGGCGAGGTAGTGGGTGGCGGTGACGAGGGTGCCGCCGGTGGCGAGCATGGGGTCGATGAGGAAGCACTGACGGCCGGTGAGGTCTTCGGGGAGACGGTTGGCGTAAGTGATCTGCTGGGTGGGGTGCTCTTCGTCGCGCTTCATGCCGAGGAAGCCGACTTCGGCGGTGGGGATCATTTTGGTCATGCCGTCGAGCATGCCGAGTCCGGCGCGAAGGACGGGAACGATGATGGGGGCGGGGCTGGCGATGTGCTTGCCGACCATGGGGGCGACGGGGGTTTCGATGGGCTTGTCGACGATGTCGAGGTTGCGGGTCGCCTCGTAGGCTTCGAGCATGACGAGTTCGGTGACGAGCTCGCGGAAAGTGGCGGATGAGGTGTTTTTGTCGCGCAGGACGGTGAGCTTGTGTTCCACCAGCGGGTGGTCGAGTACGTGAAGTTCCATGAGTACCAGCGTACCCGGTTATCTCACATTCTGGATGGACATAGCGTGTTGCTTATGTGGCGTAGTGGTCAAGATGTGCAGTGAGGTCGAAATGCAGGAGCCGAAGGCGGTTTCGACGGCGACGATATCACCAAGGCCGCGCCGAACCAGCGCATCCGCAAAGGCATGGCGTTCGTGCCGCAGGGGCAGCAGTCGTTCGGCACGATGACCGTCGACGAGAACCTGCATGTGGTCGCCGACCGGTACGGGTCCGAGGCGAAAGCGCGGTACGACGAGGCCGTGACGATGTTCCCGGTGCTCAAGGAATTCGCCGTCGAACGGGCGGATCGCTACTATGTGCTGGCCTCCGGGCGCTTCATCGCCACCGGCGAAGGCGGTCCTGCACAGGTTGAGGCCGCCAAAGAGGCCATGCGCGTATAATCGTGCTCTCAAAACTCGCAGATACAAGGCTTTTTCGAGCGTCAATCGTTATACCTGCGAGTTCTGAGAGCGCCTATTGCAGAGCCTTCATCAAAGAAGCCACATGACCCTTCGCCCGGACGTTGTAACGGGCGATTTCTATCGTGCCGGCTGCGCCTGTAACAGACACGCTGATGACGAATGTCGAGCGGATCACGCCTATGTGCGTGCGCCCGTAGAGCTTCTTTTCGCCGTACGCGCCGTAAAGCCGATGCACGGTCAGGTCCGCGTCCGACAGCAGCGGGAACGACAGGTGGTCGCGCTCGCGGAAACGCTGCAGCTTGTCGATTGGGTCCTTGGAGACGCCCAGCACAGTGAAACCGAGTGCGGTGAGCCGGGCAATGTTGTCGCGGAAGTCGCATGCCTCGGTGGTGCAGCCCGGCGTCATCGCGGCCGGATAGAAGTACAGTACCACGCGCTTGCCCTGCGCCAGCAGTCGCGACAGCGTGACGGAGGTTTCACCGCCGTCCGGGTTGACCGCAGGCAGGGTGAAATCGGGAGCGGGCTGGCCGGGGGTGAGTCGCGTGGGAAGGGCGGGCTGGCTGGATTGTCCGGGCTGCGGTGATTGGTCGCTTGCGTGATTTTCTGTCATGATGCGTGCTCCTTTACCTCGATGCCCATGTGTGCCACCACTATCGCCGTCGTGGTGGACAGTCGCGCGACCGCGTATAGTCGAATCATGCAATGGCTGCACAGGATAGGCGAGGCGATTGATTCGCTGGTTGCATGGTGGCGGCGCTCGCTGATCGGGCGGGTGATTGATCGGTATGTGTCGCGGCGCGGGCCGCTGCTGGCGAACGGGCTGGCATATGGGCTACTGTTCGCGTTCTTCGCCGGCGTATGGATCGTGGTCAGCACGCTCGGACTGGTGGTGACCGGGAGCGAGGAGATGCAGAAAGCGCTGCTCGCGATGCTGCGCACGGTGATTCCGAGCGTTTCCGATTCGCTGTTCTCCGCGTCGACGCTGAGTGGAATCTCGCATACGCTGACATGGACCGGTCTGGTGACGCTGGCGGTGTTCTGGTGGACGGTCACCGGTTGGATGAATTCCCTGCGCAATGCAGTGACGACCATGTTCGACGATTGCACGCAGGAGCTGAACGTGGTCAAGGCGCGATTGCGCGATACGGTCGCTGCGATCATGGTGGCGGTACTGTTCATATTGTCGACCGCGGCGGGCGTCGTCTCTGGCGGCCTGATGAGACTGGTGTTGCGGGCGCTTGGCATCGCCGACGATTCGCTGCCGGGCGCGCTGTTGCTGGAATCGACCGGTTTCGCTACCGGCGTGTTGCTGAATTTCGCGTTGTTCATGCTGCTGCTGCGCGTGGTCGCGCACATACGCGCGGGCAAATTCACGCTGGCGGGGGCGGCGCTTGGGGCTCTGGCGGTCGCGGTGATGCAGCTGCTGGGCGCTCGTCTGTTGACGGGTGCGCCGCGCAACCCGATGCTGGCGCCGTTCGCAGCCATCATCGGCGTGCTCATCTGGTTCAACTTGGTGGCGCAGGTGATCATGATCTGCGCGGCGTTCATCGCCGAGTGCCGGCGGGGGGGCGGGGAGAGCCGGAGCTAGCTACAGCCGCTGTCAGCCGACAGGGTAACTGGCACCAAGCATTGCCGGATACGATATCGTATGAGACGGCTGCGAGCTTCATCGCAGGTCGCAAGGTGCATGTCTTTCATGAGATGTGCCGTAGAGCATATGACGAGAGGGGAGTTCCCATGGCGATTGATGTATATGGTGCAACATGGTGCGGCGACTGCCACCGTGCCAAGAACGCGCTCGACCGGTTCGGCGCCGCTTACACGTGGCACGACATCGAGCAGGAGGAGGGCGCGGCCGACCGTGCCGTTGAGATCAGCGGCCAAAAGCACATCCCGGTCGTGCTCTATGGCGACGGGTCGTTCCAGGTCGAGCCGTCCGTCGTGGACATCCAGGCCAAGCTCAAGGAGCTTGGCCTGCTCGGGTGAGCGGTGAGTGGCTGCGGCGGTGGCGAACGATGGCGGGCGGCTGATGGCGAGGTGCGGTATCGGCTGTCCGCCATTGAACACGATGCATCAATTCGCGCCTTATGGTCGGCGCTTTTGCAAAGTGAGGACAGCATCGTTGCTTGATTTGACCAGATTCTATTCGTAGGCAGAAAGGGCACTTGCGCCCGCAGCGCGAACACCTGAGTGCCGCCTTCCGGCACCGCACCCGAACCACCAGCGCGGGAGCGGGACGCAACGGGGAATCGTCCACCGACACGTCCTCGACGACCATGCCTTTGACGTTCAGCAACCGTTTGAATTAGCTCTTCAACTAAGGCGCTTTCTTCGGTTGTATTTCTTGGTCGAATGTAGTATTGAATTCGCATGATGTGGAAGCGCGACCGTCTCCCATGCCTCCGCAGGATAGGGAGCTTCGGCCTGACGGCCTCCGCGCCGTTATATCCATGTCGATGGGCGAATCGACGTGTCAGCGCATAAGGACATAGGGAAGAGCAATGACGAAGCCATCAGAGGAAGTGGAAGCCACGGCTGGGGCCACCAAGGAAACCGACGTCGCGGCCAAGGGTATTAAGCCCGCCAAGCTCACCGCCGTCATCGTCGCGGTGGTGGTCGTGGCGCTGGCGGGCATCGGCGGCGGATACGCCTACTGGACGCACCACGAGGGCAACGCCTACCATGAGGCGGTCGCGCCGAGCGGCAATGTGCAGCTCATTCTCGATATCTTCAACAAGACCGGGGTCCCGGCGTATGTGAGCAGGCTGTGCTCGGGGGGGCATACTGTCGTTACGCAACCACGTGGCCGTGGACGTGGTACAGTTCGTCTCGCCTGTGGCCAGCGTGGCCACGCGCGGCCGATGGTCGCAGGCGCTGAACGAATCATTACCGGCCAATGAGCCTTCGGCCGTTGCTCCGGGCGTGCGGGAACGGCGCGTTCTGAAGTTCGCCGACCGGCTCAACCCGTGCGTGGCGCGTACAGTGCGCGTGCTGTCCGCGCCGAGACCGGGGGGAGACCCCATACGTGTACATCAGCGAGGATGGCGGCGTCAACCAGCTTCAGGTGCGGTTCGCCGCAGCCGGTGCCGCAATGTGGATGGTGAACATCTACCCACGCATGCTGGTGCAGCAGGTGGTTTCCGGCGCGATGCGCGGAGCGCCCCAGCGATTCATGTAAACCGAGTGGAGTTGTCCTTTACTCACCAATGCGTGGTTTATTCATCCCCTCGCGGCGGGGGACTGATGCCACTTTTGAGCCGCACATGGTGCCAGACGGGCGGCCCCTCCCGTTCGCTGATTACCATGGTTTGAACGGGCAATAGCCAATTGTTGCAGCTTTGGGCTTTTGTTGAACAGAATGTGGGAGTATGCTTATTTTCTTGTAGGGGGTTCTTTTATTGAAGCTCCTCGGCGTAATTGACCAATGACGGCGTGAGCCGGGAAGAGTTAAGGAGATGGGCCATGGCAGAACATATTTCCGCTGAAGCCGGCACGCTTGGAAACGGCATCGGAGTCAGTCAACGATTCCGCGAGTGAGACTTATGGCGTGAAGGTGACTGGAGGATGGAAAGATCCATACACCAAGCGAATCAATGAGTTTTTGGCCCGCAGCGTCGCAGTAATTCGTGAAGACCGGACGCGCTATTCGCAGAATATGGCTGACTATGGTAAGCGTTTGGCGGATGCTACTGCCCATACCTCGAGATTCGAAGAAAGCTTTCAGACTCAATTGCAAAACAAGCAAAATGAGATTGAGTCATTTGAAGTACATGAGATTTAAATAGTTGCTGTTATCCTGACGTTGTGCAGCGCTGTGAAAAGAGGAGTAATGACCACAGATAGACCTGTCTTCTCCGTGTGTTCAGGGGTATTGGCGGCTTCTTTGTTGTTGGTGTTGTCGCCGTCCGCGTATGCGGATGATATGGGTGGCCTGTGGCCGGTGAAGGACAGTGCGGTCGTCTCGGCGCATGAGTCTGGTTTGGATGGTTCTGGGGTGAAGGTCGGCATGTATGACTTCCAGGTTGTTTCGGATTATCCGGGGTTGTCGGACGCGAAGGTGAAATATCTGGTCGGTTCGTTCGTCGATGTAGAGAATGATGGACCGGCCAAGTGTGTGTTGGATGATGGTGATTTGCAGGCGGCCGTCACGTCCAAGGAGAGTGGTGGTTATTCGTCGCACGGCACGGCCATGCTCACGTGGCTGGTGGGCAATGGCAAGAGTTGGGATGGGAGCCAGGGGATAACGGGTCTGGTGCCGAAGGCTGATGTTCTGTTCATCACTGGTGGGCGTGGCAACGTGCTTGAATCGAATGACCCATGCCAGGGGATGGTCGGGCAGAATGCCGATAAGGATATCGATGCCATGGTCGATTGGGGCGCGCGTGTCATCAACATGTCGAACATCGGTGCTGTGGGCGATTATGGTTATGATGGGATGCTTGATGCGTTGCGTCATGGCGTGATTATCGTGTCGGGCCGTTCGAACGACAAGGAGACGGATGCCCTTGTCAATGGCCAGTAGCACGGATGTGATGACCGGTGATCCTCGGTTCTGGAATTCGTTTCCCGGTGTGATCCGTAACAACGAGGTCGGTCCTGACGGGCAGATCGCCGGCATTTCGGATGTTGCTGATGCGAACGTGAACATTCTTGCTCCGGGTGATCAGGTACTTGTGCCGGATTATTCTTCGCAGAAGATTTCGGTGGATACGGGTGGTACGTCGACTGGTTCGGCTGTGTTGTCTGGGTATTTGGCGTTGGTGGTGCAGAAGTGGCCGGATGCGACGGGTAATCAGATTCTGCAGTCGTTGGTGCGTAACACGAAGGGCAATGATTCGGGTGAGGCGAAGCTGGATCCGGGGCATAAGAGGGGTTATGGCCAGGTGGATGTTGCCAGGCTCCTGACGGTGGATCCGACGCAGTATCCGGATGTGAATCCGATTTTGGAGGCGCAGGTGACCGCGGCGGCGAAGCTGTCGGATGATCGTGCGAAGTGGTATGCGCAGGATTGCTCCAAGAACCCCGACGGCGTCGGCGACGTACTCGATGACTCGCTTCCCGTTCCTTGCCAGGCCGGTGAGATCGGCAGGGAGTATGAGCGTCAGAAGGCGGCGTGGAAGAAGGTGGAGCAGTGCAGGTCTGATGGCGGTTCGGATTGCATGAGGTATTCTGCCACGAACACGGCTGATGAGACCGACGGCAAGGCCGTGCTGCCGGATACCGGCGATGGGAAGGGTGGCGTGAAGTCGTCCGGTGTGCCACTGTGGGTGTGGTTTGCCGCTGGCGGCATGGGCATCATCGTCGTGGTCGGCGGCATCGTGCTCGCCGTGGTGCTGTCGAAGCGCAGCAAGAAAGGCTGTTCACGGCATGGCGGCCCTGCGTCGGGCAGGGGGCCGTTGCCGCCGGCGAACCCGTATCCGCCTCAGGTGCCCGGTGTCAATAACGGTATGATCCCGCCGCCGGCCGCAGGCCAATACGTGCCGCAACAGCAGGCACCATACCCTTCAGCGTTCCCGCAACAAGCGCCGTATCCGGCAGTACCGTATTCGGTGCCTCCGCAGCAGGCGGCCCAACTACCCGTAACACCAGGCAATACACAAAACCCGTATACCAACAACAACCGTAATAACCGTTGAGCTGCGTTGGCACAGATGATAGAGGGACATCCTGATGGCGAAGGTTCGTGTTGGTGGCCCATTCAGTTTCCGTAAGGTGGAGGATCCCTTCGATTTCAGGGAGCGTGGATGGGAAGTGTTAGATCCATTCGTTGCTGATGGCACTACGATGTCTTTGCCGTCGTGGTTGACGTTCATGTGTGCGTCGGGGCTACCGTGTTTGAGAAAATGCCAATGTCGGACGGTCCTATGTCCACGGTGCGGTGGGCGGATGTGGCGGTCGCGCAGGCGGAAGCGGCCGACAAGGCGCTCTCGAAGGCCGTGGACGAGGCCACCGCCACCACATACAAGGCGGATCAGCTCAAGGAGCCGAAGCTGCTGGGCAAGCTCGACGACGCCATCAGGAAGGCCAAGGCGCTCAAGGGCATCCCCGAGGACCAGCCGGGTGAGTGGCTGGCGTGGCAGCTCGCTTCCGCGAGGAAGGCCAATGCCACGGACGCGGACGAGGCCAATGCCCAAGCGAAGGCGCTCAACGCCGCGCTCAAGGCCGTCAGGGACAGCAAGCTGGCGAAGGAGCTGGACACCGCGAAGGACCAGCTCAAGCAGGGTATCGACGGCGCGGGCCAGACCCTCAGGGACACGGACGGGAAGGTGGCGGACAACGCCACCCGCGACAGCCTCGCGAAGGCCATCGACGAGGCGAACGACACCCTTTCCAAGAAGGGCGTGACCGACCCGAAGGCCTACACCGACGCCAAGGCGAAGCTGGACGAGGCCGTCAGGCAGGTGACCGATTCGAAGGCCTCGAAGGAGCAGGCCGACGCCGAGGCCGCAGCCCAAGCCCAAGCCCAAGCGCAGGCAGCCGCGCAGTCGCAACGCTCCTACTCCCAGTCCTACAACCGTTACGGCGGCTCCAGCCAAGGGTATTCCTCCAGCGGCTCCAACCGTGGGTATTCCACCCCGCAGCAATCCTACACGCCCTCCAGCAACGGCGGCTCCTCCGGTGGTTCCAGCCTTGCCGATATGATCGGTGCCGCTTCAGGCTCCAACGGAGGACCAAACACGTGTGGAAGCACTTGCGGTCTTATCGAACGTTAGCATCCTTTTTGCTTTACTCTTCTCCCTGTCTAACCCCACCTCTTCATTGAGGTGGGGCTTATCATATGCGTTGCAGCCCTGTCAATAGCACTTCATTCTCCCTGCGTAATACCCGCTTCTTGATTGCCTGTTTGACGGTAGGCAGGCCGCTCGTGCGGCCTTGTCTGTGTAGTCAAGATTAAGGAGCGTTATGCAGTTGAAGAAGCATAATTCTAAGACTCCGCCCGAGGGGAAGCCGAAGTGGTTGAGGAGGGGTATTGCCCTCCTCGCGGCTGTGGCGACCCTCGCCACGGGCGGTGTGGTGGCTTCCACAGCCTATGCCGGTGGTGGCGGCGGAAGCCAGAATGCCGGTGGCTGGTCCGGTGGCGGCAAGAACGATCAAGGGCAGGGCGGAAGGGGGACGGCGGCCGGCCGGGCGTGTGCGCGACCGGGGGTGAAGGGTGGGCCGCCGGAATGCCGCTTCGCACCACTTCGCGCCTTTGCTTATCGCCGGTAGAACTTGGGCTTGTATGCGGGTAGGACGGCTTTGTGGTCTTTTTCCGTTCCGTGGGCCAGGAGGATCGTCGTCTTTCCCATTTTCAGTCGCGTCTCGTTCAGGGTCAGCAGTATCCGGGCTCCTTCGCCTCGGAGGTCTTTCCTGCCGACGAGCAGGATCGCCGTGTCCGCTTTTGCGGTCTCGATCATTCTTTCATACTCGTCGAGGTTGGTTACGCGGGTGTCCTTCAGCAGTTCCCGCAGGGTCGGGATACCCGTCTGCGGGGTTCGTGTCTCCGTGTTTTTGATGGCCCGCAGCTTGCGGAAGAATGATTCGACGATGCTGATGTATTCCTTGGCCGTCTGTGTGCGTGACACCGTTTTGCCGCCGGCCCACGCCGCCGCCGTCAATTCGTCCCGGATGTCGTGCGCCTCCTTCTTGGTGGGCGGCCCGATGATGCGCGACCTGTCCGCGGCTTCTTCCGGGTCGGTTAGGGAGTCGTATATCTTGGCGAGTGTTTTCCTGCCTTTGCGGCGGATGGGGTCCGGGCTCATGTCTTCTCCTTGGCGGTCATGGTGGAGCCGGTGCCGTTCGCTGGCGAATACCCGGGGGAGGGTGCTGGCGGTAGGGTTTGCCGGTTTCTCCTCGGACCCGTCCGGCCGACGAACGTTCCTTGGCTTCCTGTCTATGTATGAAGGAGTTGATTGACGGTTCGAATGGGCTGTTATGGCACCCGTATGCGTTCGTGTGGCGTTTGTCGGAGGGGGTCCGGGGGGCCTTCGCGCTGGGCCGGACCGCATGGGGCGCATCGCGCTGCGCGGCGGGCGTCCGGGATTGTTGCGAACCAAAACGGAAAAACTGCGCGGGGGGCATGAGGGGGTTCGGATCGGCCCGCCGGCGGGACGCGTGGGGCGGGGTCGGGCTTCGATGGCGGACGCGCGGCGGCTCGAAGGCGTTTTCGGAATCGTCGGTTCCGATATGTGACACGCGCGGCAGGTCGGGGCCAAAGGTGTCGAAACGGAGGGAACCTGGAGGGAACCGACAATCGGAAGGAACCAAAGCAAAACCCCGGAAACCGAATGATTCCAACGGTTTTCGGGGCTCAAATCCGGGCGGAGGATACGAGATTCGAACTCGTGAGGCTGTTACACCAACACGCTTTCCAAGCGTGCGC
>ERZ773142.729-NODE-729-length-24293-cov-19.3374_pt1 | contig 24293 bp, 41 predicted proteins | sample MGYA00580853_ERZ773142 | MGnify/ENA primary metagenome ERZ773142 (study PRJEB29015, sample SAMEA2737862) | human gut metagenome | biome: human gut; feature: human-associated habitat; material: faeces | place: China | collected 2012 ... | reverse complement strand
ATTATTACAACAACAAAAGAATTAAAGTAAAATTAAAAGGATTAACTCCTGCATCGTACAGGAATCAATCCTTGTTAATCAACAATTAAAATATGTGTCTAAGAAAATGGGTTCACTACAGCCTAAGTGCTAATCTTTTATTCCATGTTCTTTTTTTAATTCTTTTATTTTTTCATCATATTCTTCTTTAGTTATAGCTCCAAAATGTAATCTTATATCTTGCCAATTTTTAGCAACTTGAAAGTTTTCAGGTGTAGGTACATAGTTTTCATCTTCCACAAATGTTATTTCACTAATATGTCCTTCATAATGTTTTCTTTTTTTCCACCATTCTATTCCAGGATCTTTACCAATTTTATATTCCTTTTTATCCATCTACTTCCTCCAAATGAATACATATTTTTTGTTCTTCATCCAAGTATATATCTAAAATTTTAAATTTACAACCTCTTTCATATATAACTTCATCTTCTTTTAAACCAAAATTACTAATATCCCTGCCTTTTGTTGAAGTTATATATAATCTTACAATACTTTCTGGATTATATATTTCATCTTTTGAAGTCGATGTATATGCTGGGAATGTTACAAATTTTTTCTCTGGGCTATAATTTTCTAAAAAATCATTTAATTCATTTTCTTTTAAATCAATACTTCTGATAACTTTACCTTTATAATAAGGCATTTTCTTTAAGGCACTATCTAAATTTTTAACCCATTCTTTTTCCTCTTCATTAAGTTCAAATTCTTGTCTTAATTTATCATTAAGAACATACATTTTAGGACTTTTATAATCCATTATTGCTTTCTCTTCTTCAAAAGTAAGTTTATTATCTTTCACATATTTATTAAACCACTCTTTATACTTCATATCAGCTGGTACATATTCAATTTTACCCTCTTTATTTCTCATAGCTCTCATTGATTTAGTATCATCAGCAAAATATGGAGCTGTTACAGTTCTGCAATTAGGGTGAAAAGGATTAGCAGTTACCCCAACTTCATATTCTTTTATATTAAAAACTTTTCCATCCATCTCTTGGCATATTGGAGATGTATGGGTATCTAAAGTGGCTACAATCTCATATTGATCTATACCCAAATCTTTATAACAGTTTTCTTGAGCTTTAGCTGCATAGGCTGCTGATTCAGTCATTACTAATCTTCCAGCTACTGATTTTCTTACATTGAATTCTTTAGCTATATCTGAAACTATTTGATATGGAGAGCTTCCTCTTATAAAGCTTTGAGTGAGCTTATTATGAAGTGTATTTACAAGTTTATTTTTATCTTCCCAAATTCTCTCAGAAAAGTTTTTACCATCAACTGCCCAAGGTTTATGTATAATCTGATTAACTTTATTAGTATCTAAACTATAAACAGAACTCCCTAAACCTATTCCTTTTTGAATTTCATAAACTGCATGATAATAAATATCTCCATATGTTCTAATTAAATAATCTTGCATTTCTTTATCTCTAGTTTCATACAGAGTCTCTATCTGATTTTGAATTTGGAGTTTAAGAGCCTCAAGTCTTGAAATATGAACTCTAGCTGAAGCATTTTCTAGCTCTTTAATCCATGTGGGAGAAGAGGAGTTTGCTTCTCCAGCTTTTATATAATCTTCTACTTCCCATTTAAATTCTGCAAGTTCTTTCTTTGATAATATTTTTTTAGCTTCTAAAAGACTAATATTGTTATTTTTAGCTATTCTCATATACCAATTATTTATATCTTTTTCAATACCTTTTAAAGCTTGATCATATTGCTTTTCAATAGTTTTTATATAAGCTCTAGCATCTTTATTTCTCCTTTGCTCCTCTTTGATAAATCTATCTTGCCAATAACTACTCTTCTTCATCTATACCACCAGAGCCATTTCTATTTTTAAAGGCTCCGTTATACTCTTCTGTTTCTTCTTCTTTTTGCTTTTTAATCTTTTTAATTTCTTCAAGAGTATTTTTAACCCAAGGATGCATTGAAATAATAGTTTCATCAGATATAATTCCAATACTTTTAGCACAATTGTCAATAGTTTGGCTTTCATTTACTAGAATATCTTTATTGAATATAATCTCTATATTCTCATTTTCAAAGTCACCTAATCCTAAATGACTAATGTGAGCATTAACAAAGTTTAACAGTTTATTTAATCCACTACGGAACTCCACTTCCATTCCACTTGCATCTAAGTCAATATCAGCATACATAGATTGAATGTTCATTTCGTTAGGATTATTACCTAATCTATCATCTTTGGCATTAAACCCTCTACCATTTTCAATTAAAGCATCTTTGAAAATCTTAATTATATCCTTGTAATTTTCTGAGTTAAGTTCAACAGTAAGCTTTTCAACTCCACCATCATCTCTAACTTTTACAGCTCCAAAGGTAGAAAGGTTCTTTCTAAACTCTCCTAAGTTTTGTCCATCGTAATTTTTTAAAATTAAGATGCAGTTTCTAGGATTTTCATCTAAGTTATTTTCAAAGTTAGAAACAGCTTTGTTAATTCCGTCTTGTAGATTCTTAACTCTTAAAATCAAAGGTTTTTCAAGCAAGTTATATTTAAAAGGAATAATTGGAAGTCTGTCCCAGTTAAATTGCTCCTCTCCTATGTTAAAATAGTTATAATGCCCTTCATACTTTAAAGAGCCCCATGAATATTTATATCTATCTATTCCAGCTAGGCTATAAACATCTACTACCTCAACATCTTCTAGCATTGAACCTGTCCATCTTTGAACTGTATAGATTCTAATAGCAAAGTCAAGCTCAGTATGCCCCTCATCCTTCCAAATAGGTAAAATCTGACAAGGTTCAAATCTCTTAAATAAAAAATCCCCATTCTCATTGTAATAGGGATATAACCAAGCTATTCCGCCATTCATAGCATCTTCAGCAACATTTTTAAATATCTTTTGAAACTCTAAATCAAATATTTTTTCTAGTTGCTCTTGATATAATGTGTTCTCAGTCTTGAAAGTAATAGGCTTCCCTAGCAAGTAATTTACCTTTTGATCTACTAGCTTTTCATATTGATTGTCTACTCTTTTGTTATTTGGAAGATTATCTACTGTTTCTAGTCTTCCGCCTTCTCCTATAACTTCTCTTTTAGCCCAAAGTATATCATGTTGCCCTAGATAATATCTTTCTCCAGTTATCATGTCTAGCCTTTTCTTACTATGCAGGAATTGTTCTACTATATATTCTAAGTATCTAATATCCTTTTTGTCTGGTATCTCTGTTCTGTCTCTATATAGTTTATTTCTAATCCATTTAAACACTGTCTCACCTCCTCATTAATCAAAACTAAATACTGAATCTTTTCCACACTTTTCAGCTACTCCAGTTAAACAATCTGGTCCATCATCATGTTTATTTTTTCCTTCTTTCTGATAAGTTAAAATAGCTTTAGCAAATTCAGGCCATCTATCTTGCCAGTTCACAGGAAAATAAATATGATCCATTACCCAAGTGCTGTTACTTAATATTCTTGCCTCTTTATTTGCTGACTGATGAAACCAATCTACTCTAGTTCTATTACTTCCAAGTTCTCTTAACTCTCTTTCTACAGCTCTTGCAAATCCTCTTCCACCATTATTAGATTCAATATCAGCTATATTAACATTATTTGATAGTAACATTTTAGCCACTGCTGGTTCTGTAACTTCCATAGGATCTTTGGTGTAAATCAGGTCCATTACATATGCCTCTTTGTTGTATACTCCATAGCAAATAGAACATAAATAGTCTTCTCCAGTATCTGCTGTATCTGTATAGTTTCTTATAGCAGTAAAAAGAGGTTTCCCTGTGTTGTCTACTGGAATACTGTCATATGTTTTTATATTAGTATATAATCTTCCTTTAAGGTCAATAGGTTCTTGCTGATAGTTTGCACTTGCTATCTCTGGTCCCATGGCCCTAATCTTAGATTTATATGATTTTAAACTCAATATCTCATCACATAGCATAGTCCCATCATCTTGAAGAGCTTTCATAATAATATGTTTAACTTTTTTACCCTCTTCCTTATAGTGTTCCAAAGCTCTTCCTGCAAGATCTCCACTTGCCCATCTAGTCATGATAATAATAGTTTTTCCACCCTCTTCAAGTCTCGAGAGCATTGTTTGTGTAAACCAATCCCATTGCTTTTCAAGGGTATTCTCATTAAAAGCCTCTTCACTATTTTTTATAAGGTCATCTATTATAAGCAAACTACAACCAAATCCAGTAGCAGTTCCACCAGGAGAAGTGGCAAGGTAGTTATTATACCCACCTTCTAAACTCCACAGGTTCATTGCACCATCACCTTGTTTTATATGGGTATTTGGAAAAATATCATTATATATAATTTTATCTTTATCAGCTTTTGCCTCTTGGATAGTATTTCTTACATTCTTAGAAAACATAGTTGATAGAATTTCATTGTATGATCCTGTCATTATCTTAGTATTGATATCTTTTCCAAGCAGCCACTCAACTAATAACCCTACCGTACGACTCTTCCCATGGCGAGGCGGAAGATTTAGTATTAATACTTCCTCTTCTCCCTCTATAAATTCTTGTAAATCATTGCATAGATTTAGGAGAAAAGGTCTGTTATATTTATAAAAGTCTCCTGCTCTTAAATGGCAATAAAAAAAGAACTCATTACGAGCTCTTCTTAAATTCTTTTCTATTTTTATTTCTTCTAATTTTTTCAAAGACATAAGATATTCAAGTTTATCCACTTTTAACACCCAACTTTGCTTCTAAAATAGCAATCTGTGTACTAAGTTCTTCATCAGTAAGATTCTGAACTCCTGTTTCAAGTTCACCTTTAACTTCTATTTTGTCATTGAACATTCCTAGATGTCGTCCAAGCATTTCTAAAGCTTTTTCTTTGCCATAAAATAAAACTTCTATTCCAAATTTTGTTTCTTTTACTCCTGCAATACAAGCTCTCTGTTCAATAGTTAAATCATCAAAATTTTGTATTATAACTCTTCCAGAAGTGATTGTGACTATATCAGTTCTATCTGTAAATGCAAGATTTGCAAGTTCTTTTATAACTTTATCTTGTGTTATCTCTGTTCTTTTCTCTCTTTCTTTCATCCTTTTTTCAATTTCTATTTTAATCTGAGCATTTCTGAGCAATCTTCCTCCATTTGTGGCAGCTACTACATCATTTTTTATATTTGGATAAGCAGTTTTATATGCTCTAGTAGCATTTAAGTCAATAAGATATTCATCTACAAATATTTTTTGATTCTTAGTCATTTCATCACCTCCTATTTTTTAGCATAAAAAAAGAGAACCATTTTACTGATTCTCTTTTAAATATTAAATATAAAATACACTTTTTTCTTTATTCAACAATTCTTTATTTTGATAATAAAATTTAAAACTAGCATTTTTTATATCAAGTGAAATTTCTTTTTGTATATTTACTTTTTTTATAACTCCATTCTCTAAATATAATTCAACAAATCTATTAAAATTATTTCCTTTTGATAACAACAAATCTACAATAACATAACCTTTAAAAGAATTTTGTTCTTTAAAGACTCTTAAAATACTTTTTGTATCATTAATAGTACTTTCGAAAGAAGTTGAATAAAAAATATATTTATATTTTATATTATTTTCTAATCTATTACATATAAATTTTTCCATTTTTCTCCTTCCTTAAATAAACTATTTTCAATATAATAAATCTTTTATTAATCTTATTGCTTCTTGACTTATCTGATTAGCTTCTTCGAATTTTTCTATTACTCTACTCATTCCAAATGTTTCTGCATGAAATAAACCATGGCGATTTAAAGAATAATGTAAGTAAAGTGCTTCTACTCCATCTTTTATAAAACTTTCTGTTGTTAATCTACCATTTATTTTTTTCTTTTCATCAAAGATAATAATGATGTCGTTCTTATCATTCAAATTAACAAATTTAAAAGATTTAGGATCCAACTCATAATTTGAAGGTGGAGTAATTTTATCAGTTATAACTTTTCGTAATATAGCTTCTGAAATTCTCAAAGGATAAAAACATAAAAAAGAATAATCTAATAAAAGTTTATCTTTATAGTCTTCTTGTATTGAGATAAATGTTTTAAACATTATTTTACAATCTTCTTCTAAATAGTTTATTAGTTTTTCATTGTCTGATGTTAATTTACCACTTTCCTTCTCATTTTCCTTTTTATTTAAAGTACATAAAACTATTTCTTCTTCTGTCTTAGTGTTAATTAATTCTAATTTTATAAGCAACTTAAATATAGCCCAATAACAATAGCTAGTTTTTCCTTGAACTAAAAGAGTTTTGTTAGAATAATATGTTAATGTTAATGGTATTTTATCTATTTCAGATTTTATTTTAATTCTTCTTTTAGATACAGTTTTTATTTCCTCAATATCAAAATCTTCTTCTCCCAAACACTCAATAAGAACTTCAAATGTACTTTCTTCCATCCCTTTTATTGTATATACATTTTTAGTATTTTGGTATGAACAGTTTTCTAATAACCAATCTTTCATTGGAATAAAAATATTTTTTCTCGTTTCTTCTGTTGTTCCATAACCACTAAAATTTAAAGTAATTCCTTGTTTTGTTGAAAACATATTAAACTTGTATTCTAAATTACTTTCTATACATTTTATTGTAACTTCTTCTGTTTTTCCCTTTATTTTTCTTTCAATTTCTATTGTATTTTGCATCTTTGTTTCAAAAAATATTTTTATACTATTATTAAAATTTACCATATCTATTAATAATTTTTTGAATGAAACACACATTTTTTCCTCCTAATAAAATCATTAATGTGTAGTATTATAACATATTTTTTATATTATTACAAGAAAAAGCTATTAATCAAATTCATTTAAATATAAAAAGGTCAAAGGACTTTTATCCCTTGACCCTATTTCTATATTTTATACTATATCACTTTTAAAACTATCATACAATATCATTTACTATCACTTACTATCATTTATTTTATTAAAATTTTTACAAGCTTTAATATGTAGTCTATAGACTTGGGCTATTGAATAGCCTAATTTTTCAGCTATTTCCTCCCAAGTAAGTCCTAAAAAATATCTATATCTTAGTAATGCCCTTTCTACTACATCCTCGATTTTATCTATCTCTTTTGATAAATCAGACATAAAATCATAAAGATTCTCTAATTTTTTTTCTTCTTCAATAACTTTATCAATTCTATTTATCATATTTTCATCACTTGGCAGAGGTCCACCTTGAACTTTTTCAGATATTCTAATAGCTTTTAACCCATCTAATGTTGCTCTCATATCATCTAAAACAGCTTTTTTGCTGTCTATTTCTAATCTTATTTTATATCCTTTTTTTAAGTAAAGTTTTTTATTCATCTAGCACCTCTTCATATATAATCATAACTGAATAATAAATTCTATAGTCAAGTACAGCAGCAGTGTATTTAATATCAATTATTTTTATAAAATCATTTTGCTTTAAGAAATCATTAATTGCTTTTTCTAATGCAAAACAATTATCATCCTGAATAATTTCGACTCTCATTTTAATCATTCTCCTCTGCGTCTCTTGCAGTGATCAAAGTAGTTTCACCAATTATGTCAAACTCCCGTGAATTTGCAAATATATAAGCATTTTCCACTTTATCATTTTTTATGAAGCTAACATTTATTAAAAAACTTCCATTACTCTTATTTTCAACAATGTATCACACCACTTATGCTGTTCATTAAATTGTATTACATATGCCATTAGTCAATCACCTTATTTTCTTTTTCTTCAATGATATATTGGAGATATTCAATAGCTTTTTTATAATCCTCTATACCATTCTTTTTTTCTGCTCTCATCACATACTTCAAAACATTAAAAACACATACTGCAACTTTAGTGTTTTTAATATTTTTTATTACTGCAAATGCTACATCTTTAACTTCTATATTCAATCCATCAAGCTTATAATGCTTTGGGCTCTTAACATTATCAATCATTTTCCACCTCAACAAAAATCACGTTTTTTTCATCTTCCCTATCTTCCCAACAACATTCAGGAATAAAATTTTCCTTCATCATTTTTCCACAATCTCTCCAGTTTCCATCAAAAAAACAATTATCACACAGATTTTCATCATCAGTTTCTACAATCATAAATTTCCTGCAACCTAATTCAAATGTTCTTCCTGCCTCTAAATTTACAAATTCTTCTCTAGTCATTTTTCTTCCCTCCTATTGACTCTATTATTTTTCTTCTTTAAAACTTATAATTTTCCCAATATTAGACTTTTCATATTCCTCTTTTGTTACCTCTATTTCTCTTTCTTTTTCTACTACATAAGAAACTTTTAAAACATATTTTTCAGGAATAATTCTAGTATTAGTTACAGGCATTAACGTTTTTCCAAAAAAATGAAATGCTGTTTTAATTTTTGTTTTTGGTGGAATATATTCTTTAGTGATTATTTTTCCAGTTCTTTCTATATATTCAGTTTCTCCACAAGCTGATAAACTTAAAATACAGATGCTTATCATTAATAACTTTTTCATCATTTAAACCACTCCTTTAAAATACCTAAAATTCCTTTAATAGGATGTCCATTTATGCTTCCACCTACTAATATTATTGATATTAAAATTCCGTAAAATACAGATGCTCCAAGTTTTATTAAGAAATCTATTAAAAAATTTTTCATCTTTTCTCCTTCTCCAAACATGCTTTTAACATCATATAAGCATCAGCACTATCATCACTGTCAGCTTTAACTCCTGTAAATTCAAAAAACTTTTTCATCATAAATTCTTTTTGCTCTTTCCTATGAAGTGGCACACCCTCAAATCTATTCTTCCAAAGTACAGCAGGAACTAACAATAGATCAATCCCTAGCCTTTTTATATGAAATGTTAGCATTCCTCTAATTTCACTTAACATACTTAATACACTTGAATTAAGTCCCAAATAAACATCTTCCAATATCACTACATCAACCATACCTTTTTCCAGGATCTCCACCAACTCTTTTACTATTTCAAATCCTCTTTCTCTAAAATCGGTATAAGGAGATTTAATAGTTTTCCATCTTACAATGATCCCAGCCTTGCTATAAGCAATTCCAGTGGATGTAGTAGATAAATCTATAGACAATACATTTTTATCTTTTAAATCACTAGGAATAACACAAGTATTTTTTGCCTTACTCACTAACTTGGTCCTCTCCCTTAGTTGCAGTTCTACCTTTAACCTTTTAACCTTTTTTCTTTCAACTAAGTCAACACAAGTTTGATTTCTGATCTGATTTAATGTAGCTAGTTGAATATTGTGAGTTCCTAGAAATTCAATATCAAAGCAGTAATTATTTTTATCCTTGAATTGATATTGGAGAACTTTAAATCTTTCTCCAATCTTATTGGTGAACTCTAACCCTACATATTCATTAGGATCTATCTTCTTCCCCATTCCTTTTCTCCTCCATTCTCTTCAAATTTCTATACTTTTGCCTAAATTGTTCTTGAATGTCAGATCTCATTCTATCAAAGTACCATCTATTTTGTTTGATATAAGCTACCAGCTCCCTTGAATCTTCTATCATCAATCCTGTATAGTAAAATTCAATAAAAGTAGCTCCTCTTTTAAGTTTTAAATCACTTTTCATAATATTACACCTGTTTTTGTAACATTTTTGTAACATCTAAATGTTACAAAAAAACTATCATTTTAATTAGGATTAAAGATGCTTTAATGTTGTAGAAATTTCTGTAACATTTTTTACCTCTATGTGTGCCTAAAAAAAATTTTTAATATATAAATTTAACTTTTATACTCAAAAATATTTTTTTATTTTTTTCTTGTTTTTTATGTTACAAATGTTACAAATTATTTTTTATCTTAATTAAAGATAGTTTTAATCTATATATTTTTGTTACAAAAATGTTACACTTATGTTACACCTATATATTAATTAATAATAATATTCTTTATTTTTTATTTTTAATTATAAAAAAAATGTTACAAATTAAAATAATTATTAGGTTGTATCTCTTCTGCTCTATAAGGATAGGTTTCTAGTCCAAACTCATCTTTTGGAAACCTAACTAATACTTGACTCCTTATTATGAATTTAGATTCTATTAACTGCTTTTTTAAAGTTTTCATATCTAATAACTCAAGAGTACTATTAGTTTTAAAATGTTCCTCAGCAATAGCTTTATATAGTAAGTTGAACCTAACATAATGTCTCCCATCTTTTATGGCATAAAAAGTTTTAACTTCTTTTCCAGAATTTGCTACTAACTCTAATAATTCTAAAAAATTGGTAGTCACATTATATTCATGAGATAAAAGAGTATTGAGAAAGGAAATAAAATCTTTTTCTAGCTCCTCATTTACCTCAATTATATCTTTTAAAGCATATAGCCCTGTAAGAATACACCTTCCATTATAAAGCTGTCTTTCATCACTTACATCACTTAGAACAGATTTTAAATCATTCAATAATATTATTATTGGACCTTTAGTTAATCTTTTTTGTAAGGCTAATTTTCCTATTTTTTCTAACAATGTAGTATTTTTCAATCTAAAGAATACCTCATCACTGCTTTTATTTTCTTTGGTTAGCTTGGTACTAATCATTCTATTTTTTATAGATACATCACTTAACTCTGTTTCTCCAGAGATTATTAAAGGAGTGCATAATTTAAATTCTGTAAGTTTGTTTGTGATGTTTCCTTGATTGATAGTTTTATTATCATATACAGCTCTAATAATAGAATAAAGTTCAATAGCCTTTTCTTTTAATCCTCTCTCTGTAATCTTAACCTCGTCAATAACCCAAGGAGTTATATTTGAACAACTAGATAAACTTCTTATTTGATGATTAGTTAAAGTTGTAAAGCTCTTTATATTTTCTTTATTTCCAAATAGAAGTCTTGAAATGAATTCTACATACTCAGTTTTACCAATGCTTGTAGTTCCACTCACTTCTAAAATTGGGTAACTCTCATTGATATGAAGTCTTCCAAAAGCCCAGCATATCCCTAATAAACTTTGGTTAGTATCCTTTCTTAAATAAATAAAGTTATTTTTTATCCATTCTCTTTCTTCTGATGTCAACGGCTCTATATCCTCTTGTTTCTTTATTTTTAGATCCTCTTTACTACAAACAACCTTACTACCCTCATCATAATAGCTTTCTTCTATAATTCCATAGTGTGGAATCTCCAGTAAAAATCTTTCTTTAACTTCATCTAGTAACCAGCTCCAAAATTTAGGTATAGATTGAGTACTTCCCAAGTAGTATCCCATATGTTCCAACATTCCATTTTTAGTAAGTAACTCTGTTTTTTTAGCTTTGAACTCTCTTTCTCTACCACCATTAAAAGTTTTTCCTATTATGTAAGTATTGGAATATCCTTCAATCTCTAAAGTAAAATCAGTTATTCTATTCCAACCATCTTTCTGCATAACATAATATCCGTCATCTAATTTTGAATAAGGAGAAAAGGAAATCTCTATTTTCTTAGCTCCTTGTATTATTCTTGTAAGTTCTTCAGCTCCACCATTAGTTAAAACTTCATTAAAATCTTTATAAGGTTCCATATTTACAGTAAAAACCTTGTTTTTTATAATTTGAAGTTTCTCTAAAATACTTTTTTTACATTTTTCTCCAGCCTCATCATTATCAACTGCTATGATTATTTTTGAAAAGCTTTTAATCCAGTCTATTTGATTACTGATACATTTTATATTTTGTGCTCCAAAAGGTAGACTGACAACATTATCAAACCCAACTTCTATTGCACTAAGGAGATCTATTTCTCCCTCAACTATAATCAAATAAGATTTATCTTTTACATTTTGCCAGTTTAAGAAGTAGTCAGTCCGACTTCCTCTTTCTGACTTACATTTTTTATCTAAAGTTCTATATTTTATAGCAACAACATTCTTACCATCTGTGATCGGAATCATCATCATATTTTCTTTTCCAAGGCGACACAATCGATTTAATCCTTTTTCTGATATTCCTCTTCCTTTTAAGTAATTGAGCCAGTCATCACCTAAGTGATAACCAGCTCTTTTCTTCATCAAATCATCAAATGTAAATGTTTGCCTTTCAGCAGTAGTCTTAACTTTTTTGATGTCAGGAAGTTTAAAATCAAAATCTTCAATCTCTTTGATGTTTCCACCTTGTCCAGTTGAATGGCAATAATATTGACCAGTTTTCAAATTCACGCTGAAATCTGGATTTTCTTTCTCTTTTCCACATATGGGGCAATAGTGAAACCTTATCTCATCCCCATACTTTTTAAATTTATCATATTTACTCATTGCCATTTCTCCTTAATAGCTTAGAATGGGAACTCTTCTTCATCCTCGACTTCAGTTATGATATTTTTAGTAGTTTCATAAGGTAATGGATACCCTTTCTTTGGAGCTGCCTTTTCAAATTTATCTTTAAAGAATTGTACAGTTACAGCCTCAGTTTTATTCATTATTTCATCAGTAGTTTTACCAGTTCCAATATCATAAAAGTCTTTTATCTCATAGTTAGTGTTCTCCTGATCCTTTTTAACCTCTAATATCACACCTATAGCTTTTTTAGGGATATTAGTGATAAAAGTTCTGTCAACCTCTTCTCCTGAAAATAGTTTTACTTTCTTAACTTCAGTTTTTAAGTTCTCTACTTTAGTTTTTAAAAGGTATAACATTCTATTTAGATATTTCTCAGCAAATTTATTAACTGTTCCATCTCCTTTAATGTGCCAAAGTGTAGTTCTAGCATATCCAGCATCTCCATCAAAGTTTAAAGTTATTCCTACAGCCTTAGAAGATTTAGAATTAGTTAAATAAGCCTCTTTAATTTCAAGTTCATAAACTCCACTTACTTCAATTTTTTCTCCAGTACCAGTCTTAGTTGTTAAATCCTCTTGATTATTATTCCATAATGCCATTTTACATCTCTCCTTTTAATTAAAATATTCATCTATTTTCTTTATAACAAAATCTAAGTCATTAGGTATTCTTAGATCAGCAAACATACCTTTTGGGCTCTTACAAGTATCATATCCATTGTTTTGAGTTCTGAAATAGTAATTACCATCTTCAATTTCAGTAGTTAAAACTATTGAAAATCTTCCTTCTAGTCCAATTTTATCATCTAGCAACTTACCAATAGTTTTAGCCTTGCTTATTCCTGCTTCTGATATCTCTTTATGATGTAAGAAAATAATATTCATATCTTCCCTCAGCTCATTTGCTTTATCTATCAGAGCATAAAAGTTCTGTCCTATCTCTGTAAATTTTTCATAACTTTTTTCTTTAGCTCTCCTCATGAACTCATTAGCCATGATGTATTGACTATCATCAATTATTACATTTTTTATCTTTTGTTCCTTATTTAGAGTATCCAAAATTCTTATAATTTTATCAGCTCTATCACTTATAAATCTATTTCCAGTAGGATTTTCCTTATTTCTTAAAGGATATTTACTTTTAAATCCTCTAAATGGTAAAGGTTTATCTACTACTTGAATGATAAAAGTTTCTTGAGAATCCAAGTTCTCTATACTAGTAGATTTACCTGTTCCACTCTCTCCTAAAATCATTATTAGAGTTGCCATCTCATCACTTCCTTATCAATTTAGCAATCTTAAATATAAGTTCCTTAGTAGCTTTTATATCTTCTAAGCTATCATGTGCTTTAAACTCAATTCCAAAGTGCTTACACCAAGTTTCAAGTTTATTATTTTCTAGCACAGGAAGTAGTCCACATAGCTGTAACATTCCTATGCAAGGTAGAGGATCTATTGGAGATGAACTAATATAGCTGAAAAGATAGTTGTCATTTTGCCTTTTAAAGAAAGCTTGTAACATATCTATATCAAACTTCACATTATACCCAGCAACTATAAATTTATCCTCTTTATCATACTTATTCACATACTTATCTAGTATTTTTTTGAAGTAAAAGTAAGTTTCAGCCTCTGATTTATATTTTTCATCTTCTAAATCCTTTAAACTTCTCCCTTGGACTTCCAAAGCTTTAGGATTAACCTCACTACCTTGGAAAGGTTTTACATAGAAGTTAAATTCCTCAACATCCTTTTTATCAACTCTCACTATTCCTGAGAGCTGGATTAAAGCAGATTCTTTAGGATTGACTCCTCCAGTCTCTGTATCTATAAACAATATCTTCATCTGTTTATCCTCCTATTTAATTTGTAGATTTACATTTTGCATTAAAGTTGCTCCAGGAACTTCTTTTCCAGCTTTTATTGCTTTTTTGATGTCTGTCTTAGAGATCTTCACATCTTGAACTATTGTTGTAAATTCAGCAGGTATAAGCTTCTCATCATCTATTGAAATAGACTCTGATTTTCTTAATGATAAAGTTCCATTTGGAGTCTCTATCTTTGGAAGTTCCAATTTTTGCATACACATCTTTATATACTTTTTAAAATTATCTTGCTTGTTAGTTGCTGCTTTTTTTAATGCTTGTAGCTTTTTTATCTCTTGATCCACATTATCTATAAAGCAATCTCTAGCTTTACAATACTTAACTAAACTAGCTGACTTTTCTTGAAGTATTACCTCAATATCTGATTGTAGTTCCTCCAAAACATTAGAATCTTTTATCTCTCCTGTTTCTTCATCTATTGCCATTTCCCAAAGTTCTTCCAATACTTGGATTTCTTTTGTAATTCCATATAATGTCAATTCCATTTTCTCCTCCTTAATAATCATTTGTTAAATGTTTAATTTCCCATGTTATCCATTCAAGCCTAAGCCAAAGTTGATAGTTCCAGATCCCTTTCTTAGCCTCTTTTAAAATATCTTCTTTAGCTTCTTCCCAAGTTTCATCTTTATTAACACATCTTCTTTCTATTCCTAGCTCTTCAACTGCATCTATTAATAGTTGAGCTATCTTTTCCATTGATTATCCTCCTCATACTCTCCATACTCAATCAATTGGAAGAGTATAGAAAATATATTTTTTAATCTTGTGATAGTGCATTTTAAGTGCCTTATATCATCTTTATACTTACTGCTTATACTTTTATTTATTTTCTCCAACTCATCTAGTGATGAACTTGCAACTGCCATTCTAGTCACCATAGAGTAAAAGAGCTCACAATCCTTTCCATAAGAATTTAAAATCTCTTGGCTGAAAACAAAGTGTTGTTTCACTATATCACCAGTTAAAATATAACTATGCTCCATCACTTGCTCCAACTCTGAAGGTATAAAAAAATCAGGATTATATTTAATCAATCTCACAATACTCTTAGGAAGCCAGTTTAAAACATCTAAAAACTTTCTTTGAATATCTCCTGAAAAGATTGGTTCATATCCTAAATAATCTTCTATATCCTTAATTATCAAAGTTCCAGTAGCATTTGCTAACATTTCTTTGAACTCTGGTGAACCATATTTTTTGTCAGTAGTTTCTAAAGCTTTTAGAAATCTATTTGAATATTGAGTATAGCTACATAAAAGCTCATTTAACTCAAAAAGAGCTGTAAAAACTAATAAATTTCTTGTAGGTCTTAGTTGCTTAGAGAACTTTTTAACTAAATTCAAAGCTTCATTTTTTATCATTAAATCTCTTTGAAGTTTTAAAGTTCTGTTTTTAGTAAATGAATTAGCTAGTAGTTTCTTTAAAACATTTGAAGTTTCTATAGCTGCTTCAGTCTCTTCTTTTTGGAAGAAATACATAAAAGTTTTAAATGCCACTTGATCATCAAGTAATCTCTCCAATTCCTTAATAGAATCCTGATACATCTCTTCCATTTTCTGCAATAAGTCTACTTCTTTCTTTTTACCTTTTAACTTTCTCATACGTCATCACGACTCCAGATATGAAGTATTACTGGTAGAAGAGGTATAAGGACCTCTCCACCAAATGCCAAGTATCCTCTCATTTCATATGCTGCTTGCACTGAAAAAATAGTGATTAGTATTGAGAGCACATAAATCTCTTTTATATTTCTCTTAATAAACTTTTTCATTGTCTTATAACCCCCAATGTGTTATAATCCCAGTAGGATTTTATCTATCTGTACTTGTTGAAATGGCGGTTTCAGCAGGTACTTTTTTTATTTTCAAATGGTCTATTAAAGCTTCCTCAAAGATGTAATATGTATTTCTTTTTTCTCCTATAATACATAGTGACACATCCCCAAGCCATCTGTTTTCAGTTCCACCTTTATGAACCTTTGTTAGCATCTCTTTTAGAGATTCTTTATTGATCCCTATCAGCTCGCTTGCTTCTTCTACTCCAATAATAGTTGCTCTCATATTTGCCTCCTCTCCTAATGTAAAATACAAACTCCTCTATATTTTTAACTCCAATTTCTTTACCTCTTTCAATTATGAACTTTAGTTCCCATAAAGGAGCTTCTCTTAAAGCTTTTTCAGGCATTGAAAGACTGAATAAAAAATTTAAAGCTTCTGCATATTTACCCTTAGAGTCAATTTTAAAACCTCTTCCCACTACTATCACCCTACATATCTTGGAACTCTCTTAGTAGTAATAATATTAGTTTTCCAAGTTCTAAGTTCTCCTAGCTCTCTTATCTTTTGTAAGTTTGCCTCATTCTTTTCTCTGATTCTCTTAGCTCTTTTCTTTACTGCACTTTTACCTCTACCCATTATTTTCACCTCCAAACAGTTCTAAAAACTCCTCACAACTAGCTATTAAGCTTTTATCTTCACTATCATACTGTTTAGCTAATACAGTTGAATATCTTCCCCAACACCCATCCTTATTTCTTGCATTATTTACTTGACTAAAAGGACACTCCCTGCACTCAACATCTGCTTTCCAGCATTTACCTTGAACGGCTAGAAGCTTTCTGCAAGTTTTTAAATGAACAGGCAGGATCTTTTTAAAATCTTCTCTTCTCATAGTTCCCCCTTTTCAAGCTGTATACTGTTCTAATCTCTCAGCTATTCCTTTGATTAGCATCCATAAAGCTTGGTTATCTGCAAATTCATTAACTGCTAACTCTTTTTCAGCATCCTCTCTGAAAAGTTCTGCCTCTTCTTTTAATCCAAAGTATTCTAAATTCCCTATCATAATGTCTATTAATTCTCTCATTGCTGCCTCCTTACATAATTTCAAAGTATTTTTTTACAATGTTCTCAACTTTCTCATAGTCATGTTTCTCATAAAGATGATCCCAAACTTCTCTTCTATCTTCATAAGCTTCGGCACAAGCTTCAATTCCATGATATTCTTTAAAATCTTCTAGTAATCCCAAAATTGTTTTAGAGTTGATAATATAGATATCTCCCTCATCGCCATTGTAGTTATATCTTCTCTTAATCTCATCATCTTCATAGTATTGTAGATCTCCTAAGTAAGTAGTATTTTTACTTCCTTTATACTCTTTTAACTCTGCTAACATCTTTTTAGCTCTTTCTAAAAAGTCTGGTACCATCTTTACTATAAATTGATGGTGTTGATGATAACATTGACTTACAATTAAACTATATTTGTATTCCATCTTGTCCTCCTTAATTTCTTTTAAAAGCTTTCCACATTAGCCATGTGTCTGTTGCTGTCATTTCTCTCACTGGATAACCTAACTTAGTAAGTTCATCCAATACTTTTTTATAATCACTTAGTTTCATTGTTGCCTCCTTGTCTTGATTTATCCTCTCCAAAAAGTTATAATAATAGATATGATAACTGAAGGAGGAATTATTAATGCATTTTGTCTCATATAAAATTAGAGTTGATGGTGATTTTGCTAAAATTCAATTTCCACCTATTTGTCCTCATTGTAATTTAGGTATAGCCCCAGAAATTCTCCACATATCTGAATTAACAGAAAGAAATAATTTTGGCGTATTATTTCTGTGCCCTTCTTGCAAACAATTTATTTTTTATACATATTATTATGAACATAGTAGTCGTTTTGGATATTTCAAAGGATATTATCCAAAAGATGAAATTTCTTTAGATATTCCAAAGGAAATAGAAAAATTTTCTCCACGTTTCATTAAAATATTTACTCAATCTTTAAAAGCTTACCACCATAATTATGATGAAATAGTTGGTGTTGGTCTCAGAAAATCTATTGAATTTCTTGTGAAAGATTATCTTATTCACATAAAGCATAAGGATGAAACTAAAATATCAAATATGAATTTAGGTTCAGTATTTAAAGAAATTAATGATCCAAAACTAAGTCCTCTTATAACTGCAATTGCTTGGATTGGTAATGATGAAACTCACTATATTCGTAAACATGAAGAAAAAACTGTAGAAGACATGCTTAACTTTATTAATGCTCTAATATATGTAATTTGTTTCGAATTAAGTTTAAATCATGCTTCTTCTTTTATTGCTTCTTCTATAGCCAAGTAATCATCTAAAGGATCTAGTTTACCAATATACTTGTTATCTAATGTCCAAAACTCTTTTATAGTCCTTTTGGGCATTAGTTTTCTATCATCCTCAATATCAATTTCTAGTTCTACTACTTCAACTATTTTTATTTTTTTAGCCACTTTCTTTAATTCCAATGTCCTCATCTCCTTATAAAAACTCTTTCTTTAAAAGCCCTAGAAAGTATATTTGACCTTTTCCAGTGATCTTAGTTGTACTTCTCACTATGTCTCCTGTAACTGCTTTAATTACTCTCTCTGACACTTTAAACAATCCTCTTTGCACTGCTGACTGCATTGGTTCTGTTGAATTCTTAAAAATAAATCCCTTTTCTCTGAACCATTTGTACAGGCTTTTCTCTCCTAGGTGTATTCCCTCATTAGCTATTATCTTTGAAAATTCTCTAACCAATATACAGTCACTAGCTTTCTCTATAGTTTCAGCAAATGATACCCTTGGAGCATCTTCTTTGATTTTATTTTCTAAGACTTCAATGTGTTCCTTATAACCAAGGATCTTTTTATTTTGGATCTGTAAGGCTCTTGCTAAAACCATATCCTCACTGTTCCAAGCCTCCTCACATTTAATGAAGTACTCTCTAGCTTGTTTACCTCTCTCATTTCTTTGGAGCATTGATAATTCCTTAGCCATTGAGATTTTCATTAAGTAATCTGTATAGGTAGTTTCATTGCCTTGAGCTGTTAGTCTTTTTTGACTAATAGCTATATAATCCTTTGTTTCAGAAAATCCATATTCACACATTCTGTCAAACCATTTTGAAAATTGTGTTCCAATTTCTAAGAACTCATGTAAATCTCTTCCGCTTACTAGCTGTTCTCCATTTCTTTCTTCAATCTTTATTAAATTTTCCAATGTTCTCATCTCCTTTTTTATTTTTGTTCACTTTAAGTGGCTAAATTAGTTAAAAAAAATTTTCTGCGTATCAGTAAAATTTAATTTAAGTAATGCCATCAACATTTTTATTTCTGAACCTTTAAATTCGTTAATTCCACATATTTTAAGAGAAAAAGCATATGGGGTAATTCCTAATTTTTCAGCGATAAAATTCTTTTTATACCCACTTTCTTTAATATGTTTTTCCAGTAATTCACTGTTTATCATTGAAGTTGCACCTCCTTTTTTTTTATTTTGTTCACTCTAAGTGTCTAAGATATTTATATCACACCGTACACTTAAAGTCAACTATTTTTTTAAAAAAATCAAAAAAAAGTTGATTTTTAGTGACTGATATTATATAATCAAAATATAAATAATATTTCTTGGGAGGGGAATAATGCAAGATATTGAAAAAATGAAAAAAGAAATAGGGGAAAAAATAAAAGAAAAAAGAGAAAAGTTAAATTTATCTCAAGAACAATTAGCTGATAAATTAGGTTATAAATCTAAAACTTCTATTCATAAAGTTGAACAAGGTATGACTGATTTACCCCAATCTAAAATAATTGAATTTGCTAAAGCATTAAATACTACTCCTACTTATTTAATGGGGTTAGAAATACCAGAAGAAATTCCTAATTCTATTCCTGAAGTTGAGTTTATGAGTATTCCTTTATATGCCTCTGTAAGTGCTGGATATGGATCATGCCAAAGTGAATTTATAAAGATGATAGCTATTCCAGGATTAAAACCTAATGGAACTACATATTTTGCAGTTAAAGTTAAAGGTGATAGTATGGAACCTAAGATCCCTGATAACTCAACTGTTATTATAAAAAAAGATATTGCTATTGAAAATGGTGATATTGGAGCTTTCTATTATAATGGGGAGTCATATGTTAAACAAAAAAAGATTAATAATGGAAAGTTAATACTTCACTCTTTTAATTTAGCTTATGAGTCTATATTGGTACAACCATATGATGATTTTAAAGAGTATGGAAAAGTTGTTAAAGTTTTAATTGATTTGTAATAAAGGTAGGCAAAAAAATGAAAGAAAATACTATAACTGTTTATGAAAAAGATCTTCCTGAAATTTTTGAAACTATTTACTATTATTTTTTAAAAACAAATTTAATAAAGTTAAATAAATCAACATATAAAGCTTATGAATTTTATTTAAAATTAAAATCTAAAGAAAAGTTTTCTGAAAATATTAAAGCAATTTATGAAGTTTATTGTGATGATGGATGTCCATGGGAGTTAAACATTTTTAAACAACATTTTATTTTAAGCGAAATAGAAAGTATAAACTATAATATTTTGGCTATAAAAAATGAAAAAATAGATTTTTCAAATAAACCAAAAATGACTATTATCATTAAATATGCTGAAGAATTGTAAATAATCCTACTGGTAACAGAAAATTTAATAAAAAGAGAGGTGAAAAAAATGGAAATTTCTTTATATAATGAAAAAACTTTTGAAGATATAAAACATATAGATGAAAATGGAGTTGAATATTGGTTAGCCAGAGAACTCCAAGAAATATTAGGATACTCAAAATGGGGTAACTTTTTAAATGTAATTGAAAAAGCTAAAAATTCTGTAGAAACCTCTGAAATTGAGGTGTCTGATCATTTTGCCGACATCGGCAAAACGATAAAAATGCCTAAAGGTGCCGAAAAAATTATCCCTGACATTATGCTTACTAGATATGCTTGTTATCTTATAGTTCAAAATGGAGATCCAAGAAAGAAGATGATTGCTCTTGGACAACAATATTTTGCAATACAAACTAGAAAACAGGAATTGTCTAATAAAGAATTTGAGGAGTTATCAGAAGATGAAAGAAGATTGTTACTCCGTTCAGATGTAAGAGGATTTAACAAGAAATTAGCTAAAGCTGCTCAAGATTGTGGAGTAGATAATTTTGGTAAATTCCAAAATGCAGGTTATAAAGGATTATATAATGGAGAAACTGCATCGGATATAAAGAGGAGAAAAAATCTAAAGAAAAATGAAGATATTTTAGATCATATGGGTTCTACTGAACTAGCTGCTAATTTCTTTAGAATTACTCAAACTGAAGAAAGATTAAAAAAGGGTGATATAAAAGGACAGGAGAAAGCTGATCACACTCACTATACTATTGGTAAAAAAGTTCGTGAAACAATGGAAGAGATAAGTGGTGTTTTACCTGAAGAACTTCCAACACCTGAGAAAAGTATTAAGCAGATAGAAAAGGAACAAAAGAAAATTAAAAAGAAATAAAAAAACAGCCCCTACGCCAAGGAGAAAAAATAAATGAATGGAGAAACTGTAACTATTAATTTATTAAAAAACCTTTTAAACAAATCAATAGAAGCATTTATTTTAGGAATTGAAATATATAATAAGCCAACTATAAAATACAGAGTTGAGGGGTTTAGCTTTTTTATTTGTAATGCATGGGAATTAATACTAAAAAAACATATTGATGATTGTAATAGTGTATTCTAAGTTTTAAGAAAGCAAAAAAATTAAAGGTGATAATATGGAAAATTATATAAAATTTGAACAATATTGTAAAGAAAGGTTAGATGATCAGATAGAATGGTATTCTAAAAAATCTAGTAGGAATAAATTTTGGCATTATACTTTTAAAATATTAGAAATTATAATAACCAGTGCTATATCTATAGGGACTTTATATATAAATTTTGGATATTTTAAAATTGCAGTTTCAATTCTTGGAGTATTATTAATTGCAATCTATAATGCTCATACTTTCTTTAAATTTCAAGAAAATTGGATTGAATACAGAAAAACTTCCGAGATACTAAAACATGAAAAGTATATGTTTTTAGCTTGTAGTGGAATATACAATACCCAAGATAACGATATACCTTTCAAAATTTTAGTAGAAAGATGTGAAACTATAATATCACATGAAAATATAAATTGGGCTCAACTTAATAATAATGAGTATGGGGAACAATGTAAAAATCATTCTTCTACTGGCTCATAAGTTTTTTTAAATATATCAGGCTTGCATGGATATTGTTCACCATTAACACCAGTTATTATCCAATCACCTACAGAAGCTTTCATATCTCCTTCTAAAGTTTTAATTATTAATTCTTTTGAAGTTTTATAAGCTTCTACAACTACTGGTTTTTTTCTAAATTTTAGTTTCTCCATAAATTTCACCTACTTTATTTTTATTTTAACATACAAAAAAGAAGAAAGGAAGTATTAAAGATGAGTTATAGATTGTTTATTAGTCATGCATGGACTTACAGCGATGATTATTATAGTATGGAAAGATTATTAAATGAATATCCTTATTTTACTTGGACAAATTATAGTGTTCCTAGACATGATGGATTTCCAGCTGGAACAAATTTAAAAGAAGCTTTAAAAAATCAAATTCGTCCTGTTAATGCAGTGATTATTATTGCAGGAATGTATGCTGCATATAGAGAATGGATAGAGTTTGAAGTTAACTTTGCTAAATCTATAGGAAAGCCAATCATAGTTGTAAAACCGTGGGGTCAATTAAGAATACCTGTATATTTACAAGAAAATGCAACTTCTATTGTTGGTTGGAATTCTAGCTCAATTGTCGGTGCAATAAGAACGTATTCTATATAGAAAATAAAAAACAGCCCCTGCTGGTAACAGGAACTGTTTCATATACAATTAACCTAAGTCAACTGTACTACATTGTGGTAAATATAGTATATCACGACTTTGGTTATTTTGTAATACACAAAATTATGAAAGGACGTGATTTTTTTATGAGAAATGCAAATGGAATGGGTTCTGTGTATTCACTGAACACTAGAAAGAACAAAAGAAAATTAAGAAAACCTTGGATTGCTAAAGTTAGTGTAAATGAACATGGAGAAAGGCAGAGACAAAAAATAATTGGATATTTTGAAACTAAAGTAGAGGCACTGGATGCTTTAATGCTTTATAACAGAGATCCTCAATTTATAAAAAACTCTGAAGTCACTGTTGATGCTATTTTTCAAATGTATATAAAAGAACATAGTGAGAAAGTATCAGAAATTAGGATTAAAAATATTCAAAGTCAGTATAAAAAGAATTTTGATCCTATCAAAGATAAGTCTATTCAATCTCTTACACCTTTGATGTTGCAGAGCTTTATGGACAGTATAAATAAATCTAGTGCTACAAAACTTGCTGTAAAATCTCTTTTAAAAGGGATCTTCAAATATGCTCTTAAACTTCAAATAATAAAAGAAGATTATTCCAGTCTTGCTGAAGTTGGTAAAAGAGAGGCTGTTATCACCAGAACGGTATTCACTCATGATGAAATAGAATTTTTATATAGTAAAGCTGATGATGAAATTATGGCAACTCATCTATTAATTCTTATTTATACTGGAATGAGGATTAATGAGTATTTAAGTTTAGAGTTAAAAGATTATGATGTGAAAGAATTTACTATCAGAACTGGATCCAAGACTGAGGCTGGAAAAAATAGATTAATTCCAATTCACTCTAAAATAAGATCTCTTTTATATAAAGTCTTGAATGAAGAAGAAAATAAAATTAGTTATGCTATTTTTAGAAATCAATTTACAAAATACTTAAAAAAATATGATGAACTGGGAGAACATACTATTCATGATACAAGACATACCTTTGCAAGTATGTTATCTACAGCAGGAGCAAATGACGTGGCTATCACTAAAATTATAGGACATACTGATATTGCTACAACAAATAAAATATACACTCACAAGGATATTTTTGAGCTCCGTCAAGCAGTCGAGCTATTGCAATAACCTTTTTAGTACACTCTTATAATTAGAGCCGTAAGAACATTATAAGAATATCAAAACACTTAAAAACTTGAAATAATAACGCTTTATATTATCAACTATATCCTTCCCCAAGATATTTTATAGAGAAAAGGGTTTGCAATTTCGGTTGCAACCCTTTTTGATTTCTAAGGAAATTATAAATTGACTTTATATAAAAAATTTTTTAATATTTTATAT
>ERZ773142.726-NODE-726-length-24345-cov-78.2577_pt1 | contig 24345 bp, 23 predicted proteins | sample MGYA00580853_ERZ773142 | MGnify/ENA primary metagenome ERZ773142 (study PRJEB29015, sample SAMEA2737862) | human gut metagenome | biome: human gut; feature: human-associated habitat; material: faeces | place: China | collected 2012 ... | reverse complement strand
ATCATGTACGGTTCTTAGGGGGGAAAGGGGCAGCAATGCCCCCGACCTACCCGATATAACGGACAAGCCGTTCCCTGCTGAACCATTAGATATAATAGGCATGAGAATATTTGTATTATATTGCTTGTTCTTTTTCCCACTTAGCTATGTTATAGCGAAAAACGGCTATGTGGAACAACATTCAGCAAAGTATCATTCTTTGACTGAAAAAGATACCCTTTATATAGAAACAGAAAAAACAGATTTTGAAATTCTATATAGGCTATGTTTTAATCAGCAAGGTAAAAAGAAAGTTGTTTTTGAATTGAAAGCGGTAGATGATAGTAACATTGACTTCATGCAAAGCTATGCAATCAATGAAGTAAAAAAGTTTGATTGCTTTGCTGTGTATGATAATGTGGCAGACGGAAACCGTTTCTTATTCTTTGACTATGAAAGTCAAATTGCTTACATAACGCCTACATGTTTTTCCGGTTTCTATCCGATATACAGTTCTGTGGACTTTTCAAAATTGGAAGTCTTATTACGAAATGACCCCTCCCATTTGAAACAGCTAAACGACACGTTAAGTATTGATAGTAAAGTGGCTTATGTACCATTTAACTGTAATAATCGAATTATAAAGGCGACTTTTGTTCCATGTCCCCAAACGGGAAAGGGCAATAAATATCTAACAACGAAAGATAGCATCTAACGATGCTCCTTTCTAACCATTAACATCAATTTGGTAATGTGATTCATCAAATTTATGGAAACAAATCTCTCTAAAAAGAAAAAATGGATACTTAGGATTATTTGCATTTGTGTTTTATTACAATTGCCGATATTTTACTTTATGGATAAGTTCTATTATTTTAATGACAATAATATTCGTTATACAACCGGAGCTTATTGCAAGGATCTCTTTATTATCAATTCGAGTTCAAGTAAAGAAAAAGCGTTTGTTTATTATGTTGATAGTATTAAACATATTGCAACCACAGGTAAATTTAATCATACTGATATGTCTCATACACACGTGTTGATAATGTTCTCTGCGGTATTTCATGGAAATGCAAAGGTCTTAAGTATTATTGTTCCTAAATGGGTGCTTGCACCACCCAAAGACGGGTGGAAACAGTTTCCTCCCGACATAAACTGGAAAGGTGCCGAGCTTGATACAGCTTATATGAAGAAAATGAATTTGGAAATACCATAATTTGATGAGAATAAAAATAGAATGTTAACAAGGTCGAGATAACAACTGAACGCTGTTTCTCACCAAACCATTAGCTGTAAAAAGAATAATGAACATGAAACAGAAAAAATATATAATTAAATTGTTGCTGAAAACATGGTTGGGTATATTATGCTTCAGTTTGTTATGTACCTTTTGTGCCGTATGGTTATTGTATCAAATTACAAAGCAATCATCATATAATAATATAAACATTGTTTATGAAGGGGTCTTTTTAACTTGGGCCATAATTGGAGTAATAATGTTTTCAGTTGGGACATTCACATTGTTTTTGAACTACTTCCCGGTAATTAGATATAATAATATATATAGCTTTACGTCATTTTTTCTTGTACCCATATTGCTTATTTTATGTTGTGGTACAGAAACTCTTTGTTTATGGACTGTTGAAATACCATTTATAGTCTGTTTATCTGGTGCATATCTATTGTTCCGAAACAAAATAAAGAATACATCTAGCAACGCAGGATGACGGCAAACCGTTCCCTGCTGGACCATTCGAGAATAGAAAAAAATGTAATATTTATAATTTACTAGTTGAATATGGCAGAAGAAAAATCAAAGAATCTACCGAATCGAAATAGTCATGACGGGCGTTATTATCTGATGACTCCCGATATGAGCGAGAAACTGAGCGCTTTTTTTGAGCAATGTATTCAGGATGCGATTAACGGTAAAATTACCCGCTTGGATTCCCTCTATCCTCCGGTAGTGGTCAGCAGCGAAGGCGCACCATTTGGGGTGCACTATCTGGTGATGGATTGGGCCGAAGCGCAGCGAGCCGAAACCTTGGATGCGGAAAAGGCCATTGCCTTCAGCGAAAACCTGCGCCGCATGAGCCGGTGGGGTGAAATTGACCACTATTTACTGAATATGCTGAAACGGGAGCTGCACGAGAAGTATTTTGTCGTGACAGGCAATGAAGATGACTACTGGAAAGAACAGGAGTACTCCCTGAAACCGGGTATCCGTGCAGAAGAGGTCCCGGAGCCGCTGCTGCGCTTTGCCTGCTATGTAGCGGTGAGCTATAAGATATATGGAGCGAACTATGAATATTTGTCAACCAATTATCTCTTTGGATTGGTGGAGAAAGTACGCCCTGATATGGTGAAAAAGCTCCGGGAACATGGGACCGGCAGGCTGCCGCTCTCTCTGCAAAAGAGGAAAACAGAGCACTTCACCGCATCGGCCAACGATGCCTTTGCCGTGATCCGTATCACTGCCAGGGACAATACGGAGGAATGCTGCTGCGAAGTGCTGAACTACCTGTGTGAGGTTCTTTTGCAGGAGGATTTTCCCCGCAGCTATGCCGTGGAGTTCAAAGGACCGGAAAAGAGGTATCTTCCCATTACAGGACTGCCCAAAAAGGGAATCAATCAGCTTTGTGCCTGCGCTGCCCAATATCCGTCACTTTATCCTCTGCTGGAACGGTACGCCCGACTTGCAATGCGGCAATATGAGCAGTACACCAATCTGGATTGTGAACAGAGTGCCCTCCCCGGCAGTTTTGCTGTGTTTGCCTTGGGAATGCTTGGGCAAGAGTGGCGGAAACTGGTATGGGATTATCTCGATCTCTGTGATGATGAACACGCCCGCCTGCAGGAAAAATTCCTTCGGGGGTATGTGAAACAGTTCGGATTTACAGCCGATACAGTTCCTGTTTTTGTCCGGGGCGTGCTGTCCATGCAGAATATGAAGTATTCCAAGGACTATGCTACGTGGATGGCAAACGCAGAAAGCCTGGACGCTCTGCTGGAAACAAAAGCCCGTCTGTCCGAGATTGTTCCAAATGGTTTCTCCTCCGATGACGATGACGATGATGACGAGGACGAGGAACCCGCCGAGGAAACAGAAGCCAGCCCGGCGGAGGTGTTGCAATACGCATGGGAGACGGTATGTTATGTTGTCTGGGGCAAAGCCAGTGCCAAGGATGGTCAGAAAGTGGTGGAAGCAGCTCCGGCTGAACTGAGAGAACTGTATCGGAAAGTTTTCCAATAGTAGCCCTAATTGATTAAATGATTGGGATATGATAAAAGACATTATAAAGAGGCTGAGAGAGACAATAGGGCAAAGCCATACCGGACATTTGCCGTTGTCCTGTCGGATGGAGCTGATGAAACAGATCGGCGATGTAGTCACTGTGCAGAAAATCCAGTGTGAATGCTGCAAGAAAGCCTGCTCCTTTATGGGGAGGCAGAATCCTGACAATGTGCGGCTGCTTACCAAGATAAATGACCATCTGTACGGAAACAGGGAACTTGCCGAAGACATACTGGTGGAGACGGATAAACTGAGGCTTTATGTGGAAAACAATTCGGGTATGGATACGCTTGCGAGCTGGGCCACTGTGATGCTCGGATATGATGTTCACTATGGTGGAACCTCCATGCTGGAAACGGAAGATTATCATGGAGAGGATGACGATGATTTCGATCCGGATGCTTGGGAACCGGATTTTATTGTCTCTCTGCTCTGTTCTGCCGACAGTTCCGGTGCGGAAGATGATAAATATGATCCGGAAAAGCGCAGGGAATACTGGAACTGGTATCTGGATATGGTGCTTTCGGTCTATGAAAAACCGCAGCAGGAGGTCATTCCGTTTAATCATGATACCATTCATATACCGGTACCGCACGGATGCGACTTGGCATTGTCCGATAAGATAGACCGGCTGAATTCCGCTCTCGCGTCCTATATCCATGTACCCACGAACAGAAAAGAGATAGACAGGATGAAAACATACGCAGAAGAAAGCCTTCTTGTCCGTATTGTGGCAGACGTGGTTCGAGGGTATTCCTGCATACCTGTCACTCATAGTTATGATGTCATCCGGTTCTGGTATTGCGTGGCGTTGCTCGCCCAGTCTCCGGACGAACAAGCGACGGACTGTCTGTCGGGGCTTGCCCGTACCCTCATGGAACACGGACCGGGAGAGCTTGGCATATTGTACCGCATTCTGCTTCTGTTGCCGGAACAGGAACATCTGCAGGGATTGACCGGAGAACTGGCTGCTTATTATCAGAGCATCATTCCGGACCTTGAAGCGGCGAAATGGCTGGCAAAGGCGGGTATTCCGTATCCTGATTCTTTCGAGTGGTCTGTATCGTTTCGTTTTACGTCCAATGGTGATCCCTTCTTTGTCTCAGAAAATGAAGCGGACAAGAATAAATGGTTTAGCCTGAGTGTCGAGCTGTTCGGTCCGAGTGCGCTCTATGGAGATTATACAAGGTTCACAAGCTATCAGATTCGTGTATATAACGCTGACAAATTCATTCACGGGCTATGGAATGAAAAGCATGGCTATCTTTTGCACGACAATCAATATCTGATGAAAGATGAACATTATACACCGGAATATCTGGTTGCCCTGATGTATCGGTTGTCTGATTTCGGCATCCGTTTTTCAAAAGTTCCGGTCGATGTTTATGCCTCTAAGGGGATATCCGGCAAAGCCGTGAAGGAATGGATCAGGGATGCGATGGAGGCGTATGAGCAGGACTGTATGGCAGAGGTGCGTGACCAGGCTCTCGACTTATATCGGGATGAAGGTGATGTGGGCGACTCGCTCAACGAGGTAAGGAAAAAATGGGGGGAAGATATCCCGGAATTGAAAGAGAGCCGTTTTGATGAAGTGGCGATGCAGTATTCCTGCTTTTCGCACGAGATGGGACTTGCTGCCTTGGGGCAGGAACTTACCGCCTACGGGTATGCGCTCTTTGACCTGAACGGGGATGATATTTATCAGCTTGCATTGATTCCGCAGGAGGAGATGCAGGCTTTTGAAGAGAAATGCCGAAAGTACGGGCAGTATTGCAAACTCCTGAAACAAGCTCGTTATGACTTCGGCATGAAGGCAAGAGCCATAAAGCAGCGCAAACAAATGCCCCGCGAAAGGATGGAATGGCCGGATGACGGAAACAGATATATCACAAGAGGTTTTGCAGGTTATTTCGCTTATGGTGAATGGAAACCTAAGGGCGTAGAGAAGTGGCAAGGTTCATTCGTCGCTGATTTGCGCACCACTCCGCTTGTACCTGTAAGGCAATGCAAGACCAGGATAGAGAATCTTGTCTATTCGGAGGAACTGGATTTTTATGCCGCATTGAACTATTCCCCATGGAGTGAATTAGCTATCGGAGGCAAGAATCCCCTGGAAGCCGATAACTGGCCCCGCTTGAGTTGCCTGTCTGTTGAGAGCGAGCACGAGTTCTGTTGGCGCGGACGTTATCTATGCATGGGTGATACCCACAGTGCTAGCATATTTACCATGTCATCACGAGGCTTGAAATACGAAAGCCGTTTAATTTTCACTGACTCTATGAATTATCCGCCCTCTTTCGGGATAGATGGCAAGGGAATGCCGTATGTCCTTCCGGGAGAGTTTAGCCGTTCGGAGGTTTACCGTTATGAAGGCAATGGGAAATATTACAGCATGCCGTTCAGTATGTCCGGATATGACCGGTTCAGTAGCGGCTGTATTCCGGTACCGGAAACTTCCCGTCTTCTTCTGTTGGGAGATTATACGGCAAGAAGCAGCAACGGAATATGGATGGACTCCGGTCTGCTCGACCTGAATATGGCGACACAGGAGTGTCGCATTGCTCCGCTTCGTATGGGAGACGGATCTTTCCGTCTGCGTGAGTTTTACAAGGAGTGGGTGTTGGTGGAAAGTTGCTCGAACGGCAACCGCACCGATTATGCCCGTCTCTGGAACCGGAAGACGGATGAGGTGCTGCGCCTCAGACCCGGTGTGTTGGGAGACGAACATTTTGTGTCCCTTCATGCGATGCCGGACGGGACTGTCTTCGTGAATACTCTTGACAAGGCGGGGGATGTAGTGTGTCGGGTGGAAGATTTCTGGAATTTTGTCCGCACGGCAAGCCGTCCGAAGAAACTGGGATATTGGCTCAATTATCCGGAGCCTTATCCGGTCAGAGAATATGAGTTGCCTCCCTTGTCGGAGGATGTCTCCCTGATGCTTGCACCGCCTTTTGTGGAAGTTCCGCAGGGCAATCCTCCTGCCGCAAGGATACATACAGCAGGAAATAACGGGAATACACGGGTGAAGAATACAGATAGTGAGAGGTGCGACGGAATTGAAATTACCGATGGTGTATTGACAATGATGGGGCATTCGGTGGATTTGCCTTTGTCTTATACCGCAATGGTGCGTATTTTCGGCAAGGAGAAGGCTGTATTCACGCATCGGACTATGCAGGATGACAGAGGCAAGACGGTGCAGTATGACAAACGGGGGTTTCTGGTCTGGGATCATGCCGGGGTGACTGCTGTTAGGAATGAAGAGAATGCCTATAATATGGCTGCCATTTATTTGTGGGTGGGGAAAAAAAGGACATCCGAAGGGAATTTCCCTGTTCCGACCGGAGTGTTCGGTGGCGATATTGTGGTGGACGGTACTAAGTGGGACAGGCAATCCGATATAACAGTCCGTAGCGGAGAATTGGAAGTAACAGCATCGCAATCCTGCGGATATATGGAAATTACATTGGCAGGCAGCCGTGACCGGAAAGATACATGGCAGCACTATCGTCATGCGATGGCTGAACATTTGCAGGCTGCACTGATGGAGAGAGACCGAGTGAGGTTGCTGGAAAGGAATCTTCCTATAGGAAAGTCTTTGGACAGACAGTCTTTGGCAGATGTCTGCAGGTCGTTTCTTGAGCATACGGTTCTTGCTCTGGATGCCGGTTACTCCATGGGCAGGAGTGTGCGTTATTTGAAAAGCAGTTTGATGTTGCCTTTGACGGAGGCTGCCTTGAAATGCAGTGAATTGGGTTTGGTAAAGCCATCCGATATGCTTTTCGTGTTTTCCGGCTGTGTTGTCCTCGGGTATGAAAAAGTGAACATGAAACGGTTTGGTGATAAACTGACCGGGCATGGTGTCCGTGATTTTGTTTATGATTCACTGATACGATGCATTGTTCCTGAATGGGAATTGTCGGACAGTACGGCATTCCCGGAAATAAAGGAGTGGCTCATTGCGCAAAAGGAAAACGGCAGCGCAACGGACACGAGAACGATTTGTAAAGAGCTTGCCTGTATATCCGCGAATATGCTGATAGCGGATGCTCTTTCTGTTATATCCAATCATTTGAAACAAACAAAAAACAGATTATGACACTATTTGCTGATAACCCCCAAATGACAGATGAAGAAGCGGAACAGTTGTTTTCTGCCGGCGTATCGCTTTTGCTCGGCAGAGCCTATCCGGCAGCGTATTCATGCTTTGACCGTATCCCCGTCAAGGATTTCAGATTGCTGTATAACAAGGCGCTGTGCTGCTTTATGGTGAAATGGTATGAGGAGTGCTACAGGTTGCTCTGTGAGGCTGAGCATCTGATAACCGGTATTCCCCTTGCCGGCAGGGAGAGGGTTCCCGAGGCGTTTCTCCGTTATGGTTATGAAGAGGAATCTCCCTTTTGTCCCATACCGCAGGGCACCCCTGTGGTTTGGGCATACACGCTACTTCTGCGGTTAAAAGCTGAAACGGCTTTCAAACTGCATTTATACCGTGAAGTAAAGGTTATTTCCAGCCGATTGGGTGGAAAATATCGACATATTGAGGAATTGATTTTTAAAATAGACAACGATGACTTGTAAAGATATATATTATTACCATGCATCCGGGGCTGAGGATGCTGTTTTGCTCGAAGCATATCAGGATGTTCCGCTTGATAGTAGGGATGAAATTCATGATAACAATACGGCTTTGCATACAGCCTGTTATTTTGCAAATATAAAGGCGGTAGGCATTCTTATGGAAAGGGGTGCAGACATTAGCGTGAAAAATGATAAAGGAGATACTCCGCTATGTGTCCTGGCAAGGCGCAATCCCTGTCCGGATGATGCTGTTTTTGCCGATATTGCGAAACTGCTTCTTGCCAATGGAGCGAAGGTCCCGCGGTCCGGAAAGGAGACGACCGCTTTGATAGAGGCTGTGCGCAACCGCCACTTTCTGATGGCTGATGTCATGCTGATGTCGGGAGGCAGAATGGATTCTTCCGACCGGAACGGTGACAATGTGTTGCACATGCTTTGCCGGTGTGCCGGTCTTATAGCATCCGACATCAAGAGCAGAGAAAGACGGATAGCGGATTTTGCCGAACGGTGGTATTCGGATAAATCCAAGCAGGAGACGTATGATGAGCTGGAATCTCTGCAGGAATCGGATAGACAGTGCAGTCACACTGCCAAGCTGATTCTGGAAAGTGGGCAGATAGACCCGGAGGAAAAGAACCACAGCGGGAAGACTCCTTTTGATATTGCAGCAGAAGGGGGTGCCAGACGAATCGGGGCATTGCTGTCGGGGCAGGATCCTGAAATAGATGGGCTTGCCGGTCTGACCGGAGGGCTGGACATCTTTCAGGCATTGTGGAATAAGGACGAAGCGGCATTGGATGGCTTGCTGCGTTCCGGTACGGATATGCAGATTCTATGTGAGGATGAGAAAATGTATGACTTCAAGGGAAAATCCCCGTTAGGATGTGCCTTGATATGGGAGAATTTTTTAGCTGCGGAAATGCTGCTCAGGGGCGGTGCCGATCCGAATTTCAAGGATGCGGAAGAACGGACTGCATTTACCGTGTGGATGAACAAGAGAAACCATGGTTCGGGGAGTAAGGAGCAGTGTCTGTATTTTTTGCAATGCCTGACTGAGTGCGGATGGAATCCGGAAGAGCCGGCGGACAAGGAGGGCAATACGGCATTGTCCGTAGCCTGCCGGGGTGCCGGACATGAATCAGGAGTCTGGGCTATCCGTTATCTTGTGGAGAATGGGGCGGATGTCAACGCAGCCAACATGCAGGGGCAGACCCCGGCAATGAATCTTTATGGCGGATGTTTCTGGAACGGACATATACCCCGTATTGCGGCTCTTCCACGGTCTTATCCATACGGCGGACGTGTCTGTACGGAAGAAGATGCGGAGGCTCTTGAAATCCTGCTGGAAGCCGGGGCGGATATAAACGCCAAGGACAAATGGGGCAATACCCTGTTGCATTATATCGCGGGCAGCTCGACAAGAGGTACGAAAGAAGCGGCTGCCCTTGTGACGGATTTCGGTGCTCTGGATGTGAACGCCGTGAACAATGAGGGGAAAACGGCTTTGGATATCGCTGTAGAAAAGAATGACGAGGCTTTTGTGAAATTTTTATTGAAATATAACTGACAATCGTATGGATAATAACATGACTTTTTTAAATGCGTGCCGCAACGGACAGAAAAGCATTGTACAGATATTTCTGCAAAAAGGAGGCATTAATGTGAACAAACGGGATGCGGAGGGGAATACTCCATTGCATTATGCCTGTCTGAAAGGATTCAGGGATATTGTGAATATGCTTCTGGAACATGATGCGGATGTTTCTGTCGTCAACAATTGTGCGGAGACTCCCCTGCATGCAGCCACAAGGAGCGGGAACAAAGAGATAATAGGGAAGCTGATACAATATGGGGTTGAACTGGATGCCACGGACAAGTATGGACGTACTCCTTTAATCTGCCTCCTTGACAACAAACGTACCGATGCTGCATTGTTTCTGATAGAGCAGGGAGCGGATACGGAAACAGCCGACAATACGGGCCACAAAGCAATTGATTACGCTACTGCTCACGGATTGCGTGAAGTCGTGGCATGTCTGTCGGTGGAGGGAACTACTGACACGCATGGAAATACGCCGCTTCATCAGGCGGTTTTCAACGGACAGGCGGAAACGGTGCGTATGTTGCTTTCCACGGCGGTTGATATGTTGGACATGGCGAATGAGGAAGGGGAAACGCCATTGATTGTTGCTTGTATGAAAGGTAATCTGCACATCGCTGACTTGCTGATTGCTGCCGGTGCGGAAGTGAACAAAGCTCTTTTGAACGGGAATACCCCCATGCACTTTGCTGCGTGGTCGGGAAACAGTTTTATCGGTCGGGAGCTGATAGCGGCGAATGCGCAAATGGATATGCGGAATGAAAACGGGGAAACGCCTCTTATTCTTGCTGCCAAAGAAGGTAGTAACGAATTTGCGGCACTGCTGGTGGAACATGGGGCAGACGTGAATCTTGCAGACAATCTTCAACGGACGGCTTTGTATTATGCCAGCGAGCGCGGATACAATGAAATAGCGGAAATGCTTTTGACGGCAGGTGCAGAGGGATAAAATATTACATCATTATTAATAATCAGACGATATGACAAAAGAAAATTCAAATTCTCAAAGTGCTGAGGAAATGGTAAGAGCGGCTCAGGAAGCCGCTGTAAAGGCAGCAATGGAACAGGCTCAGGCGATGTTCGGAAACATGCCTGGATTTCAGATGACCGGAGGGATGCAGGAGCAAATCATGGCACAGATGGGTGCCGGTATGCCTGATATGGCAGAGCTTCAGGCACAACAGGAAGCCATGCTGAAAGCAGCCGGCATAGACCCGGAAACAGTCGCACAAGCAGGCCGTCAGAATATGGCTTATGCCAATCAGATGATGGAAGCCTTCGGGGATGACAGTTGGACTATCAACCGGGCTGAATACGGAAAACTGGATGAAGAACAACTCCGTTTGTTGGCGTTTGGTGCTCCCATGCTGGTTTATAATGACGAAAATGTGGATACGATTGACAGTGATGCAGATGTGGAGACTATCAAATACACACTTGAGGATTGGTGGAATGTTGCAGACAGGGATAGTACTCTGGGTATCGTCAGATGGCTGCTGGAAGAGGGGCATCATGCCGAAGCAGACGAAGCTCTGGCAGAAATCCGCACACGCGGGTTTGAGACTATCTCTCAGGAAGAACGGCTTGATGAGGATAGTAAAATGGGAGATGTATGTCTGATTATGGAGAGTATGATTGAAAACGGTTGGTGTCCGGAAGACAGGATGCCGGAGAGTGTTATTGCCTGGGATTTGGTGCGGGTGGTAAACCTTGGACGTTGGGCATACCTTTGCGGTTACGTGAATGCGGATGAGATGTGGCAGATTATGCAGGTGGCAGCCGATACGGCTGTTGAGCATTTCTCTTCATGGGAGGAGTACGGGCGAAGTTTCATCATGGGAAGAGGTGTATGGCACGGTGATCCGGACGACAGTGAAACGGCAAAGGAAATAGTAGAACTTTTACTGGAGAACGATGAATCCCCTTGGAAACAATCATATTGGACTAAATAAGAGTATTAATTATTAATGGAATATATAAGAAATGAGCAACGATTTTTGGTTTAGCATGGCAATTGCCGTTGTAGTTGGAGGTTTCTGGCTATATAAGAAAGGGAAAAATGCGGTTTCGACGATCAGAAAAATTCATAGGTCTTTCAAAGGAGTATGTCTGAATTCCAAGTCAAATCTAAGTGACGAACAATGCAAAAAGTTGGCTGTAGGAGCCATGTATGCTTCACAGCAGGGAGCCTATCAGAATTCTATCGAGACAGGCATTCCCGACTTATTGCCCAATATACTTGGGGAATGGTGGGGTATTGAAAGTACTGATGCAGCCAAGAAGGAATTGGATTACCTTTGTAATAAAGGATACCGGTATTACTTCCCTTTTGTGTATAAGGCCTTTCTGCTTGACAAGCCGGAAGCCCAGGATGATATCTTCCAGCAGAACATGACTTCACAGGAAGACTATGACAAAATAGTAGCACAGTTCCAGAATCTTCAGGAGACATTTGATGAACTGGTCAGATGCAAGGTCATTGCGGAAAAGGAAGAATTACTGTATTATGGCGTAGCAGGTTGGGATGCGGGTCGTATCTGTTTTCTTGCCCGCGCTTGTTGTGAAATGGGGTACATCACAGAAGCGAAAGCGTGGAAATATATTGATTTGGCTTACAACATGGCTCATTCTACTTTTTCATCCTGGAAAGATATGGGCATGAGTTATGTCATAGGACGCTCGCTTTGGGGAGGCAAGCATGCATACAACTCAGTGATGAAAGATACTGCGGACGAACTGTTGAAACACGAAAACAGTCCATGGAGGAAATATGCCTGGTAAGTAATTCCTGCAATTAAATAGAAAGAAACCGCCTTTGTGGAATGTTACACCAAGTGAATTCATATATAGGTCGGTTGCTAAATGGTGAACTTTGGACAGTGCGTACATCTGTACTACTGATAGGCATTGTTTCCCACAAATTGTCTAATCGGAAGGAAAGCCGCATGCAAACATCTAACTAATTGGATTATGTGGTTTTCCTTCATTTCTCCTAATGGGAATGATAAAGATAACTATTGCAACATTACGGATATATCTGGTGATAATAAGCAAAATTAACAGTACTGGTGTGGGAGATGATAATATTCTAAATAAACTTGATAATGACAAACTGATAGGCGTTGAGAAAAATTGTAAGTGTTACGACTATGATTGTAAAAAGAAGAATGTTTAATGAATCTTTATATGGTGTTTAAACATCATGCAAACAATGTTAAATGATGATTGGTATGAGTTATTTGTTTAATCTTTCTGAACCTTTAGTTATTCCACGGAAGAAGATCAGTACATTTGTGGAAACCGGGTTGTGTATCGCTTATTTATGGATCTGTTGGGACATGTTGTCCGAAAGACTGGTTTACTGGATTCCTGTAGGCCTTTTTCTTTATTTATTGGTGAAGGGTATCCGACATTGGCACTGTGTCATCCAAATCAGTGAACAGGGTATCACTACTCCCAAAGGAAAGGTGCTGCTTTGGAATAAAATCTTGTATTGCCAGTATGTGGTAGTATATGGTAGATATTCACATGTAGAACTGTTTCTCCGTACTAGCCAGAACTACAACGAGACAATCCATTTGAATGATTATCTCTGTAACTATCGGGAGTTGAGGGCTGCCATTGCATTTTACTCCAGAGGGAAGGTGGAATTGGAAAGTAAAGAAAAATTTTAATACGAAATTGCATTACAGGAATCATATTTTCAATTCTGGGTAATTGACAGTGTTTTGTTCATAGAGCTAACCCATATTAGAATGGGGGATAATATTTTGCCAACAAAACAGAGACAACAGTTAAACGCTGTTTTTCATATGTCTTGGTCTTGTGCTGGGTGTTACCCTGCTTTATTTTGCATTTTGGAGAACATAATTCATCGACTATATATGAGTAAAAGAATAAAAAAGACAGATAACTATTTTGAACGAGTGAAGCAGCGTGCCAACCGGACGAATTACAGGTATTATTTTTTTGATTACCTGTACTTCAAAGGTGAACAAGGTCATAAAATGAGGTCCCGATGTTCAGGGTTACTCATGCTATCCTTATATTGGTGGTTTATAATAGAAATCCCGTGTCTTCCGCTATTAGACAGAAATTTGCCATATACATGGTATTTGTTATGTTGCATGGGAATGTTTCTTTTTCCTGTCTTGTTTTGCCTTATTAGGTATCGAAAAGATAGAACATCTGCATTAGTAAACCATTATCGTCATTCGTCCAAAAATAAGATTACGATAACTTTGCTACTATTACTTCCTATGGTATTATGTGGATTTGAGCTATGGCTATTAGCTAAGTTGGGATGGATTATTTGTAAATGGTGTTAAGGAATTTGCCCCAACCACATCGGATTATCATTATTTTTCCCTACCATACATTCAAAGAATTTATTCAAATATGGAACAACGGATTACATCATTATTGCTTCCCGCTCCCGAAGCGGAGCTGGAAGCAGAACGATACCCCAAGACACGGTGGTTCAAGGAAGAATGCCGGAACAGCGCAGACGAGTTCCGGCAAGCGATTTTCGCCTGCAAGACCTTTGAGGAAGTGGCGGACATACTGATGCCCGAACAAAAAACGAGCGTTTGGCAGCGCATTGAAGAATATTTCCTGCGGGCAGGTTTTCTTATGCTTGCCGCCATGTTCCTTTATCACGTGGTTTGGCGGCTAATCCAAAAGTTTTGGCTATGGATTGTAGGATAGAAGATTGAGCATATGAGGACAAGAGAATATTCAACAGATGAGTTGTTGCTAATCGCCAATAACGTGACGGGCGAATATACTGACAAGCAGGTGCGGCAGGCAAAGATGGAACTGTATAAGCGTGGAGTGGATGACAAGGTGATAGCCGACATCATGGAAGAGAAAGAGGAAGCCTTCATGCGAAGGCTGGATGCTGCCGCACGTGCGGAGAAAGCCCGCATGGACAAACAGAACGAGAAGAACAGGAATGTCAGTTACCGATGGTGGGAACTGATACCGATGTTCCTGTTCGCTCCGTTTTATCTGGTGAGAGGTGAAAAGGAACTTGTGGCTATACTGTTGTTTCTTCCGGTCTATCTACTCAGCCGGACACCCGTTGATTTCAGCGGTCTGTTTCCCGAATTAAGACGGTTGAAGGAAGAAAAATACGATCTGAAATTCAAGCAACGGCTTACATCACTGATTGCAGGTAACCTGCTCTATTTTACCGGAGTATGGTATTACTTTATCAGTCCCAATCTATAATCCTATCAGAAAAAACTGTATTTCACTTATAAGAACATACATCCCAATTCTACAATACAATAAAACCGTGCATTGATTTTTGTCAGGATTTGGAACAATAGTCCAGCGACTCCACGCTACTTTTGCCGGAAAACCATTATAAATCATTAAAACAGAGAAAGATGAAGCTGAGAATTACAGAAGCGGTGCTTGCGGAGGCATACAGGGCAAAAGTGTGCAGGGAACGGATGGAAGAACTGGCGGAGAGCATACGGAAGTCGGTGAAGGAACGGCACTCGCTGCCGAAGATGAGAATACGGCTGGCGGAGTACGGCAATGACACGGAGCTGATGCTGACGGCAGTGAGCGCACTGCGGAAGGATAAGGAAGCACCGTCGGCAAGGGACAGGGATTTCAGGGCATGGATGATCATGCTGTGCCGCTCACGCGAGTATGAAGTGATCTGCTACATGTGCAATGAACTGACGGATGCATGGGAACGGAAATACCGGACACGGGAAATGCTGGTGCTATGCGATGTGCTGCATACACTGAAAGGCCATGCACGTGCGAACGAGATGACAAACAGGGTATGCGACTATTTCTTCAGGGAAAGACGCAACAAGCTGTATGGCAAGACTTTCCGCATAGAGGAAAAGGATATGGCATACGCCGAGAGCAGGCTGCCGGAACTGGACAAGGCAGTATTCCGCATGACAGTGAACCACTACAGCCACCGCACATTCGTGGCGGAAGAACTTGCCGGACTGTGCGGCATGGGCTATTCGCTGATGCGGCGCAAGTTCAAAACATACTACGGTATGGGGCCATCGGAGTGGCTGCGCCGGGAGCGGATAAGGCGCATAGAGGAGGATATGGAATACCGGGTGGAACTGCCGCTGAAGGAAGTGGCCGAGCGCAACGCCTTCGGCTCGGCAAGCAATTTTGCGGACTTCTGCCAGAAGCAGACCGGAATGAGTCCGTGCGAACTGAAAGCCATAGGATATGAGAAATGGGAGAAGCGCAGAATGGATTTCTGGAACCAATAAAAACGCGCACTGATTTTTATCAGGATCTGGAACATCCCTTCGGGAAGGTTCCACTAACTTACCGCCTAAAAAAACAATCCGAAAATACATGAACAACAATACATTTTCAAGATGGAAGGAATCCCTCCACCTGAAAATCCTGTCGGGCTATCTCATACTGGGACTGCTCGTACTGGGCATCATCACGGCAGTATGGTACGAAAAGCAGGTGTTCGAGCAGGCGGAGGCAGAGGAACGCAGCCTGCTCATGCAGCGTACCGCCGCCAGCGAAGCATACCGGGGACTGATCACACTGTTTCTGGACAATGACCGCGCGATGCTGTGGGATGACTCGGACATGGATACATACGACCGGCGGGAATCGCACACGATGGAGGTGATAGACCGGCTGAAAGGCTACTACGGAGAACCGGCGCAGACGGCAAGGATAGACACGGTAGTAAGGCTGCTGCACGAGAAACGCAGGCTGATCGGGCGGATGGTGGATATGCCGACCACGGCATTCCGCATGGACAGCCTGCTGGAACGCCACCTGCCCGGACTGGAGCAGACGGCATCGGTACGGACAACGACAGTGACGGAACGCACCGAACCGGAAGAGGAAAAGAAACGGGGCGGACTGTTCGGCCTGTTCCGCAAGAAAAAGAAAGAAGAACCGGCACGCACGACCACACGGGTGAGCACGACACCCAACACCCGGCACATTGCGGAGATGCGGCGGTTTGAGGAAGAGATGCGTACGGCACTGGCAGAGCAGGAACAGGCATTCTCCCATCTGTCGGATTCATTGAAAATACGCAACAGCATACTGAACCGGAACCTTTCGAGGCTGATACGGGAAATCGGACAGGACGAGACGGAGCGCATGGAAGAAAGGCACATGCGGGTGGCGGAACTGAGAGAGACGGCATTCGTACTGATATGCGGCATATCGGCGGCAGGTGTCCTGTGTGCGGTGCTGCTGTATGTGGTAGTCCGGAGGGACATCCGCCGCCGCACCAGAGACAGGAAACAGCGAGAGGAACTGATAGAGAGCCTGCGCAGGTCGGTCCGGGAGAATGAAGAGCTGATAAAAAGCAGACAGAACATCATGCAGACGGTGACGCACGACCTGCGCTCACCGCTGACCGCCATACGCGGCAATGCGGAACTGATACTGAAGGACGGGAACCGGGAGGCAACGGCGCTGCACGCGGAGCATATACGGCAGTCGGCAGAGCGTATGGGGGCACTGATGGAGAACCTGCTGGACTACTACCGCATAGACAACGGAAAGGAGACCGTCAGGGTGAAGCCGTTCAGACTGGCGGGAGTGGCGGAAACGCTGGAAACGGAGTTTGCCGCACGGATGGAAGAGAAACGGCTGGAGTTCAAAGTGAACAACGCCGCTGACGAGGTGGTCATGGGCGACAGGAACCTGATACTGCGTATCGGCAGCAACCTGCTGTCGAACGCACTGAAGTTTACGGAACGCGGGGGCGTGACACTGACCGCCCTGTATGCCGGAGGGAAATTCACGCTTGCGGTGGAAGATACCGGAGGAGGAATAGACAAGGACAAACGGGAACAGATATTCAAGCCGTTCGAGCGGCTGAGCAATGCCGCCACGCAGGACGGCTTCGGGCTGGGACTGTCGATAGTGAAAAGCCTTGCGGAACTGATGGAGGGCAGCATATCGGTGGAGAACATACGGAACACGGGCAGCCGCTTCAGCGTGGTGCTGCCGCTGCCCCAGGCGGAGAAAGCCGGAGAGACAGACCGCAAGGCAGCAGCGAGGCGGACAAGACTGGGCGGATGTTCGGTGTTGTCGCTGGACAACGACAGCATCATACTGGGGATGATACACGACATATTCGTGCAGAACGGGGTGCACTGCGACACCTGTACGAGCACGGGGGAAATGGCGGAGAAGCTGCGCGAGGGACACTATGACCTGCTGACCACGGACCTGAAGATGCAGGACGCAAGCGGCTACGAGGTACTGGAACTGCTCCGCACGTCGGAAATAGGCAACTCACGCACCATCCCCGTGATGGTGGTGACCGGCTCGAAAAGCATCACGAAAGAGGAACTGGCAGGTGCGGGCTTCGGCTCGGTGCTGTACAAGCCGTTCTCCATCGACGAACTGCTGGCAGCCGCAGAAGAATGCATCGGTGAGGACAGCACCCCACGCATAGACCTCGGTCCGCTGTTCGCATACGGCGACAAGCGGCAGAGGCTGGAATGTCTGGTCAGGGAAACGAAGAAGGAAATGGCCGCCATACGGGAGGAAGCGGAAAGGTGTGACAGGGACAGGCTGGACTACTGGATACACCATATCCGCAGCTCGTGGATGCTGATACATGCCGAAGGGCCGCTGCAGGAGCTGTATGACGTGCTCCACGGAAACGGGACGGCAGAAGAAATCAGGGAGTATGTCGGAAAGGTGACCGGTCAGGGCGAAACGATTATCCGGCTCGCCCGAAAGGAAATGGAGAGAACGGTATGGGAAGAATAATAGTAATAGAAGACAACCCGGTATTCCGCGACCATGTCTGCGGAATGCTGGAGAAGGCAGGCTACAGGACCCGCACGGCATACGACTGTGCCGGGGCACGGAGGCTGCTGGAGGAACTGGACGATGGGGACATCATCGTGTCGGACCTGCGTCTGCCCGACGGAGAATGTACGGAAGTGCTGGAGCGGATGCGGGAAGCGGGTGTCAGAAACCCGTTTGTCATCATGACCGATTATGCGCAGGTCGCGTCGGCGGTCAGCTCCATGAGGCTGGGAGCCGAGGACTATATCCCCAAGACCCTGCTGCAGGAAAAGCTGCTTCCGAGGATAAGTGAGCTGGTACGCAAATCGGAAAGAAGGCATACCATGCCCATACTGGAGCGCAGAAGTGCCGCATTCCGGACCATCGACCGGCGTATCTCACTGGTAGCCCCGACGGATATAGGGGTGCTGATACTTGGAGAAAACGGCACGGGCAAGGAACACGTAGCAGAAAAGATACATGCGCAGAGTACCCGGCAGAAAGGTCCGTTTGTCGCGATAGACTGCGGCATGCTGACACGGGAGCTGGCGGCATCCGAGCTGTTCGGACACGAGAAAGGTGCGTTTACGGGAGCCACAACCGGAAAGAAGGGCTGCATGGCGGAGGCTGACGGCGGCACGCTGTTTCTGGACGAGGTGGGCAACCTGCCCGCTGAGGTACAGCAGAAACTGCTGCGTGCGCTGCAGACCAAGTGCTACCGTCCGACGGGCTGCACCCGCGAACGGAAAGCGGACGTACGCATCGTGGCGGCGACCAACGAGAATCTGGAGAAGGCAGTGGAGGAAGGACGTTTCCGGCGGGACCTGTATCACCGCCTGAAGGAGTTTGTCATCAAAATACCGCCGCTGCGGGAGTGCCGGGAGGACATACTGCCCCTTGCGGAGTTTTTCCGGGAGCTTGCCAACGAGGAACTGGGACGGCATACGGAAGGATTCGACAAGGAGGCGGAAAAGGAACTCATGAGGCGGATGTGGGCAGGAAATGTGAGGGAACTGAAACAGACGGTGCGTTCCGCCGTCCTGCTGACGGAAGGAAGGCTGATAGGCGCCGACAGGCTGGAAGCGGAAAGTACGGCACAGGCAGGCAGCTCCCTGCTGCTGAAAGACGGGAATGAGGAAAGGGAACGCATCGTGCGGGCACTGGCACAGGCGGACGGGAACCGCGAAGTGACTGCCGGACTGCTGGGTATCAGCCGCACGACATTGTACAACAAGATGAAAGAATACGGTATCATGCAGAAAAAGAGCGAAAAATGAGAAAATTTCGACTGAAAATCCTATCTTTGCATGAACATAGAAGAAATACGGTACGGAGAAACACGGTTTCCCGTACCGACTAAGATATAGTATAGAATAAGACCGCAAGGCGTTCTAATGGAAATCTGGTAAATTTCGACATCGGGAGCGATTGCGTGATGCTTATGCTATGCCTTGGCATAGCGTGCATTCGCGTATATTTCCCGATAGGCTTTACCAGAGCCTCCATTAGAGATAACGTGTATTGCACGCTATTTTTTATTTTACGGCTTCCGGTCGCAACAGAATGACCGCTATGGCAAAAGTCCGATTACTCGCCGTCCTGACGATGGACGGCTGTCCGGCAGAAACAACCGGTCTGTCCGGGCGATGGCTTGGTTCCGACCAGTACGGGATAGGTGCGCTGAAAGAGGCTGCCACCTGCGTCCTGACAGAAGACACGTCGCTTACACTCCTCTCCAACCGGATGGAAAACACCGGCGATTCCCTGAACTATCTGATAGAAGCAACCGAAAAGACGGCAGGTATCATCAACGGCATGATACGGATGCGGCTTGTGGATGAAATCATCCTATACATGGTTCCCGTCATCGCGGGAAACGGCAGCAGGCTGTTCCAGTCGTCGCTGCCCGAAAGCGAATGGACATGCACGGGAAGCAGACAATGGAAGGACGGCATGGTACGGATAGCCTACGGACGGAAAACACCCCGCCAGCCGGTGGTTGTGTTCAAGAAATGAACATTTTCAAGAGCTTCCGACGTTCAAAATGTGAACACACGTTCAGATTTTATATAAAAAATGAGGCGTCGGGAAAAACTCCAAAAAATATTTTCAGCAAATATTACACTGAATATCAGTAAGATATATCCATGTGAAAAGAAAAACACTCCCGCAGGACCGCAATTTGTCCCATAGTTTTATGTGCGCACACTTCAAACCAAGTGTAATAACATAAAACTGAAAGAAAATGGAATATCTCATATTGGCAGAAACCGAATTCTTCGGTCTTATAGACGGGAACGATGAAACAGTTAATCTGAATGTCGCATACAACCGTTTTGTCAGGGCGGTTGTGGAACTGATGCATGACGGCGATACGGACGGGGCGAAGATTGCGCTGGCGTATGCCGAAAACGAACTGCAATACCACCACACGCAGTATATTGCGGGTATGAGAAGCCATACCGCCCTGTTTGTCCGTAAAGCCTTGTCTTTCATACGCAAGATGCAGAAACATATCCCCTCCAACCGCCTGCAGGTGCCGCCACTATCCACAACCATCCACTCTGAATGTGAAAAGAAAAATGATATTCCTGTCAATGCCCCTTCCATGCGCTGGACGGGCAGTATGGCTGAACTGGTGGAGCTGATTTACGGGCTGGATGCCATGAAGCTGGTAAACGAGGGTGAAACGGGTATCAAGGAACTGCTGGAAGGTTTCTGCAAGGTGTTCGGCATGGAAATAAAAGAGAGCCAGTGTTACAATACCTATGCGGACATCAAGCGGCGGAAGAACGAGAGCCGCACCTATTTCTTCGACAAGGCTGCGGAGAAATTGAACCGGCGGATGCAGGAGGACGAGGAACGGGAGCGGATGCGGAAAAGATAACGAGAAAATGAGGCATGGGCGTCATAGTCTGCAAAAAATTGCTTACCTTTGCAGAAACAATTATAATACAATAGATTATGGCATTAGAAATTAAAGCAATCCCCACGCTAAAAGGCAAAGAGGCAGAGCGTTTCGTGAAGGAAGCGGACAAAGCCTACAAAAGCAAGGAGAAGACCGACTTCAGCAAGCAGGTAAAGATAGCCCGTGCCATACTGAAAAAAGCCAATATGTTGTAGGCATGGGATTCCTGTTAGACAAATGCAGTTTTTCTCCGCTTGACGAGGAAGTCATAGGCAAATGCCGTCCTTTCTCATGCGGCAATGCCGACTTGGACGACTTTTTCCGGCAGGACGCACCGCTTTACAGCCGTCAGATGCTCGGAAAGAGCTATTGTTTCCGGCTGGACGAAGACCCTTCCGTCATTGTCTGTGCATTCACGCTCTCCAATGACAGCATCCGTGTGGACATATTGCCGAACAGCAGGGAAAAGAAAGTGCAGAAAGACATCCCCCGTTCCAAGCAGATGCGGCGTTATCCGGGCGTACTGATTGGACGCTTGGGTATCAATACAGAATTTGCCCACCGTGGTATAGGCAGCGAACTGATGGAGTTCATCAAGTCATGGTTCATAGACGCAGGCAACAAGACCGGCTGCCGTTTTTTGATAGTAGATGCCTATAACGAGGAAATTCCGTTGGGATATTATCAGAAGAACGGTTTTACTTTCCTGTTCTCCACCGAAAGCCAAGAGGCGGAGAATACAGGATTTGACAAGGATACGAAACTGCGTACACGTCTGATGTACTTTGACCTGATTTCATTGGTCAATGAGCAGGAAGAATGACAAGGGGACAATTCAAATGAAAAGAAAACAAGCCTTCCATGCGAGTACGTAGGGCTATTATATACTTTTGGAAGGCATTCTATTTATAACGGGAATGGCAAAAAAGAAAAAGCGGAAACAGCACACAGCTACCGACTTACCGATAATCCTTGATTACGAAGGTGAGCCGATGTCCGTCTATGACCCGATAACCATGATGCCGTACAGTGAACCTCCCCTAACAGAAAGGACACGTTTCAAGAAACTGAACAGGGAACAGAAGGCGGCTTTCAAATCACTGGTGGTGTCAGCCATCACCTATTATTGGGAAACGGAGAAGCAGATACCTTTCGGAGAAAGTATGGCAGACATCCGACACTGGCTGACAGAAGCGTTTGCCGAAGACTATGGAATACTGCTGAAAGAAGACACCGAGTTGAAAAACTACCTGATGACCCTTGTCATTTCATCCGTCAACAAATTACTCAAGGCAGAAAGACAGATACAAGAAAAGAAAAATCCGTAACATTTCACATTGGAGTGCTACGGATTTTCCTTTTTTCGCTTGCGGCGTGTTACTTGTTCTGCAAGAGGTATTGCAGTTCCGGGTCGGACTGGATGCGCTGCAACTCGTCGGCGACAATCTGCCGCACTTCGGCACGGATGCGGTTGTAGTTCTCTTGAATCATCTCCTTCATGCGGTCGTTGCCGTCGGTATCGGTAAAGTCCGTGATGACGGGAATAGGCTTGTAAGCCTGTTCCTCACGCTTGACCTTCTCGGCATCCACCACAATCTCGCAATGGAAAATCTTCTGCTCGATACGCTCGTTGAAGTTGTCGGCGACCGCCCCGACGAACATGCCCTGCGTGAGCGTGGAAATCTTGCTCGCCGGGATAAGGCTCTCCATCTGCGTGTTGATGGAGGTGGACTTGTCCTCGCGGTTAATGGTGATGCTCTGCCGCTTCTGCAAGATTTTACCGAAACGTTCGGACAGGGTCTTGGCGGTCTCGCCGACCACCTGCCCGGAGAAAACGTTGCCGACGGTGTTCATTACCACGGCGGCTTCCTTGTCGCCGTAGTCGCGCTTGAGCTGGGAGAAGTCCTGAAAACCCAGCAGAGTGGAAACCTTGTTGCTCCGGGCGGTGGCAATCAGGTTGTCCAGACCCTTGAAGTAAATCGTGGGCAGCTCGTCTATGATAATGGAGGACTTGAGCCTGCCCTTCTTGTTCACGAGCTTGACGATGCGCGAGTTGTACAGCCCCAACGCCGCCCCGTAGATGTTCTGGCGGTCGGGATTGTTGCCCACGCAAAGGATTTTCGGCTCGTCGGGGTTGTTTATGTCGAGCGTGAACTCGCTGTCGGACATGACCCAGTAGAGCTGCGGGGAAATCATGCGCGAGAGCGGAATCTTCGCCGAGGCTATCTGTCCGGCGAGCTGTTCCATCGCTCCGCCCTGCCATGCGTCCATGAACGGGGAAAGGTAGTTCTCCAGTTCGGGGTAGCTGGTCAGAATGGGAAACACGTCCTCGTAACGGCGGTTGAGCAGTTCGATGGCATGGGGAAAGGTGCAGTATTTCCCGTCCTGATAGATGCGCAAAAACCAAATCACTGCGGCGAACAGGATAATCGGACTCTCTACAAAAAAATCGCCCTGTTTTTGCACATCGGGTAAGTCAAGGGCATTGCTGCCCCCTCCTCCCCTAAGAACCGTACGTGAGAGTTTCCCCTCATACGGCTCAAGCAACTCAATATTTCTATTTGTTGTTAGAAATCGGCTCATACTTTCAACAGTTTCGTTTATTTCGCTTGTAGCAGTTGTTATGGACAAGTTGCCGTACAATTGAACCACCAACAGATATTTCATTGACGTTCCATGCTTTTGTACAATCTATCTCCTTGCCGCATAACGGACAAGTCCGCTTCTGCTTGTTCCATAAATATAAGAGTGACTTACGTCCTTTGAGAGATTCCAGCATTTGTTGCTCCTTTCGCTGAAAGAAATAATCATCATATTCCGGGTCGAAAGGGTTTGCCTCCCCCTTGACTTGCTTGTACGGAGTATAATGTATATCCGACAACCTTTTAAGGGTCAGGTAGTTCACTTTCTTGCTTTTTGTTTCATATTTCCATGCAAACGTCCATTTACGCCCCCGAATTTCATGCCAATACTTATCTGCAACCCAAGACTTGCGTTTCTTTGGGTGGCGACGTAAAGCCCATTTCTTTGTGAGGTTGTAAATGTGATTGTCGCAACCGTGAAAAGCATTGGTTGATGCACCATATCGGTAATAGTTTCCCCAACCTGTTATCACAGGATTGAGCATTCGTATCAGCGATTCCTGCTTACACATTTTATGTCCTTTAACGATGTCACTGATTTTTGCCCTAAAGCGTTTCT
>ERZ773142.705-NODE-705-length-24873-cov-15.9749_pt1 | contig 24873 bp, 31 predicted proteins | sample MGYA00580853_ERZ773142 | MGnify/ENA primary metagenome ERZ773142 (study PRJEB29015, sample SAMEA2737862) | human gut metagenome | biome: human gut; feature: human-associated habitat; material: faeces | place: China | collected 2012 ... | reverse complement strand
AAAAATTTCTAGAAAAAAAAATAATTTAAAAAAAATAATAAAAAAAGAACACCCTAGAACACAAATATATTATAATATAATATCAAAATTTTATAGAGAAAAATTTAACTTTATATATAATGATAAGTGCGTTTATTGTGGTGCTTCTAAAAAAACTTTAGGAGTAGATAGACTAGAAATAGATCATTTTATTCATGAATCTTCTTTTAACAGTAAAAAAGAAGCTGGTGAAATTGAAAACTTAGTTACAGCTTGTTATGCTTGTAATAGAAGAAAAGGTTCTTTTCGTATAATAAATTCAAGAAAATTTAATCCAGATTTGAGAGCTTTTAAAAAGTTATTCTATCGAAGTAGTGACTATAGTATAAAAATTTCTTATAGATATTTAAAAGATTCCGAAGTTCAAGAATTTTATAATATTTTAAAATTAGGTGCTGACTTTAGAAAATTAGATTTTTTAATGTTAAGATTATTAAATTTAAGAGAAAAATTAAAAAAGTTAGGAAATAGAGAAGAAGAATTACAAAAAATTAATGAATCATTTATGGAACTAATGGAAAAAAGAAATAATATTAATCCATTAAGTTAATCAAAAGATTTTATTAATAAAAATATTATTCTAGAAAAAGTTGTAGATCTCTAGCAAGAAATAAAAAGATAATAGAAATAAGTATTGATAAAGTAGGATACAGGCAACCTTGTAAAATATGTTTTTAAAAATGTAATAAGAAATTAAATATATAAATTTATAAAGTCAGATTGAGTTCTGACTTTTTTTAATTAAATGTTAAAAATTTTTATTTGACTTATACAGAAAAACAGTATAGAATGTAAGAAAATTGAAGGAGCAAAAAATGGAAATAGATTTTTATTTAAAAATTTACAATAAAGTTCAAAATTCTTTATTATCTTCAGGTATAAAGAAAAAACAATTAGCTAAAAAACTAAATATTTCTCCAACTGCATTATCAAATCAATTAAGAGCTTTAAGAGAAGGACAAGGAATAAATATAAAAACTTTAAAAGCTATTGAAGAATTAACTGGTATTAATTTTTTTTATTTTTAATATACAGAAAAACAGTATAAAACTTAAAAGATTTTACTAAAATATCAGCCTTTTATGGAAGTATCGCCTAGAGGTATGGCAGTGTCCTGCTAAGACACCGAGTTAATAGCTCTCACAGGTTCGAATCCTGTTGCTTCCGCCATAAAAAAGAGGTGAGAACATTGGAAAAAATAGATTTAAAAAATATATCTACTCAAGATTTATTTCATGAATTAAATAATCGTGAATTAGAGAAAATGGATTTAATTTTAATTGATTATAGAAATGGAATGTCTATTAAAGGGATAAAAAATAAATATGGTTGTTACGGAATAGAGATTATTATACAAAATCTTGCTTTAAGTAAAATCTCTATTCCTGAAAAATTATGGGATTTGTATTTAAATTAACTAATCCAAAATTTAATTTCTTTTAAAAGGTTGTAAAGTTTTTTCATTTCTGAATTTTCTTCAAGATATTGCATACCTTTTATGGTTATAGTTGGATTTGAAACTTTTATACCGATTTTTCCACCATACATTTTTACAGGAAAAATTCCTGTAATATAACCTGAGTCATAAAGATTTTTTAAATACATATTTAATTGAATTTCATTAACTTCTAATTCATTGAGAGGAAAGTCTTTTTTTAAAAGAATATCACCGTTCATATTAGCTTGTTGTATGAATTTCAAAATTAAAAAAATATGTTTCATAGTTTTAAACCTCCTTTCTTTATGTAGTTATCTCACAAATATATTATATAACAAAGGAGTTTAAAAATAAATATCATGGTAGTGACGACCAGAAACAGTCAGAAGTGAACCTATATAATTTTTCCGCCAGTGGTGTTTAATAATAAGCACCACACAAATGGGAATGCAGTTTAAATGGATAAACACCTAACCTTTGTATTAGGCGATTTCAGTTCAAGTCTGAACATTCCCAGTATGATATAGACTATATCGCACCTCTTAACAATGTGGAACATGATATAGTCGCTAAAAAATTTAGTTACTGTCTCTAAAAAAAAGACAGAAGTGTTACATAATTGATTGAGTTTTAAGGCTTTCTCTAAAAAAGCCTACAAAATACGCGTTAAATAAAAATGAAAAAATTAAAATACGCGTATTTACGCGTAAATATATATTTTTATTTTATATCTGCTCATCATGTAAAAAGCGGGTAACAACTTATTACATGGTGGGTGGATACAAGATAAAAATAAAATAGGAGTTACCCGCAAGTACTCCTATAAGACAGGAGGACATTATATGAAAAAAGAATTTTATTTTAAAACATTACGCCATTTTTCAAATTTTTGTTTGAAATATGGCTATTTTAGAAAGGAGACATTAGAAAATGTATTGTTTATAGGAGAAAAAGCTATAAACGGTGATGAACTATGTCAAGATGTTGTTAATAAGATAACTTTCCTTTTAAAAGACGGACAAGATGAAAATATGAACCAATTAATACCTATTGGAGAAATGCTTAAAGAATTTAAAAAGGGAAAAGAACTTAAGGATTTAGTTTTAAAATATAATATTTTTTCTCTTGAAAGAAAAATTGAAGTAGAAACATTTTTTAGAAATGAAGCTTATGTTCCTACACAAGAATTTATAAATACTTTGGAGTATTTAACATATGTTCATGGTTTATATTTTCTATACGATGAGAATAAAAATCTTATTTATATTGGTAAAAGTAAAAATTTAGGTTCAAGAATATTAAACAGTGTAAAAGAAAGACAAGGCTTTTATCTGAAATATAAATTACCATTAACAAAATCAGATACAAATATACTTGAACTATATTATATATCAAAACTTAAACCTGTATTAAATTCAGAGTCAAAAGAAGTTGACGACACTACATTTGAAATTGATTATAAATTTTTAGAAGAAAGTGATTTTATTCTTATTAAGGAGAAGATAGAAAATGACTAAAATAAAATTTGAAGATTTAAATAGTTTAGTATATTACCAAGTTCCTAAATGGTTAATGGATTTACTTATAGAAAATAAAATATCTTTAGGAGCTTTTAAAACATATGTTTTGATGTATGAAAGAACAAGATTATCAGCAAAAAATAATTGGATTGATGAAGACGGAGATGTCTATATCAAATATTCCTACGATGAACTAATGAAAGACTTGAAATGTAACAGTAGAACAACAGTATCAAATAATTTAAAAGATTTAGAAAAATTAGATTTAATAGATAAAATTAAATGTTTTAATTCAAGCAACATTTATTATCTTAAAGTTTGGAGTACAGAAGACTGCACTAGTACAGAAGATTGTACTAGTATAGAAAACTGTACTGACAGTAGTATAGAGAATTGTACTATCAGTAGTACAGAAGATTGTACTAACAGTAGTACAGGAACACTGTACGCTAGTAATAATAACTTTAAAAAGAATTACACTAGTAAGAATTACTCAAAAAGAAATACAAGCACTTCTGAAAAAAGCTCCAAAGTTGAGCCTAAAAAAGAGAAAACAAAAAAGAAATTAACAACAGAAGAAATTTTAAAACAAGTTGAAACTGAAAATATTTCTCTTGAATTAAAAAATAAGATAAAAGAATTTATCAAATACAGAAAAGAGATTAAAAAAACTATTCAGACCTATACTGTAATTTCTAAGATATTAAATCAAATAGGCACAAAATACATAGATGAAAACCATTTAATTTTAAGCATAGAAGACAGTATGGCAAATCAATATCAAGGAATATTTCCTATCAAGCCAAATAGACTTATAAGACCAGGGCAACAAGAAACACCTGCTATGAGAATGTTAAAAGCTATGAAAGGAGGAATTGAAAATGACAGATATTAAATTTACTGAAGGAATTGTATTAATAGAAACTATCACAGGAAAAGCATTTTCAGAGCCACAATTAAATGCTTACAGAACACTTTTAAATGATATTCCAGATGAATTATTTGTTCAAGGTATAAACTCAATGTTAAGAGAAAGAGTATTTTCAAATCTTCCTATGCCAGCAGAAATAAGAAAATTTTGTCTAGGAACAAGAGAAGATGATTTAAATATCAGAATTTCACAAGCTAAAAATAAACTTGCAGGGGCTTTAGAAAGTATAGGGACATATACAACAGTGGTATTTGACGACCCTATAATTCATTTAATCGTGAGAGATTTAGGTGGTTGGATAAAACTTGGAAAAATGGACAGAGAAGACTACGAGAAATTTTTAACTTTTGAATTTCCGAAGCTATACAAGGGATATGCGATTAGAAAAAATACAGATATTCCTGTTATGTTAAAAGGTATTTCAGAAGATAAAACAATAAAATACATTGGAAATAAAGAAAAAGCTGAAAAATGGGTATTAAGCTATACAGAGAAAATGGAAAGTATAGAAAATAAAAATCTTAATCAAAAAATCATGGGAATAGATGTAAATAATATGATTTTAGAAATGAGAGAAAAGACAGCATGACAGCACATTTAATATGCTTTTGTCTTGTAGGAATAGCTTTATATTTTGCGATAAGGGGGATTTAAAGTGCAGTATGTAATTGATATAGATAAAGAAAATAATCATATAAAAGTTTTAGTTCCCTCTGCAAAAGGAATTATTACAGAAGAAAAAGTAAAAAATTTCTTTGGAGTTCTTAAACAATCTACATGGGAAGTTGAGCCTGTACAAAGATTATCTTTGGATCAAATGAAAATGATATTTGCACTTTGTAGAGATTATTCAGAAATAATAGGATATGAACCTGAAGAATTAAGAGAACTTCTAAAAGCTGAATTTTGTATAAAAAATTGTGTAGAAGATTTTTCATGTAGTCCTTACAAGAGAAATGCAGCTACTATGAAAATTGCAACTGATTTTATTCAATTTCTTATTGAACATGCTTTAAATTTAACAGGTTGTACATTAAAAGTTGTAGAGGGACATGGTAAAAATAGAATTGTAAGGTCTGCAAGAGAGATAGTTCCTGATATAAGAAAATATGTTATAGCTTGTCTTATGAATAAGACTTGTGCAATTTGTGGAGCTACAACAGAGCAAAAAGAAATAGACCTACATCATTGGGATAGCGTAAATAGTATTGGGGGCTATGAACATGATGATGGATTGAAAACAAGGTTTATATCTTTATGTAGAGAACATCATACAGAGTTCCATAATATAGAAGCTAAAGCATTTTCTGAAAAATATCATATTGACGGAGTATGGCTTTCTGAAAATATAGTTAAAAAATTAAAAAAAGATAAAGTTTATCCAAACCATTTTAAAGCATTTAAGGAGATAGCGGAATGAGAAAATTAAAATCAGATTTTAAAAAAGATGAGCAAAAAACAAAAATAATGGAGAATTTTTTTCTTAATACTTTAGGACATAAAAATGATAAAGGTTATAAATTTATAGGAGTTTATTATTATAAAAACTATGAAATATTTTTTGACCATATTCCTGAAAATAAAAGTATTAGTAAGCATATTAGTATAAAAGAAATGAGTAATAAAAGGATAGAACAAAAGGACTTAGAACTTATAGCAAATCATTTTGTAGGAGATAACTATTCTGTTCAATACGGCTTGTTTGATAATAATATGGCTAATATTTGGGAAGAAAAAGGAACTGTCAACTAATGGCTGACAGTTCAAAATGACTATGTGAAAGTAAATAAAATTTATAAATATAATAATTATATAGTATAACGACGGTTAGGTCAAATCATAAAACGGTTAGGTGGAAACAAGAAATATAAAAACGGCTCATAAGAGCCGTAAATATATTGGTGGTTTATTTATTTTTATAAAATAAACGCACATAGTAACATACCATTACAAATTCTCTGGCAAAGATTAAGTAAGGTGTTACTAACTGAACGACTGGTAACCATTCAGCTAAAGTGTTGAAAAAAATGTGCATTATTCACCTCCTTGCAAAAGCTAAGGTGTAAAATAGCTAAATTCTTTTTCCCATTTAGCTCCCCAAACAGTATTAAGAACTATCTTAGGCTTGACTTCTAGGTTCGGTATGTAACTAGGTATTTCTCCCTAAAGATATTAAACTATTTAAGAAAAAAAGCTACCTTGCCAGTGGTAGCTTTCTCAGGTGATACTAATGCAAATTTTTTAACACTTTTAAAATTTTAAGTCCATATTACCAGTACAGACTTTTATAACACATTTTCAATAAATGTATAACAAAATTATATATTATATTTTCAAAAAAGTAAAGAAGAACATTAGAATTTTTTTAATAAACGGTTAGGTGGTAGTCAACTAATAGTTTACAACCATAGGAGGAGAAAATGCAGAAAAGAAATAGAAATGAATGGAAGAAAATAGTTACATCTGTAAAAGAAGTTCTAGGAATAGACTATAAAACTAGAGATATATATAATACAAAAGACTTGCAAAGTGCTATAAGAGAAATGGCTTTTATATATGCAAAAGAGAATAGAGAAGATGATATAGCATATAATGCAGAAATAAAATTCTTGCAGTCACAAATTATGGAACTAAAAAAACAAGCTAAAAAATATAGAGACATAGCAGAAGAAACTACAAAGGCAAATAATAATCTTATAAATAAATATAAAAATCAAAAAAGCAAATCTTGGTTGCAAAAGTTATTAGGATAGAAAAATAGTGAATGAAGAGGAATACAGATGAGAAAAATAAAACCTAAAATGACTAAAAAAGAAAAAATAGAGAATAAAAATAGAAAAGTAATAGATAAAATTTTTAGACCTGTACATAATACAGAAATTATATTAGCAACTTTTATAGATTATCTACAAGAACATAGAGATTTATATAACAATAAAGAGACTTATATAAAACCTTATTTAAAAGGATATTTAACTTCTGTTATAAAGAAATTAAAAATCTTTATTCAATATGATGAGGTTATAAAACATAAAGGTTATAACAAAGTTAAAGACATTATAGAAAATAATTTTGAAGAAGAATTAAATTTAGATGTTAAATCTAGAAAAGAATTTTTTGAAAAAGAAAGTGAAGTTAATTGTAGATTATTTAAAACTTATGCATGTGCTTTAACTTGTGTAGGAACAGTCCATGACATGTTTGTCAAAAGAGAAAAAAGTCCAGTCTATAATGAATATAAAGCACAATTAAATAGTATATTAAAAGAATTTAAGATATATGATAATTTTTGGCAAAATGAAGTTGAAAAAATATATGTAACAATAATCTAGGAGGAAAAATTGGAAGCATACAATTTTGAAGATTTAAAAAATAGTAGATTACTTGCAGATAAGGAAATAATAAATGATGAAGTAGGAAAAGGGCTTCATAGTCATTATGAGAATACAGGGATAGAGCCTATTGACTTTATAATGGCAAACAAATACAGCTTCAATCAAGGAAATGTAATTAAATATATTCATAGAGTAGGTAAGAAAGCTGGAGAAGAAAAAAAGGATATTATAAAAATTATAGATTATGCACTACTTACAGCCTATGAGAAAGGAATTGAAGTAGGAGAACAGGAACTACACAAAACAATTAACAGCAGAATAGAATGGATAGCAAAAAGAAAATAAGGAGCTGAAAGCTGTGGAGATAATTTTACCGATATATATAAATACTAGTAAAAATAAAAAAGTTCTCGTTAGTTTAAATTGGTTTAGAAATGCTCACTATGGAATTAAAGATAAAGTTAAGAAACAATACCATGAAATCGTTTTTGAGCAACTGAGAGGGGCTAGAAAGCCTTTTGATAAGAGAATAGGAGTAAAGTATCAGCTGTGGTATAAAAGAGGCGATTGTGACCTTATGAATGTAGTTAGTGTATTAGATAAATTTCTACTAGACGCATTAGTTCAAGCAGGAATGATAAAAGATGATAATGTAAATAAATATATTTCTTGTCATGCAGAAGTAGGTGGAAAAGATGTTAAAAATCCAAGATTGGTTTGTATTATAGAGGAGGTGGAATAAATGAGAGATGTTTTTATATTCATTGTAGCTTGCTTAATATCTGTTTTTTTAGCTTTGGTTTCAAGATACTTAGAAAAGCGTAATGATGATAAGCGAGAACAAGAAATAAAAGAATGGTTAGAAAGAGATTTGGAGGAATGAATGCAGAAAAAACATGAAGCAGACATACTGGCAGAGCAAATAAAAAAAGGGAAGTTTAAAGGAAAGACCTTGAAAATAAAGATAAACAAAAATAATAGAATTGAAAGTGCAGTAGAAGAAAATGTAATAAGTATTAAAGAAGATACAGCTGAGTAATTTATCGTTACTTAGCTTTTTTATTGGAAATAAGTAAAAAAAATGTTGACTTAGTCCGTGTACTGTGTTATAATGTATTTGTTGATAGGGAGGAGGTGGTAATATGCTTGACCTCATAGATACCATCTTTGGCATAGTAGCTAATGCCATTGTTATCTATATTTTCATAAAAGATTTTATTGATAGCAAGAAAAAATAACAATCGGGAGGTAGCTCCTCCCACTCCCTATAAAAAAGAAAAAAAGGAGAATGCTATGGAAATTTTAAAAATTATGAAAATAATTACAAGTGTACTAGTAATAGTTTTAGGTGTAGCATATATCATAAAAAATAAAAAGAACTAACCAAAATGATTAGTTCTTTAAAATATGCTTGACCTTATATCGTTGATAATTAAATTATAGACTATTTTTTAATAAAAGTCAACTAGGAGAAGAAAATGCCAAAATTAGCTTATAGGAAACCAAACGGTAAATCTGGGGACCAATATTCAATAACATTACCAAAAAAGTTTGTAATAAAAATGGGAGTAAACCCAGATGATAGAAATGTAGAGATTTCTTTCAATGAAAAAACAAAGGTTATATCTATAAAAAAGATTGATAAATAAAGAAAAAATGGTATAATATATTCAGAAAGTAATAAATGATTGAGGATAAAGTCAAGACTGTATTGTCGGCTTTGCCAAACCAAACAATCATCATTGTAAAAACAATAGAAACGGTCTCAAGCCTGTATTGGCGGGATAGTTCATTTAATTATTAGAGAAATCTAATATTTTTGAACTACCCGCCTTTTTTATTTTTTAAGACTAGGAGGTGTAAAAATGAGTGAATAAATATGAATTAGCAGAAAAAGATTATAAAAATGGAATGAAATACAAAGACATAGCTGATAAATATGGAGTAACTATTAACACCGTTAAGTCTTGGAAACAGAGATACAGTTGGACAAAAGAGAGTGCAGAAAAAAAAACGAGTGTATGCACACAAAATGAAAAAAGTATGCACACAAAGAAAAAAAAAGAAATAGCAAGAGTTATGATTGAAGAGGGTGCAACTATAAGGGAAACAGCAGACAAAGTCGGACTTCCTAGAAGTACAGTAGGAGATATAAGTTCTAAAGAAAATCTTCAACAATCACAGCTTGAATATTTAAAAACATTCAGAGAACAAATGAGAGAGAGAATAAGAGCTAATAAATTAAAAAGGCTCTCTCTTAACGAAGAAGCTTTATATTCTGTTGAAGAGGAAATACAAGAAAATAATGTTGGGAAAGCTACATTTGAAAAAATAAAACTTTCTGAAGAAATAGAGCAATCAATTTTTGAATTAGATAGAATAGATAAACTTGAGAGGTTAGAATTTGAGAAATTGAAAGCAAATTCTCCTAATAAGAAAAAAGATAAGACAGGCTCATTTTTAGATAAGTTAGAGGAGTTCTTATAATGCCAGATATAAATAAAATGTTTACTGAAAAACAAATAGAACTTCTTTCATGCAGTGTACACCAAAAACCTAAAATACTTCTTGCAAGTGGGGCAAAAAGAGCAGGTAAAACTTACATCATGGATATAGCTTTTTTAAAACATATGAGAGCATATAAAGATAAAGGAGTATCTTTTATTATAGGTGGAGTAACGAGTGCAACTATAAGAAGAAATATTCTTAATGATTTAGAGGATATGCTTGGTATGGATATTAAGCTAAATAAGGAGCAAGGTTTTGAACTATGGGGGAATATGATTTACTGCTTTGGTGGGAGTAATGCAGATTCGTGGAAAGCTGTCAGAGGATTTACAGCGGCAGGAGCTTTTTTAAATGAAGGAACAGCACTTCATGATACCTTCATAAAAGAGGTAATATCTCGTTGCTCTTATGCAGGAGCAAGAATATTTATAGATACAAACCCCGAAAATCCTATGCATCCAGTTAAAACAGACTATATAGATAAAAGTGGGCAAAAATTAAATAATGGTAGATTAAATATAATATCATTTGATTTCACTTTATATGATAATACTTTTTTACCACATGATTATATTGAATCTATTGAAAAAGCTACACCTAGTGGAATGTTTTTTGAAAGAGATGTTCTTGGAATGTGGGTAGCTGCAGAAGGGATAGTATATCGGGATTTCAATCCTAAAATACATCTTATAGATAGAATACCTGAAAATGAAAGAGTAATAAAATATATTGGTGGTATAGACTTTGGATTTGAACACTATGGAAGTATTGTAGTATTAGCAAAATGTAGTAGTGGAAAATATTACCTAGTTGAAGAAATTGCTGAACAGCATAAATATATAGACTGGTGGAAAGAAAAGGCTCTTGAATTACAAAATAAGTACTATGGAATTACATTCTATTGTGATACAGCAAGAACAGAGCATATAAGTAAACTAAGACAGAGCCCTAGTATTAATGCAAGATATGCTGAAAAAGCTGTTATAGAGGGAATTGAGAGGATAGGAAGTTTATTAAAACAAGGTAGTTTATTCTTTCTAAAAGATAAATTTAAAAAAGGTTTACAGGAAATGTATTTATATACATGGAATGACAAACTAGGAAAAGAAGATATAAAAAAAGAGAATGATGATGTATTGGACGCATTAAGATATGCGATATTCTCTGAATATAAACTTGGTGGAGCTGGAATAAGATTAAAACCTCGTGGAATGTAAAGTATAAATAAACAAAATGCTAAAATTTACTGAGTATATATAAAAAAGTGTAAAGTATAAATTAATTCTTTAAGGAGGTGAGAGATATTTTAACACATGAAGAGATTATACAAAATATAGATGAGTATATTAATAATCACTCTAAAATGGTTGCTAAATATAAAAAATTTAGAAAATTTGCAGAAAATAAAGTTGGAGAGTATTTCTCAGATAAGATTATAAAAAATTTAAGACTTCAAGACGAAGTAAGAAGATGGTTAGAGCCTAATGGTGCAATAAAAATGCCTCATATAGATTCAAATGGTAGCTGTACATATATAAGCAGTGATTTATCTATAAAAGACATTATAGTTGAAAGTACATTGCCTAAATCAGCTATAAATACTCTTAAAACTTATTCAATTGGAGTAAAACCTGAAATTGATGTAGGAGATACAGAACAAGAATGGGTAAAAGATTTTGATGTAAGAGAGAATATCCATAGCAAAATTAAGAAAATTGTTCAGGAAGCTCTAGCAGTTGGAAATGCTTTTTTCAAAGTAGAGAAGAATAACAATAAATCTGATGTAATTGTTATTCCTGCTGAATATGTGATTGTGATTCCTGATACATACAATGAAACAGAGGCAGGAGCATATGTGTATTATTGCAAGAAAAAAGATTATAACAAAAAGGAATATAGTTATGTAGAAATATATCAACTTGACGGGAAAATCTTTAAATACAGCAATGCAAATAATAGAAATACATTTGAGCCTATAATAACTGGACTAAATGAATGTAGTATGCACCATGTAAAAGGTCTTGAAGATGACAAAGATAATTCTCTATATGGTGCTCCTATACTTGAAGGTCTAGAAACAACAATACTAGAAATAGTTATCAGATTAACTTCTAACAGTTATCTTTTTAACAAGGTTAATAACCCAAGTATTGTTACACCTGAAAACTTCACAGAAATAGACCCTGAAACAGGAGAAGAGATAATGCAGTCAGGCTCTATGTTTAGAGCAGGAAGTCCAGAGGGAGCAGGAGCTACAAGATATTTAGAGCCACCTACATCTCATGTAGCAACTATATACGAACATATTAAATTAAATATGCAAAATGCTTATTCCCAACTTGGAGTCAATGAAATATCCTTAGGGCTTTCACAAGATGGGAATATAGCTTCAGGAGAAGCGTTTAAAAAAGCTATTACTCCAACACTTAATAAATGCAGAGATATAGTGAATAACTTAAGAATACCACTAACAAGACTGTATAAACAAGCATATGCAATAGATAATAGTGGGAAAGAATTATCAATGGATATAATCTTTAACGACGGAATTTCTCTATCAGATAAAGAAATTATTGAAAATGAAAGTTTATTAGTGAACAATAAGATTTTATCTAGGAAAACTGTATTAATGAAAAGAGGATACACAGAGCAGGAAGCAGAAGAAGAACTTAAAAAAATATCTGTGGAAGAAAAAATGTTTACTCAAGTATTTGATACAGTAAATGAAGAGGATATTGATTAATGAATAAAGAAAGTCAGCATTTAATTTTTCTATATGAAAAAGCTATTGATAATTTAATAAAAAGATTTGAAAAGCTTTTGAAACAAGGAAAGAAAATAGACTATCAAAAAGCATTATTGAGTAATCTTAAAAAATCCTATGATGAAATCAGAAAACAAAAAGGAATAGTACAAAAATCTTTATATGATGAATACATCACAAGAAAAATATCTGAATTTGAAAAGATTTTAAATCAATCAGGAGAAACATCTGATTATGATTATAAGAAGTTCACAGAAGTAGATACAAAGAATGTAGATGTATTATATTCAACATTTACTAAAAAAATCAAAAGAGCTGAACAAGGAATAGGAAAACAAGTAAGTGATTTCTTCACGAAAGAAGAAAATGAGTATATAAAAAAATTAAATGAAGTAGTAAGAGATGAAATTATAGAAAGACAATTTGGTAAAACTAAGAGTGAAGCCATAGCAGATTTAACACAGAAATTGAAAGATGATTTATTTTTTAAACTAAAAACAAAATCAGGAAAAAATATAAAAATGTCAATTTCAGCTTATGCAAAATTAAATCTTAATACAGCATTTCAACAAGTAAAAAATACAGCCAGTATTCAAGCTTCTAAAGATACAGGAACAAGACTTGTAAAGTTTAGTTCTCATCACTGGACTTGTGAAACTTGTGCAAAATATGCAGAGGGAAGAGTATACAGTATAGATAAAAGGATAAAAAAATATCCATATTTATATGAAGTAGTGCCAGGATTTAATCAAGGATACAATTCTATTCATCCTAATTGTAAACATCTATTATCAGCTTATTATGAAGAATCACATTCAAAGAAAGAACTTCAAGAAACTATTGAAAAATCTAAAGATAATTCAGATGTAAGGACTGAACAAGATATAAAGAAATATGAAACTAAACAAGAAATAAACAAATTACAAAGAACAAAAAATAATATTAATAGTCAAATCTCTATTTTAAGGGGTGCAAATCTTTCAGAAGAGGGAAAAAGACAATTAATTATTTTAAGAAACAGAAAAAAGGTAATAAATCAAAAATTAAATTCCTTGAGAGATGATTTTAGGGGATTGTAGGAGGAAAAAATGGAAATAAAAGAACTATTAAAATTAATAGGAGAGAATAAAGAAAATCAAGAACTACTTACAGGGTTAGTTGCATTAAATCTTGTTAAGGTGGAAGAGAAACAAGCTGAATATACAGATGAGGGAGTATTAGACTATATTTCTAAATCTCAAAAAATCAGCGATAAGCTATATAACGAAAATGCAAAGAAATTTATATCTAAAAAACTTGGTAAAGATTTAAAAGATGTTAAAGATGAAGATTTAGGAATGGAATTAATTTCTAAAAACTCATTAACTGAACAGGCTGAAAAATATGGAACTAAGTTGAAAGATTATGAAATTGCAAAAGCATTAGGAGATAGAGCAGAGCTTCTTAAACCACATATTGATTTATCAAAGATAACTATTGATGATGATTTCAATATTAAAGGACTTGATGAGCAGGTAACAGGTTTAAAAACAAAATTTGCTTCTTTATTTGAAACTAAAGCACCTACACTATCTGCACCTAGTGGAACAGGATTACAAGGTGGAAAAGGTAACGAAGTTAATCCGTGGGCAAAAGATACATGGGATACAAAAAAACAAGTAGAACTATACAAAGATAACAAAGAACTAGCTGAAAAGTACATGAAAGAAACAGGATATGATTATTAATAAGGAGATGATGAATAATGGCAGCTACAAAAATCACAGATGTTATAGTACCAGAAATATTTAGAGGTTATGTAAACAAAGACCCGTTAGAACTAAACGCATTTTATCAATCAGGAGTAATGATAAGAACACCTGAATTTGACACTTTAGCCGCTCAAGGTGGTTATACTGGAAATATGCCTTACTGGGATGAATTAACAGGAGATTATGAACAAAGAAAAGATACAGACAGTGGTTTACCTACATTTAATAATATCACAACTAAAAAAGAAGTATATGTAAAATGTTTTGATGTTTACAGAGTTGGAAGCTCATCAATCGCTTCAGAACTTGCAGGAAGCAATGCAATGGAAGCTATAAGACAAAAAGTAATGCATAAAATTGCTAACTTAGACCAAAAAAGAATATTACAAACTCTTGAAGGAGTTTTCGCGGCTACAAGTATGGCAAAAAATGTATTAGATATTTCTAAACTAGAAGGAGAAAAAGCTGTATTCTCTGCTTCTGCTCTTATAGAAGCACAAGGACTTCTAGGAGATAGACAAGACCAAGTAATGGCTATTGCTATGCACTCTGCAACTTATACTCTTTTAAAACAACAAAATTTAATTACTTCAAGAACTAATGCAGACCAAACAGGTTTACCTATTGAGTTCTATGGAAACAAAAGAGTTATCGTTGACGATACATTAGCACCAAAATCAGATGTTTATACAACATATATATTTACAGCAGGAGCTATTGCTTATGGTAGAGGTGGAGAAAATTATCCATTAGAAATTGGTAAAATTCCTCACATGGAAGAAGAAGGAATTACAATCAGAAAGAACCATATTTTCCATGTAAGAGGAACAAAATGGAAAGGTGCTTCTGACCAAATTATCAATCCTACTGTTGAATTAGTTAAAGGAACTAACTGGGAAGCTGCTTATCCTAATAAACAAATCTCAGTTGTCGCTTTAAAACATAGAGTAGTTGCCGCAGGAATGGCTTAAAAAGGAGTAGCTTATGACACTGGTAAAAGGTAAAAACTCATATCTAACATATGAGGAAGCAGTGGAATGGTTAAGACTTGAGGGACTGGAAACAGAAAATCTTGAAAAAGATAAACTTGAGCATAATCTTATAAAAGCAACATCTAAAATTGAAAAATTGAATATAAGAACTATCTGTAAGGAAAAAGGGAATCTTAAATTCCCTTTACCTTATCAGGAAGAAGTACCTTTGGAAGTTGAGTTGTGTTGTGCATTAGAAGCTTATTATATGGTACTAGATAAAGAGAGCGAAGAGCTAATGATGTATAAGAAAGGTATCTCATCACAATCTGAAAAGACAGCTTCCGTATCTTTTGATAAATCTGTGATAGGGAAATATAAGGATATACCTTTTAAAAATTTAGAAGGATATAAACTTATAGAAAAATATGTAAGTAATTCATATAGGATTAAGTGATGTCTATGTCTTTAAGAAAATTTCTAGGATATAACATTGATGATATTACCGTATGGGAACATATTATTACAGATGAGAAAGATAATTTAGGCAGACCATTAAAAAAATGGGAAAAGATAGCCTACAAAGGAAAATGGGAAAACTCAATCAAAATTATAAGAAGTATGTCAGGAGACAGTATTTCTTCAACAGGAAATGTTATTTTGCCTGTATTGATTGATATAAAAAAAGAAATTCTTATTGAAAAAGGTCTTGTAATTGGAGAAGAGCCTACACTCATGGCAAGAAAGATTATAACTTTTGAAGAAATAACACAAATTAGAAAACCTGCTGAGGAATGGATATATTATGTCTAATATTGATAAAAAAATAGATAAAGCAGTAGCAAAGGCATTAAATAAATTTGCTAATCATCTATACGGAAAAATATTAGATGTTACTCCAATGGATACAGGAGAACTAAGAAGAAGCATTTCTGTAAAAGAAGCTGATGAAAATAATCTTGAAGCAGAAATAATAAGCTCGGGAGCGATAGCTCCATATAATGTATATGTCCATGAGATACCTAAAACAAACTATACAACAGAGGGAACTGGTGCAAAATTTATGGAAAGACCTTTTGAAGAAGAAAAACATAAAATAAAAGACTTTATTAAAAACGAGGTCAAAAATGATAAATAAAATTATAAAAGAGATTAATAATCTAAATCTTGGGATAATAGCTGATTTTGGATTTTCAGAAACTTCTGAAAGTGGCATATATGTAACGAATACTTATTCTGAAAGGACATCAAAGCATACTACAGGAGATAAAATTCAAATACTTATATGCTTATCTGCAACAGAGGGTGGATATGAAAAAATCAGAGATATGGCAAGTAAAATTATTAATACTATGGAAAAAATGGACTGTGTAGGTATTAATCATCAATATCTTGGTGAATATCAAAACAGACATAATTATTCAATAAATTTAAGAACAGGAGGAATATAAATGTTAGATGTAAACAAAGAAATGATACACAACGCAAAAGAAAGATTTTTGGAAATTCAACCAAATGGTGCAGGACTTTATATTGGTATGGAAACATATAAAAATATAAAGGATAAATCTGAATATACAGAAGCAATGAAAATTATCGTACCTAAAATGGAAATGCTTACAGGAACATTGAGTGAAAATAAATTTACAGGAACAGGATTTACAGCAGTAGAATCTCCTAAAAACCTTGTAGCATTCTTATTTAAAGACGCAACTTTAAAAGAACTTGCAGGCAAAGGAGATTATAAAGGAATGGCTAATCCTAATCTAGTGGAAGCTATTCCTGTTACAGGAGTAACTGAAACAGAAGTTACTTTAAAATATGGACCTGATGATAAATCTCATACAAATTGCATACTATTAGAAAATGACGGATATGTAGATGTTGCACAAATTACTGATTTCAGTTCTACTGAAAGCCAAAATGACATCAATACAAATAATAAACATTCTAATGGTTATGAAAGTGCTATTGGTGGACTTAAGACATCAGGAATTGACGGTATAACAGGTTATTACGACCCTAGATTCCCTTCAATTGCTACAATGAACTTTGCATTTGATGGTGAATATACTGTAAAAGTAAGAAATGGAGCTTTAAAAATAGCAGGTACTCCTTATGTAGAAGGTGTCTATAAAGTAGGAGAGTTCTCTCATTCAGGAACTCAAGACGGAAATAATGCTCTTACTTATACAGCTTCTCTAAAATTACAATCAGGAATGATTGAGAAAAAAGTTTGGGTAGTAGCTGAATAGAATAAGAAGAGGGGATTTTTTTATTCCCCTCTTCATTATATCTTTTAATGAAATTTTATAAATTTGATTTGAAGATATAAGACAGGAGGACATATGAAATTAAATATTAATGGTAAAGATTATCCTATTAAATTAAATCTCAGAGCAAGAATAAGGATAAATAATTTAATTGGAGATGAAAAAGAGGCTTTTAAGAAAGCATATAACGGCAATTTAGACACGATATTCTTATTATGTTACTGCTGTATTCAAGATGACACAATATCATTTTCAAATTTCTTAGATAGTTACCCTGCAGTAAAAGAAAGTGTTGAAGGTATGACAAAATTACTTATAAAACTTGTTGAGCAGGCAGGAAATCCACTTCAATTACAAAATGATAGTAAATATACCAAAGATAAAAAAGAAGAGGTTAAAATTGATTTTAGAGAGCTTATTACAACTTTGATGAGCAAAGGGTATACTCAAAAAGAAGTTTTAGATATGACTTATTGGGATATTAACTTAATCTATGAAGCTGATTATAAAAAACTTGAAAGAGAAACTATACATACAAATGCAATACTGAATATCATTAATTCAGCTTTAGGTGGGAAAAAAGTAATTGATATCCTTGGAAGAAACAGAGAAGAGCAGAGAGATATAACTTTATTTAAAAATATCACAGAGATATTAGATAGAAAGTAAATTTTATTAAAAGAACATTGGCAATTGAATAATTATCTGAGGAAAATAAAAAAGTCCCTTACGGGACGAGGTGTTGAGGTTACTTATTGCTGTCTATCCATTTACAAATTATATAGCAGATAACACCTGCAATAATTTGATTAAGGATGTCAAGAAAGAAGTCCATCAAGACACCTCCTGTAAGTATGTTGTCTGCCTTGTTCAAGGGCAGAATAAAGGCTCCCAATTTCTTGAGAGCCAAAATTCTGAACTTAAATCAACATACTTACAGGTAAATCCCATAAGGGTTAGGTACCTTTCAATAATATTATACAGAATTAATTACAAAAAGTAAATTAAAACTTTTTTGAACATTGGTAACTGAAGAACATCTGAGGAGACTTGAATTTTCATATAATATAAGCTACACTTTAATTAACAAAAGATTAAAGGAGGCTTACTATGTTAATGGTTACGACTGAAACTATTTCAGGATATGAAATACAAGAATATTTAGGATATATTTCTGAAACAGTAACTCTTGGGATAAATGATTTTGTAGAGATGTTTTTAATATCTGATACACTAGGTGGAGAAAGCTCTATGTATAATAATAAATTTGAAGCAGCTAAAAGAAGATTAGATAAAAAAATAGAAAACAAAATCAAAGAAATGGGAGGAAATGCTGTAATAGGGCTTAGAATAAGTTATAATGAAATTACAGGAAGAGGAAAAAGTTCTCTTTTAGTATCAGGAACAGGGACTGCAGTTAAAATAGATTTGCCAGCAGAATTAAAATTAGAAATTTTAAATAAAGAATTAAAAGAAAAAGAAGAAAATGCAAAAAAACTTTCAAAATTATCTGTTGAAGAAATATCTAAAATGTCTATTGATGAATTAATAGAAAAATTAGAAACGATTTCAGACGAAGAAAGAAAATCATTAAAATATTTTGCCTTAAAAAGAGAAGATGTCGAACAAATAGTTGAAGAATTTAGAATTTATGAGACAGATTTACTTGAAAGAAAAACACAGCATTATAGTAAAAAAGCAAAATTAGCACTACTTTTAAGAAAATAAAATAAACTTTAAAAATCCTCAGATGATTTATTCATTTGGGGATTTTTTTATTGTAAAGGAGTTGAGAAATGCAAGAAGATATTAAACTAAATATAAAAGTAGATACATCACAAGCTAAAAAAAATATTAATAAACTTAGTAAAAATATTTTCAAAGAATTAGAGCAAGAAGCTAATGGACTTGGTAAAAAAGTTTCTGACATTAAATTAAAGAAAGAAAATTTTTCTAAAGAACAAATTGTTGAATTAAGAAAAGAAATAGAAAATACAGCTCTAAAAGCAAAAACAATTTATTTCAAAGAGGGAAATAAAAGTGCTAAAGAATTAATTGATAGATTAAAAGAAATGCACAAAGTTTTAGGACAGAATAAATCAGAAATAAAAAATACTGAAAAATTATTTACTAAAATGGACGTAATAGTTCTTACTACTTTTCAATATATCGCTACAAAAGGTATAGAAGCAATGAAACAGCTTGTATCTGAGGGAATGAAATTCAGCAGAGAACTTGAATATGCCGATAAAAAAATCCAATCTATATCAGACAATAGTTCTATTGAAATACAAAGTAATATTGGAGAATTAAGTCTTGAAACAGGAACAGACCCTATTGAATTAAGAAATGGTTTATATGAAATAATTTCAGCTGTTGGAGATGTAGACGAGGCTTATAACCTTTTAAGAACTTCAAATAAACTTGCTATAACAGGATTTACAGATATAGGTAATGCTGTTGACGGACTTACAACAGTATTAAATGCTTATCAAATGCAATTATCAGAAGCTGACAGAATAGCGAATGTGTTTGTTAAAACTCAAAAACTTGGAAAAATTACAGTAGATGAATTTGCAAGAGACTTAGCTCAATCTGTCCCTTATGCAACTCAATTAGGAATAAAAATAGAAGAAATAGGGTCAGCGATAGCACTTTTAACAAGTAGAGGGGTAAAACCTGCACAAGCTGAAACACAGTTAGCTTCTTTTTTAAGAAATATACTAGATGATAATAACGAACTAGCAAAAGAATTAAATGAAAGTTTTGGTATGGGGATTAAAGAATATATCCAAAATGGCGGAGATTTAATAAAAATCATTGAAGAAATTTCAAATATAGAAAATAGACTTGGTAAATCAATAACAAGTTTTTCAATGGATAGTGAAGCAAAAGCCTTTATCTTAACTCTTAAAGACGGCAAAGAAGCATATAAAAATTTTTATAAAGAGATTTCAGACGGTAACGATGCTATTAATAGAAACATGAATAATATGATGAATTCTCAAAAAGCAGCATTAGATAGAGCAAAAACTTATTGGAAAGAATTAAGTAGAACTGTTGGAACTTCTGCAGGTCAAATTATAGCTTATATTACAGATATAATAACAGGATATGACAAAATTGGAGCTGACAAAAATAACTTAGAGAGTTTGTTATCTAACAGGCTTGAAGAAACAGTCAATATTTTATCAAAATTAGAAAGTGGGACTACTTTAACAGAAGAGGAACAAAAAAAAATAAATGAGCATATGAATTATTTTTCAGCTTTTGCTCCAAATGTATCAAATGCTTATAAAACTATAACTGACGAAGCTGTAAAATATAAGGAAACTTTACAAGAAATAAATAAAATTCAAGTTTTAAAAAAACAACAGCAAAAAGTAAAAGATGAACAGCAATTAAAAAACGATATTATTAATGCTAAAAATTCTGTTGAAAAAGTAAAAAAAGAATTAGATAAAACTTTTAAAGAACGTGTTGATTGGGGAGCAGGAACATTTTATAAAAGCATTTCATTTGAAGAAGCTAAATCCAAAGGTATGGTTGAAAATGCAAGCCTAGAACAAAAAAAGAAAGTTCAAAAATTATTAGATAAATTAGAAACGGAAAATAAAAAACTTGAAAATGCTGAAAAAGCATTAGAAAAACTTCAAAATAAAGACAATACAGAGGTGAAAACTAATACACCACAAGAAGATACTACCCCAAAACCTGTATCTAAAACAAATGACGAGTTAAAACTAGAAAAAGAAAAAGAGTATAAAAAAAGAGAATTTGAAATTGAAACAGCATATAATAATGCTCGTTTAAAAGCTACAAAAACATATAATGAGCAAATGTCAGCTTTAAAGGGTAAAGGTACAGAAGAAGAAATAAAAGCTATTAGAGAAGCCTATCAAAAATCTTTAAATCAAGCTGAATATAACAAAGATATTGCTGATATAGATAACAAAATGAAAAATACTTATTATAGCACTGAGAATGAAAAAGAATTGAATAATAAATATTTGCAATCTCAAAAAGATTTTTTAAAAGAAAATAATTTAATGGAATTAGAAGATGAGGAAAGAAGAAAACTTGAAGAGGAAAGAACAGAAGCTGAAAAAAAGTTAAAAGAGTCTTTAGATAATGTAAGCTCAAATTTAAAAAATTTATCGTCTCTCTTCCAAACTATTGGAGATAATACAAACAGTACATCATTAAAAAACTTGGCAAATATAGGAAGTCTTGGAAGTACAATTTTTGACACTATAAAAAAATCATCACAAGGCGAGGCGTTTCTAGGTCAATTATTTGGAAAAGATAATACAGTAATGGCAGGTTTAGGGAACTTATCTATGGGAGCAGGAATTGGTAGTGCTTTATCAGGAGCTTTAGGTGGAGGAGCAGAGGGAAATATAGGTAGCACTCTCGGAAGTGCTGTTGGTACTATTGTCGGTGGTCCTGTTGGTTCTGTTGTAGGTGGGGCTTTAGGTAGTGCAGTAGGCTCTGTATTCGGAAGAAAATCTAAGAAGAAAAAGAAAAGAGAAGAGAGAAAGAGAAGAGCTGCTCAAGAAAGATTAAAACAAGGTATGATTTCAGGTCAGTTTAAATGGGCTGATGTTTTGGAGGAATATAACGAAGATTTACAAAGAGCAGGAGCAGGCGAATATATAAATTTATTAGATAAAGTTTCAACTAATACAAATTATGATAATGTTCTTTCTGTATTGAATGGAGCTAAAAGAGGAGCTGACGGAGTAAGTATGTCAGCACTTAAACAATTAATGCCACAATATACAGAAAGTCAAATCATGGATTGGTTTAAATCTATAACAGGTGGAGCTGTATTAAATGGAGATACCTTAAGTACAGGAGAGGGAAAATATGGTGCTATTGATATTTCAGCACTTGCACAACAGGTTACAAATGCAAATAGAGAAATGGAACAATCTCTGAAAGAAACTATTAAAAATATTATAGATTTTTCGGCGGATAGTTTAGCTTCTGTTGTTAAAGAGGGATTTTTTGACGGATTGGATAATCTGGGAGACAACATTGAAAAAATGATTGCTAACTCTTTAAAAAATGCTTTCCTTAACACAGAGTTATCTAAAAACTTATTTAATGGTCTTTCTGATAAAGTTTCTGATTATGTAAAAGATTTATTCAAAAATGATAAAAACTTAGGTATTGACTTGGAAACAGGAAGTCTTGAAAAACTTACATTTACTCAGTACATAGAATTAATTAAAAAATATATGGAAATGAGTAATGATAAGTTGGAAGAGTTGTTTAAAGAACTAGGTTTAAATATGGATAATCTTACAGAAAGTATGGACAGTTTAAACAAAAACATGAGTAAAAATGTAGTTTCAGGAATTGCAACCAACTTATGGAAACAAAATTTAGGAATTAAAGAGCCTTACAAAATAAATCAAAATATTCATCTTGAAATACCTGTAATGCTTAATGGTAAAGAAATGGATAGATATATCATAAAAACTGTTAATGGCTCACTGCAAAGAAGCAGAAGAAGTGGAAACGGTATCGGGAGGGGATAAAAATTGAGAACAGAACAAATAAAATCTAATAATACACAGCATATTATCACAATAACAAAAGATAATGCTGATGTAAAAATAGAATTTGATTTTGACCTTACAGTAGGAATAAACCCAGAGTTTACAATTCCCCTCTGGGCTGTTCCTCTTGAAGAAAATCATGATTTTTTAGCAGGTATTAAATTAAAAGGTGAATTAGAAGCTCAAGATGTGGAATATAGAATTATAGTTCAAATAAGAGATTATTTAACACTAACATTTGTTCCAAGCCGTTCTGAAAGATATACAGGAACTATAAATTATCTTGGTGAAGCTCCTAAAGACAGCGGAACTATTTTAAATGGTATAAGACTTAATTGTATATCAAGCATTAGTTCAGAAAGTTTTTTCGTAATGCTTAGCAGTAAAAGAAACCATGAGGGTAATTTAATAACTTCTACTACAATGGACACACAAAAGAAAAGAAGATTTAGATTGACAACATTACCTCTTGCAGATGAAGAATATCAAATTGGATATGATGTTTTCTGTAATACAATAGAAAGCCTTGAAAAATTATTATTTTCTAATATTGGAGATTATAAGACATTTACATATAGAAATAAGGATTATACGGTTTTAGTCTCTGATGAAGTACAAGAAACAAACTCACAGGCTTTTATAAATGGAAAATTAAAAGATGTTACTGTGTATACCTTTACTTTGGAGGAGGTATAAAACATGAGGGATTTTCAAGTTAAATATGAAATGCTTAATAATCAAGGAGCTTGGGAAGAATTTTCAAGACAGGTTATAGGAACTACTACAATTAATCTTGGAAATATTGCAGAAGTTGGAAGTGAAGATTTCGGAATAGACAGTTTAAAAAAGTTTGCAAATATCACAATACATAATGATAAACATACAGGGCTTACTTCTTCACCTATCTTAGAAACAAACGAATTTCAAGCAGGTAGACGGGTAAGAATAAAAGTAAGAACTGCAAAATCTACAAAATATTATAATTTTTCTCAAAAAGGTTTGAATACAAATTATGTTTTTATACAGAATATAGAAAAATTAGAGCAAATGAAAATATCATCTGTATATGACGGAATACAATCTTTAACACCAGAAGAAGCAGATTTGAATATAGAAAACACAACTGTAATGAATAATGGCTTATATGTTTATTTCAATAGAATTGTAAGAGAATATGAGATTGTAAACCTTTTGGCAATAGTTACAGCAGAAGATTTAGACAGTACAAGGGTTGAAGTTGAGGGCTTAAATAAAGATACTTATTTTATTCCAAATGTAAATCCTGATGTAATAGAGCTTATAGGGTATTACAGTTATGATTATACAGAAACAGGAGACGGGTATTTTGAAGCATTATATTTTAGTTCTCTTTATGGAGTAGATTATATTTATCATGCTAAATCAGATGACCTAGAAAACTTTCCTTATTGGATAACAGAAGTATCACAAGTTAAAGAGGGTGAAAAAGTTTTAGGAGTAAATATTAAATTAAATAAAATTATTCCTGAAAAACATAGATTAGTAATTGCTTTATACTATGCAGACCAAGAAGATATTATAATTTTTGACGGTAAAATCAAATCTTATGAGGGAGTTGGTTATCATGAAGTGAATATTGAATGTCAAGATTTTAGTTATGACTTAGATGTAATGGCGATAAATGAGGAGTACCCAGAGGGTAAAACCTTTGAAGAAACAATAAGAAGTATCCTAAATAATAAGGTTCTTTCCAAAGTTAATTGATTTAAAGAAATAAATAATGTATAATATTCTTGA
>ERZ773142.692-NODE-692-length-25163-cov-9.86383_pt1 | contig 25163 bp, 24 predicted proteins | sample MGYA00580853_ERZ773142 | MGnify/ENA primary metagenome ERZ773142 (study PRJEB29015, sample SAMEA2737862) | human gut metagenome | biome: human gut; feature: human-associated habitat; material: faeces | place: China | collected 2012 ... | reverse complement strand
TCCGATGCAGGCGAACGCGTGTTGTGAGAGCAAGCAAACAACGATATGTGAAAATAGAGGAAGGCGGTCTCATTCTCTTCCGGACTTTTATTCGTTCCGTCCTATAATTGCAATTATAGAGAATCGAAAGAAAATCGTCAGATAATTGCCCGGCAAATTCGTTGACAAATGCCATTGGAAAAAGGTATCATAAACTATAGCAGTAAGAGTGTTCTGACGGAAAAAGGAGAATGATCGTTATGAAGAAAAATATGTTTAAGATTATGGCGCTGAGCCTGGCTATGGCTACGTTATCTACCACTGCGGCTTTTGCGGCAGGCTGGGGCAAGGTTGGCAGTGAGTGGTATTATTACCAGGAGGACGGAACCGTGGCAAGAAATACCTGGATCAACACGCTGGTCAGCAACGATGAATCCGGCGAGCTTACCTATCAGGTAGGCAATAAGGATTTTGCGACCGAAGAGGGTAAGACCATCGCTGCGTCCTACTGGGTACAGGGAAATGGCACTATGGCTGCCAGCTGCTGGGTAGCAGACGGAGATGCCTGGTATCGTGTAGATGCAAAGGGTCTGATCCTGAAAGACCAGGTCTATAATGAGAATAAGGATATGTACTATCTCGGCAAGGATGGCAGAATGGTGACCAATTCCTGGTATCAGAATGAGGAAGGCAAGTGGTATTACTTTGGCGAGAATGGCAAGGCAGTCAAAAACGGCTGGAAGACCATTGATGATGCAGAGTATTACTTCTTAAAGAGCGGCACTATGGCAACTGATGTAAATATTCCGGGCGGCGGACATGTTGGAGCAGACGGAAAGCGTGACCGCTAAAGAAAGGACAGATGCATGAAGATGACGGGAGTTATGAAAAGGGCGGCTGTGTTGTGCATGGCAGTGCTGCTTACTTTGTCTTCTGCATTCTTAAGCTATGCGGAGAACGGCTGGAAGCGCAGCGGAAGTGTATGGAATTATTACTATTCCAATGGCAAGATGGCTAAAAATACCTGGATCAAAAATGGAGATGTGCTGTTCTGGATCGAGGAGGACGGTACTATGGCCACATCCAAATGGCACGAACAGGACCATACCTGGTACTATCTGGATGCCAGCGGAGCAGCTGTGACCGGCTGGAAAGAAATAGACGGGAAGTGGTACTATTTCAAGGAAGATCATGCTATGGCTACGGAAGAAACGATCGGAAGCTATTATGTAGGCAAAGATGGGGCCTGGGACAGCCGCAAATAAGACAGAAAACGCAGCACCAGGGCACAGAAACGATAATATGAAATCAAAATATCGCCGTGAGGATATGCCTTGCGGCGATATTTTTTTTGTCATTTTATAACTGTAAATTATAGAGTTAATTCCAATCTTGTATAGATGTTTCTGAATAAATTCTGGCAGATCGGTTGAAAAATGGAAATAAATGCGTTAATATGGGAAGAAACACGTTATGATTCATACATAGCGCAAACAGACAGATACCCCAATCCCCTATGACCGGAGCGGGATGGATCAGAAAGAGGTAAGACACCATGAATTGTAATATCGTAACGATTCCCGGAGATGGAATCGGACCGGAGATTGTGCGCGAGGCGTGCAAGGTACTTGATAAGGTTGGGGAGGTGTACGGACATAGCTTCCAGTACACAAAAATTCTGATGGGCGGCTGCTCCATCGATGAATACGGAGTTCCGTTGACCGATGAGGCCCTGGAAACCGCAAAGAAAAGTGATGCGGTTTTACTTGGTGCTGTTGGCGGCAATGTAGGAAATTCAAAATGGTACGACGTGGCACCGAACTTAAGACCTGAGGCGGGGCTGCTGGCAATCCGCAAAGGCCTTAATTTATTTGCGAACCTTCGCCCGGCTTACCTGTACAAGGAGCTGGCAGATGCCTGTCCGTTAAAAAAAGAAAACATCGGCGACGGCTTTGACATGATCATCGTGCGTGAGCTGACCGGCGGTCTGTACTTTGGCGAGCGTCATACCGAGGAAGTAGATGGCGTGCTGCAGGCAACCGATACCCTGACCTACAACGAGAATGAGATCCGCCGCATTGCCATCAAGGCATTTGATATTGCCATGAAGAGAAGAAAACATGTCATCAGCGTGGACAAGGCCAACGTGCTGGATTCCTCAAGACTCTGGAGAAAGGTTGTTGAGGAAGTGGCTAAGGATTATCCGGAAGTAAAGCTGGAGCATATGCTGGTTGATAACTGTGCTATGCAGCTTGTCATGAATCCGGGGCAGTTTGATGTTGTGCTGACCGAGAACATGTTCGGTGATATTCTTTCGGATGAGGCGAGCATGATCACCGGTTCCATCGGTATGCTGTCTTCCGCAAGCTTAAACGAGACCAAATTTGGCATGTACGAGCCAAGCCATGGCTCCGCACCGGATATTGCAGGTAAAAACCTGGCAAACCCGATCGCCACGGTCCTTTCCGCAGCCATGATGCTTCGTTATTCCTTTGATATGGATAAGGAGGCAGATGCCATTGAGGCAGCAGTTCAGCAGGTGCTGACGGAAGGCTACCGCACCGGTGATATTTATTCTGAGGAATGCAGGAAGGTCGGAACTATCGAGATGGGTGACCTGATTGCGGCACGCATCCAGTAAAAATGTATCATATACAGGAGTTCACATGAGGAGGAGTCAGATATGAGAAGTGATAATGCAAAAGCAGGAATGCAGCAGGCACCGGCCCGCTCTCTGTTCCGTGCGCTGGGATTAACCGATGAAGAAATGGAACGTCCGTTAATCGGTATCGTAAGTTCCTACAATGAGATCGTACCGGGTCATATGCATCTGGACAAGATTGTAGATGCAGTAAAGCAGGGTGTAGCCATGGCAGGCGGAACTCCGATCGTATTCCCGGCCATTGCAGTGTGTGACGGTATTGCCATGGGACATGTGGGAATGAAATACTCCCTGGTAACCCGTGATCTGATTGCTGACTCCACCGAGTGTATGGCACTGGCACATCAGTTTGACGCGCTGGTCATGGTTCCGAACTGTGACAAGAATGTTCCGGGCCTTTTAATGGCGGCAGCCCGCTTAAACATCCCTACCGTGTTCGTCAGCGGCGGTCCGATGTTAGCCGGTCACGTAAAAGGCGAGAAGCGCAGCCTTTCCAGTATGTTTGAGGCAGTCGGCTCCTATGCAGCAGGCCTTATGACTGAGGAGGATGTCAAGGAGTTTGAGTGCAAGGTCTGCCCGACCTGCGGTTCCTGCTCCGGTATGTACACTGCAAACAGTATGAACTGTCTGACCGAAGTTCTCGGCATGGGCTTAAAGGGCAACGGAACCATTCCGGCCGTTTATTCCGAGCGTCTGGTCCTGGCAAAGCATGCCGGTATGGCAGTTATGGATATGTTAAAGAAAAACATCCGTCCGAGAGATATCATGACCGAGGCAGCATTCCGCAACGCCTTGACCATGGATATGGCTCTTGGCTGCAGCACCAACAGCATGCTGCATCTGCCGGCTATCGCCCATGAGGCTGGTGTTGAACTGAATGTAGACATTGCGAATGAGATCAGTGCAAAGACTCCGAACCTGTGCCATCTTGCACCGGCAGGACATACCTATATGGAAGATTTAAACGAGGCAGGCGGCATCTACGCAGTTATGAATGAGATCAGCAAGCTTGGTCTCTTAAATCTGGACTGCATGACTGTAACCGGCAGGACTGTTGGCGAGAACATCAAGGACTGCGTCAACAAGAACCCGGAGGTCATCCGTACCATCGACAATCCGTACTCTAAAACCGGCGGCATCGCAGTTCTGCGCGGCAACCTGGCACCGGATTCCTGCGTTGTAAAACGTTCCGCAGTGGCACCGGAGATGCTGGTACATGAGGGTCCGGCGCGTGTCTTCGACAGCGAGGACGATGCCATCGCAGCCATCAAGGGCGGCAAGATCGTAGCCGGTGACGTGGTAGTTATCCGTTATGAGGGACCAAAGGGCGGTCCGGGCATGAGAGAGATGTTAAACCCGACCTCCGCCATCGTTGGCATGGGCCTTGGCTCTACGGTAGCCCTGATCACCGACGGACGTTTCAGCGGCGCATCCCGCGGTGCATCCATCGGCCATGTGAGCCCGGAGGCAGCAGCAGGCGGCCCGATTGGCCTGGTGGAAGAGGGCGATATCATTGCCATCGATATCAACGCCAATACCATCAACATGAAGGTATCGGATGAAGAACTGGCAAGACGCCGCGCAAACTGGACTCCGAAGACCAAAGAGGTCAGCGGATACTTAAAGCGCTATGCTGCACTGGTTACCAGCGCAGACAAGGGCGCAATCTTAAAAGGAAACTAAGCGTAGACCGTAGCAGAGACAGATAAGGAGTGTTTTGACATGGCGGAAACCAGAGTATTAAATGGATCAGAAATCCTGATCGAATGTTTAAAAGAACAGGGTGTAAAGACCGTGTTCGGTTATCCGGGAGGAGCCATCTTAAATATCTATGATGCGCTTTACAAGCATCAGGATGAGATTACCCACATCCTGACCTCCCATGAGCAGGGCGCATCCCATGCTGCGGACGGTTATGCAAGAGTTACGGGAAAGGTTGGCGTATGCCTGGCTACTTCCGGCCCGGGCGCTACCAACCTGGTAACCGGTATTGCGACCGCATTCATGGATTCCATCCCAATGGTAGCCATTACCTGTAATGTTGGTGTGAGCCTGCTTGGCCGCGACAGCTTTCAGGAGATCGACATCACCGGCGTGACCATGCCGATCACCAAATACAATTTCATTGTAAAAGATATCAAAAAGCTGGCTGATACCGTACGCCGGGCGTTTACCATCGCGCAGAGCGGCAGACCGGGTCCGGTCCTGATCGATATCACCAAGGATGTGACTGCGGCAGAGTATGAATACACTCCGCAGGAGCCGGCTCCGATCGTGCGTCAGACCGATACCATCCGCGAGGAGGATATCGAGGCTGCGCTGGAGATGATCCGTAATAGCCAGAAGCCGTTTATTTTCGTGGGCGGCGGAGCAGTGCTTTCCGGTGCATCTGAGGAGCTGAGGGCACTGGCTCACAAGATCCAGGCGCCGGTTGCCGATTCTCTGATGGGAAAGGGTGCGTTTGACGGAACTGATGAGCTCTACACCGGTATGCTCGGCATGCACGGAACCAAGACCTCCAACTTTGGGGTGAGTGAGTGTGATCTCCTGATCGTGGCAGGAGCCCGCTTCAGTGACCGTGTTACCGGCAATGCCTCCAGGTTTGCGAAGAATGCAAAGATCCTTCAGATCGATGTAGACCCGGCTGAGATCAACAAAAACATCCACACTCATGCAAGCGTCATCGGTGACTTAAAGATAGTTCTGCGCAAGCTCAACGCCCGTCTGGATCCGATGAATCATGAGGAATGGATCCAGCATGTAGAGCGCATGAAGGACATGTACCCGCTGCGCTACGACAAGACCCAGCTTACCGGCCCGTTCATCATGGAGACCATTGATGAGCTGACTAAGGGAGACGCTGTGATCTGTACTGAGGTTGGCCAGCACCAGATGTGGGCTGCACAGTACTACAAATACAGAAAGCCGAGAACCCTTCTTACTTCCGGCGGACTTGGCACCATGGGCTATGGCCTGGGCGCTTCCATCGGTGCAAAGATGGCCTGCGGCGATATGGGACATCCGGATACCCCGGTATTCAATATTGCCGGAGACGGTTGTTTCCGCATGAACATGAATGAGATCGCCACCGCCACTCGCTACAATATCCCGATCATTCAGGTTGTGGTAAACAACCACGTGCTGGGTATGGTGCGCCAGTGGCAGAACCTGTTCTACGGAAAACGCTATTCACATACCGTATTAAATGATGCAGTGGATTTTGTGAAGCTGGCTGAGGCCATGGGTGCAAAGGCTTACCGCGTGACCAGACAGGAGGATTTAAAGCCGGTTCTGGAGGAGGCTATTGCGCTTAAGGCTCCGGTACTCATTGAGTGCCAGATCAACTGTGACGACAAGGTATACCCGATGGTATCACCGGGAGCTCCGATCCAGGATGCATTTGATGACACCGATCTGAAAATCAAGTAGGATCGTTATCATATAATTATGAAAAATCTAATTCTATAAAGAAGGAGGAAGAAACAATGGGAAGAGTCTACAATTTCTCAGCAGGACCAGCCGTATTACCGGAGGAAGTCCTGAAGGAAGCCGCAGAAGAAATGCTTGATTACAGAGGCACCGGAATGTCAGTGATGGAGATGAGCCATCGATCTAAAGCCTTTGAGACCATTATCGAGGAAGCGGAGCAGGACCTTCGGGATCTGATGAACATTCCGGATAATTACAAAGTGCTGTTTTTGCAGGGAGGTGCCCATCTGCAGTTCTCCGCCATTCCGCAGAACCTGATGAAAAACGGTGTAGCTGATTACATCATCACGGGTCAGTGGGCGAAGAAGGCATTTAAGGAAGCGCAGAAATACGGAAAGGCAGTGGCTGTTGCATCAAGTGAAGACAAGACCTTCAGCTATATTCCGGACTGCTCTGACCTGCCGATCGACGATGACGCAGACTATGTATATATCTGCGAGAATAATACCATCTATGGCACCAAATATAAAACCCTGCCAAATACTAAGGGAAAAACGCTGGTGGCTGACATCTCTTCCTGCTTCCTCTCTGAGCCGGTGGATGTAACCAAATATGGTCTGCTTTACGGCGGTGCCCAGAAGAATGTCGGACCTGCAGGCGTTGTCATCGTGATCATCCGTGAGGACCTGATCCGTGAGGATGTACTTCCGGGAACCCCGACCATCTGCCAGTACAAGGTGCAGGCCGATGCCAAGTCTCTGTATAATACCCCGCCATGCTATGGCATTTATATCTGCGGCAAGGTATTCAAATGGTTAAAGAAACACGGCGGTCTTCAGGCCATGAAGGAGTACAATGAGAAAAAGGCGAAGATCCTCTACGATTTCCTGGATCAGAGCAAGCTGTTTAAGGGAACCGTTGCCAAAGAGGACCGTTCCTTAATGAATGTTCCGTTTGTCACGGGAGATAAAGATCTGGATGCAGAGTTTGTCAAAGAGGCAACTGCAGCAGGCTTTGTAAACTTAAAGGGACACCGTACCGTAGGCGGCATGCGTGCCAGCATCTACAATGCCATGCCGATGGAAGGCGTGGAGAAGCTGGTTGCGTTCATGAAGAAATTTGAGGAGGCGCATCAGGCATGAGAAAGATCCATTGCATCAACGCCATTTCTAAATATGGCACAGACCAATTCACAGAAGACTATCAGCTCACAGATGAGGTAAATGAGGCAGAGGGTATTCTGGTCCGCAGCGCATCCCTTCATGAAATGCAGTTTTCCAACTCCCTGCTGGCTATTGCCCGCGCAGGAGCCGGTGTCAATAACATTCCGCTCGATGCCTGTGCACAGGAAGGCATTGTTGTTTTTAACACTCCGGGTGCCAATGCGAATGGCGTTAAGGAGCTGGTGCTTGCCGGATTGTTCCTGGCATCCCGCGATATCGTGGGCGGTATCGAGTGGTGCAAAGAGAATAAAGAGGACGCAAACATTGCCAAATCTGCCGAGAAGGCAAAGAAGGCCTTCTCCGGTTGCGAGATCAAGGGCAAGAAGCTTGGTGTGGTAGGTCTGGGTGCCATTGGTGCTGAGGTTGCCAATACAGCCATTGCTCTGGGTATGGAGGTTTACGGCTATGATCCGTACATTTCTGTTAATGCGGCATGGAGACTGTCTCGTGATGTAAAGCATACCACCAGCCTGGACACGATCTGCCAGGAGTGTGATTACATTACCCTGCATGTTCCGGCTGTGGATTCCACAAAGGGCATGATCAACAAGGCTGCCATCGAGCAGATGAAGGACGGTGTGGTGATCTTAAACTTTGCCCGTGACCTTCTGGTCAATGAAGATGACCTGGCTGAGGCATTAAAGTCCGGCAAGGTAAAAAAATATGTGACCGACTTTGCAAATCCGAAGTCCGTGAACATGGACAATACCATTGTGATCCCGCACCTGGGCGCTTCCACGGAAGAGTCTGAGGACAATTGTGCGAAGATGGCAGTTCAGGAGATCATGGATTATCTGGAAAACGGAAATATCCGTAACTCCGTCAACTATCCGGCCTGCGATATGGGCGTGAAGAAGACGGCCTGCCGCGTGGCAGTTTTACATATGAATATTCCGAACATGATTGGTCAGATTACCGGAGTACTGGCTGCCGGAAAGATCAACATTTCCGACATGACCAACAAGAGCCGCGACAAGTTCGCTTATACCCTGATGGATCTGGAGCATACGCCGGATGACATCATGGTACAGAAATTAAATGCCATTGAGGGTGTCTTAAGAGTCAGACTTATCTGATCAGAAAACCGTACATTATTTTAAAAGGCTGGGGATATCGAGAAGTCCCCAGCCTTGCTGGTTTCTGGGGAGACCAAGATCTACGGCACGTTCCCGCAAAAGAAGCTTTACATCGCGGTTGGACATTTCCGGATTCTGCTCCAAAAGCAGGGCAATGGCACCGGAAACATAAGGAGTGGCCATACTGGTGCCGCTTTTTATGGTGTAACAGCCGCTCTGATTGCTGCAGCTTGTGATGGCCGCCCCCGGAGCTACAATATCCGGTTTACATACACAGGAACGGGTCGGTCCCCGCCCAGAGTAGTCGGACATGCGGCTGCCCATGACATTGACTACCTGGTCATCATCGGAACAGCCTACCGTGATGACTTTGCGGCTGATGCCCGGCGTGGTGATGGTTCCCCGCTTTGGTCCCATGTTCCCAGCTGCCACAACCACTACAAGGCCTGCATCCCAGATTTCTTCGACACCGCGCACCAGGGCAGATGTCTCACTCATGTTCCGGCCGGAGAACGAGCCGACGGACACATTGACAATGCGGATGTTGAATCGGTCGCGCTGCTGCAGGATGAGGTGGAGACCGGCCAGGACATCGGAAACATAGCCGCCGCCCCGTTTGTCCAGCACCTTGACCGGAATGAGGTGGCAGCCGGGAGCGATGCCGCAGAACCGGCCTTTGCTGGCACTGCCGTCCCCGGCGATGATGCCGCAGACATGAGTGCCGTGTCCGTTATCATCATAAGGCAGCCGTCGTCGCCGTACCATATCAAAAAAGGCGGCGATCCGTTCCTGATAGTCTTCGTGGGGAAAGCAGCCGGTATCCAGTACGGCTACCCCAATGCCGCGTCCGGTGGGGTGGTCAGAACCGGATCCGGGAGGGAAAATGGGGGCCTGGCTCATGGGAACTCCCGGCTTTTTTTACTGTTATGGTATTCAGGAGAAGCACTTCCCGTACGTGTCCATACTTAAGAATATCTTCATAATCTATTTAAACATTATACAAACATTTCCGTAAGGCTTATGTTATACTAAAGTCAGAAAAAAGATATACATCTGAACTCCTTAAAACTTTTTTGAAACGAATATGTAAGAAAAAATCCTGTGCAACCATCACGGCACAGGATTTTTTTGTTTCATTTGACATGCTGTCTGCGGCATGCTATATTGAAGATGCAGTCCAGCGGGCCGTCCGGCCCATCTGATTATCCGGCCTTTCGCCAGAATCCACTTTTATCATTGAGAAAACCGATTCTGTTCAGAATATGCACCGTTCTTTGCAGTATCGGCAAAACCCTGTTGCCGGGCACACATGTGTGAATCAGTAAGGGAACAGCAAAAATCCTGCGGTTGAGCGGAAACAATTTGTTGACATTTGAAGCAGTTTATACTATGATTAAAACATTGAAAAGAACATTTGTTCGCAGACTGAAATACAGAAAACTGCGAGGTTCTGCATTTGGAGGAAGATATGAATAAAGACGATAAATTAAAAGCATTGGACGCTGCCATCACACAGATTGAGAAGTCTTACGGAAAGGGCTCTATCATGAAACTGGGCGATTCCGGCACCAATATGAATATTGAAACCGTTCCGACCGGTTCCATCAGCCTGGATATCGCGCTGGGCCTTGGCGGTGTGCCGAAGGGCCGTGTCATTGAGATCTACGGACCGGAGTCCAGTGGTAAAACCACGGTAGCACTCCACATGGTTGCAGAGGTACAGAAGCGCGGCGGCATTGCCGGCTTCATTGACGCAGAGCATGCGCTGGATCCGGTATATGCAAAGAATATCGGTGTGGATATTGACAATCTCTACATTTCGCAGCCGGATAACGGTGAGCAGGCTCTGGAAATTACCGAGACCATGGTTCGTTCCGGCGCAGTAGATATTGTGATCGTGGACTCTGTTGCAGCTCTGGTTCCAAAGGCCGAGATTGATGGTGAGATGGGAGATTCCCATGTGGGCCTGCAGGCCCGCCTGATGTCTCAGGCACTGCGTAAGCTGACCGGTATCATCAGCAAGTCAAACTGTTGTGTGATCTTTATCAACCAGCTGCGTGAAAAGGTTGGAGTTATGTTCGGCAATCCGGAGACGACCACCGGCGGCCGTGCACTGAAGTTCTATTCCTCCGTCCGCATGGATGTGCGCCGTGTGGAGTCCATCAAGCAGGGCGGCGAGGTGATCGGCAATCATGTACGTGTCAAAGTCGTAAAAAATAAGATTGCTCCGCCGTTCAAGGAGGCAGAGTTTGACATTATGTTCGGTCAGGGCATTTCCAAAGAGGGAGATATTCTGGACCTGGCAGCCAAGGATAACATCGTGGAGAAGAGCGGTGCATGGTATGCCTACGGCGGCGCCAAGATCGGCCAGGGCCGCGAGAATGCCAAAACCTACCTGCGTGAGCATCCGGCGGTCTGCGCTGAGATTGAGACGAAGGTGCGCGAGAAACACGGCCTTCCGGCAGATGAGGCGGTAGCGGCTCTCGCAGCAGGCGCAGCAGAGGAAGAGGCGCAGGACGCAGCATTCACCGGTGCTGATGACGCTGAGTAGTTCTATGAAAATATGGAGTATACAGGGCGGAGAAGTACAGGTGCCAAGTCTGCCCATGGAATCTTTGCAGTCCGGAAAACAGCAGAATCCGGCGGCAAACAGAAAGAAAGCAAACGGTCAGAACAGAACAGTCCGGGAGTGCGCCCTCGCACTCCTGGAGTTTCGTGACCGGACCGAGCGGGAACTTCGCCGGAAGCTGAAAGAGCGTGAATACAGCACAGAGGAAATAGATGAGACGGTACTCTTTTTAAAAGAGTACCGTTATTTAGACGATGCGGCTTACGCGGGGCGTTATATCCGCACCTGTGCCACACGGAAAAGCCGCCGGCAGATCCGGGCAGATTTAGAGCGCAGGGGAGTATCCCGTGAGATCATTGACCTTCAGCTTCAGGAGGAAAACGTGGACGAGGACAGCCAGATCCGAAAGCTTCTTGAGAAGAAAGGATATGAACCCGGAAAGCGCATGGAGCCTGCAGAATACCGTCGTCTTATGGGGGCACTTGGCCGCCGCGGATTCTCCGGTGAGGCAATCCGCAGAGTCACGGAAAGCATGCGTGAGGAGTATGACTCGTTCCTCTGATTGTAGCTGCAGAACGTATAAGGCTGCTTCCATTCAGAAAATTCGTGCCCATGAAAGGTATCTTATTGACATAGTGCACAAAACAGTTTAAAATTGAAGTGTTGTATTGGTGTACAATGAAAATTAAATAAGGAGGTGCTCCTGTGTCAACGATAATAGCAGTTGTAATTACACTGTGTGTTGTGGCGCCTATTACCTGGGCTGTTGCGACCGCGCATCGGAAGAATGCTTACGAAAGCAAGATCGGAACCGCGGAAGAAAAAGCCAGGGAAATAATAGATGAAGCGTTAAAGACGGCAGAGACAAAGAAGCGAGAAGCTCTCCTGGAGGCAAAGGAAGAGTCTTTAAAGACTAAGAATGAGCTGGATAAAGAGACAAAGGAAAGAAGAGCTGAACTTCAGCGCTATGAACGACGTGTGCTGAGCAAAGAAGAAAACCTGGACAAAAAAGCAGAGAACATGGAACGGCGGGAAGCCGGACTTGCATCCCGTGAGGAAGCCTTGAACAAGCGTAACAGCGAGGTTGAGGCCCTGTACGAAAAAGGAATACAGGAACTGGAGCGTATTTCCGGTTTAACCTCCGAACAGGCAAAAGAGTATCTGCTCAGATCTGTTGAGGCAGAGGTCAAGCATGATACTGCCAAGATGATCAAGGATCTGGAAAACAAGGCAAAAGAAGAGGCTGACAAAAAGGCAAAAGAGTACGTGGTCACTGCAATCCAGAGATGTGCTGCAGACCATGTGGCTGAGACGACTGTGTCAGTCGTACAGCTTCCGAACGATGAAATGAAGGGTCGCATCATTGGCCGTGAGGGTCGTAACATCCGTACCCTTGAGACCATGACCGGCGTAGAGCTGATCATCGATGATACTCCGGAGGCGGTGGTATTATCCGGCTTTGATCCGGTACGGCGTGAGGTGGCAAGAATTGCCCTGGAACGTCTGATCGTGGATGGACGTATCCATCCTGCAAGAATCGAAGAGATGGTAGAGAAAGCGCAGCGTGAAGTTGAAGCGAATATGCGTGAGGATGGTGAGGCTGCAGCCCTTGAGGTTGGCATCCATGGAATCCATCCGGAACTGATCAAACTGCTTGGTAAGATGAAGTTCAGAACCAGTTACGGTCAGAATGCGTTAAAGCATTCTATCGAGGTTGCACAGCTGGCAGGTCTGCTGGCCGCAGAGGTCGGAGCAGATGTGCGTCTGGCAAAGCGTGCCGGTTTACTGCATGACATTGGAAAATCCATTGACCATGAGATGGAGGGCTCCCATGTACAGCTTGGTGCAGATCTTTGCAGAAAGTACAAAGAGTCTCCTACTGTTATCAACGCAGTAGAATCCCATCATGGTGATGTTGAGCCGCAGGGTCTGATCCCGTGCCTGGTACAGGCTGCAGATACGATTTCCGCAGCAAGACCTGGTGCAAGAAGAGAGACTGTGGAGACATATACCAACAGATTAAAACAGCTTGAAGAGATCACAAACTCCTTCAAGGGAGTTGACAAGTCCTTTGCCATCCAGGCAGGCCGTGAGGTTCGTATCATGGTTATCCCGGAGCAGGTAAGTGACGACGATATGGTCCTGATGGCACGTGAGATTTCCAAACGCATCGAGGATGAGCTGGAATATCCGGGTCAGATCAAGGTCAACGTGATCCGCGAATCCCGTGTGACAGATTACGCAAAATAATCATTTTCATGCGGACAGCAGCACAGTATATCAACAGAAATGAAAGACCGGTATTGAGAAAATGCCGGTCTTTTTTATTTCATAGGAAATTGCGTCCTATGAAACAAAAAGCGCTCCGCAGGGATGCGCACTCGGCGCAAAGGTAGATGGTTGCTGAAGCAACCGCGCCTCGGCGCGAGAATGTGCCAAGGCACATTCTTTTTTATAAGCATATTTATGCCTGAAAATTGACTTTTTTGCTGTCACCCTTTATACTACATAGAAGAAAAGTCAAAATAAGAAACGGCAATGTGAAAGGGGCATTACACCATTCGAGAAGTCACTTAAGGGGCCAGAACATGATTCTGGCCCTTTTTGTATGGTAGGAAATTGTGTCCTATCATACCTCACATTGTCCTGCGGTCCGTGAAAAGATATTGAAATGGGGAAGGAGGGGAAGGGGAAAAATTCAACCGCCTGTTTTGACTTGTTCTGAAAAAAATGAAAGCCCACCGATATCTGGTGGCGGAATGGAGCATTTCAAATGATTCATGATGGATTTATCTATCTGGCCACTTTAATGCTGTTGGCAGCAATTTTGGTCAATCTTCCTGTGTACCTGCGGGGAAAGGGCGCACAGACTTTTTTTAAATTTGCACCGCCGATCGTTCTGATCTATTTAGGCATGATGCTTTTATGCACTATGAAAGTATGGGATTTGCAGGATACGTCAGCCGTTTATGTAGCAATTAAAAATCCATTACTCTACGCGATGCTGTTTTTAATGCTGCTTCGTTGTGATCTGAAAAAGATTATTAAATTAGGACCGAAAATGCTGATCGGTTTCTTCTCAGCAAGTATTTCAATCGGTGTTGGTTTTGTAGTAAGCTATGGTATTTTCCATAAATTACTGGGCCCGGACAGCTGGAAAGCACTTGCAGCACTGTGCGGAAGCTGGTTAGGCGGCGGCAGTAATATGCTGGCGGTTCAGGCAATTCTGGATGTAAGTGAAGAAAGTCTGGCATATGCCCTGGTAATGGACTCGGTTTGTGCAGTGATCTATGTTATGTTCCTTCTGTGGGTAATCAATTTCTCTAAGGAATTCAACTCCTGGACAAAGGCAGATGTACGTCTGATCGATGAAGTAGGAGCATCTCTGGAAAAAGAGGCAAGGGAGGACAAGAGGCCTCTTGCATGGAAAAACATGCTTCTTTTGATCGGTGTATCCTTTTTTGTATCCTCTCTGTCCAAGGATGCCGGTGTTATGGTTGCTTCCGTTCTGCCTGTTTTTGATAAGGCAACCTGGACGGTCCTTCTCGTAACAGCTGCCGGCCTGATCGCAGCGATGACTCCGTTTGGAAAGATTAAGGGAACGGAAGAGGTTTCCAATATCATTCTTTACATTGTCGTTGCGATGATCGCTTCCAGAGCAGATATCTCTGCTATGGGAAATGCACCGGTATGGCTGGCAGCCGGATTCCTGATCCTGCTGATCCATGTAGCGGTTATGGTAATCCTCGCAAAGCTGATCCGGCTGGATATCTTTACCTGTGGCGTTGCTTCGCTGGCGAATATCGGAGGAACTGCGACAGCACCGGTACTTGCAGGCGCATACAGTAACGCGCTGGTTCCGATCGGTATCCTGATGGCTCTCCTCGGCAATATTATTGGAACGCCGGGCGGCGCATTTGTAGGATACTTAATGAGCCTGATCGGTTAGAGAACAACAATTGAAAAACGGGTAACACAAGAAAAACGAAATAAAAGACCGGTATTGAGAAAATGCCGGTCTTTTTTTCTTACGTTTTTATGAGAAAACTTACGAATCAGGATGGCATCTTGACATTGGAAAAGAGATGTAATAGAGTAAAACTGTAATAATCCAGATCCATAGAAAAAGCTGAGTATCCAGCAATAAATCATAAAAAGAGAGTGGGGAAGATGATGAGTAAAAAGAAACTGATTGGTATGATTACCATCGCAGCTCTCCTGGCAGGGCTGATGGCAATGCCGGTTATGGCGGCAAGCAGAAAAAAAATTAAAACTGTCAGTCTGAAGGTAGAAGCATCGATCACACCGGAAACCAGGATTGGCTCGGAAGATGTAGATGTAGAAGTAAAAGACAGCGCCAAGTATTCCTACGATACATACGAGGTAAACAACAGTGGCTTTGAGTGGGAGGCTACTGATGTTCCGGAGCTTACCATTTATCTGCGCGCAGAGGACAGCTATTATTTTGCAGTTACGAAACTGAGCGACGTCAAAGTAGATGGGGCAACTCTTGTGAAAGCATCCAAACAGGATTCCTCAGAAACCTTAAAGGTGATAGTAAAGCTGCCGTCTCTTTCTGAATATGTGGCAGATTTCTCTGAGGAAGAGACCGTAACACTGACTGACAATGGTTTTGCAGTCTGGAATCCAAGTTCCGGAGCGGGCAGCTATGAGGTCATGGTGTATCGTGATGGAAACACAGTCGGCGTGACTGCGCGTACCGTAGCAGAGACAAATTACAATTTAAAGAACGAAGTGACCAGACCGGCAAATTACCAGGTAAAGGTCCGGCCGGTGAATGGAGAGAATGCTTCTAATAAGGGCAAGTGGGTAGAATCCAACAGTGTTTATTACAACGCAGATCAGGTGAAGGCAATCCGTGCCGGCGAAGCAGGAGGTTTGCCGGTATCCGGAGAGTGGAAGAGCGATACAACTGGCTGGTGGTATCAGCATAGCGATGGAACCTATACGAAGAATGCCTGGGAAGAGATTGACGGCAAGTGGTATATCTTCGATGAGAACGGCTATATGAGAACCGGCTGGATCGACTGGAACGGTGAAAAATACTATTGTGACAATTCTGGTGCAATGCTGAAAAATACTACAACTCCGGATGGATATATTCTGGATTACGATGGACGGATCAAGAATGATTAAAAAAATACGATAACAAAAACAGCCCAGACATTAAGTCTACGGGCTGTTTTTGTTTGAAAGAAAACATTTGTTGCAGAAATGTTAAAGCGCTATAATATCCCGGTCTTCCGGCACATAGAGATTTCCATGATAGTAAGTCTTTCCTTCGGTCATGTAAAGCTCTTTCCGCTTTCCGACGGATTTGTCTTCGGTATGCCAGAGCACCAGATTCGGAATATGCAGGCTTTCAGCCAGCTCGGCGGCATCCTTAACGGTGCTGTGGTGCTTCTCGTAAGGCTTGAAGCGGTCACGCTCTTCATAGAGACAGAATGCCTCGTGAAGCAGCCAGTCGCTGCCTTTCACATAAGGCTCGCAGTCCGGATTGTAAGGCTCATCACCGGCACAAGTCAGCTTTTTGCCGTTTTTCAGAATGGTGGTGAAGCCAAACTGCCGTGCTTTTGTGGAGTGGATATCGAAGAAGGTGACATCGTAATCCAGGATATGCAGGGTTTCGCCGTCATGGACCGGGATCAGATGAATGCGGTCGCCGATAAGACGGTAGAATTTGTCCTGCAGGGTCAGCTTACAGAAGGTGTCAATGGTGGATACCAGGCCATCGTGGCAGTAGATCTGGAAATCCCCGTCGTATTTGCCGTTTTTCATGCGGGTAGCAATGAAACGGACCAGCCAGATCACACCGAGGATGTGGTCGGTATGCTCATGGGTCACGAACAGATGATGGATCTGCGGATAATCGATCTTCATATCCTCCAGAATCCGCAGGATGCCGTTGCCGCCGCCGGCATCGACCATGAAATACTGGTCGCCGTCACGCAGGGCAAAGCAGGTATTGTAATAATGAGTGGCATTGGCGTTGCCGGTGCCGAATACGTAAAGCTTTTCCATAGGATGTCATACTCCTTATCATTTCGTGAAAACTTGTAACTGTTCAATTTGCAGTATTTATGGTACTATACTTCTAGAAAAAAAGCAACCTGAGAGGAGGCATACCGAGTTGAACAGAGAAGAATTTCTGCGGGGACTGGAGAATGCGCTTTCCGGCAATGTTCCGCCGTCTGTGGTGCGGGACAATCTCCGTTATTACGATGATTATATTCGTTCCGAGCGTCAGAAGGGACGTTCGGAATCTGACATTATGGATGAACTGGGAGATCCGCGTCTGATTGCCCGTACCATTCTGGATACAACGCCGGGAGCGGCAGAGGGTGAGTACGAGGAGTATCATCCGTTCGGCAGTTTTGCCGGAAACAGCGGCAGAACCAGTCAGCAGGAGGAGCCGCAGCAGGCCCAGTATGGCAATTACGGCGGAACCGGAAATATCCACTACTACAACCTGAACAAGTGGTACTGGAAGCTTCTGGCTGTTGTGGTCGTGATCTTGTTTTTTACACTGGTGCTGACCATTATAGGCGGAATTCTGACACTGGTGATTCCGCTGCTGCCGGTGATCGGCATTGTGATCCTGGTCATGTGGCTGGTTCGCGGTCCGCGAGGCTGAAATATCTGAATAAAAATGCAGTCTGCACTCTGCTAAGGAATTGCAGGGTCACGCATTTCAAGAACCCGGGAATATTCTTTTGTTTCCGGGTCTTTTTTTGTTTCGGAGCGGTTCAGCTGCAGAAACCGGATAAGCTGGTAACAGTCAATCCAGATCTCGTTATTTCCATCCTTCTGGGATTCATCAAAGATGAGCTGAAGCCCAAAATGCAGATGCGGCTCATCGATATTGTTCGTGTTTTCCGTGCGGCTATAGCCGGTGCGGCCCAGATAACCGATCACATCCCCGGCCTGGACGATGCTGCCCTCCTTTAAGGCTTTGTGATAGGGATAGTTTTTTCGCAGATGTGCATAGTAATAGTAGCGTTTTTTGTCAAAGCTGCGGATCCCAAGCCGCCAGCCTCCGTACTGGTTCCAGCCGATAGCCTCCACATAGCCGGATTCTACGGCAATGACGGGGGTTCCTACCTGGCCCATCATATCATGTCCGAGATGCTGGCGCTTGAAGCCATAGCTGCGGGAAACACCAAAATCGTCATAATCCTGATAGGGAAAATGCTTAGCAATGGGAGAGAAGGCTTTTAATCCGTATTTGGTAACCCAGGACAGGCTGCCGTTTTCTGCCGGCTCCTGAATTTCATAAGTGCCGACCATGCCGCCAAGAACTGCAGTGTAGGCCTCCAGATAATAGGCGTAGTATTTCATGTTTTCTGTCAGGGTCTGCATGGATTCGCCACCTTTTATACGTTCTGCCAGTGTATCCATGTCGGTAGTGCGGAACCGGGAAAAATCGCCTCCGTAACGAGCTGCAAGGTAAGCGAGAAGCTCGATCCAGTTTAGGTGGCAGTCAGATGTAAAGCTGTCTACATCCAGACGGAGAGCCTGACGCAGCGCTTCATCCGGAACAGAAAAATCGACCCACTTAATATACTTTTTTTCTTCTGTTTGAGCGGAGTCTGACGGAGTGGCGTTTTGGGTGCTGGAAAAGATGGCTCCGGAAGATAGCTTCCGGGAGAAAACAGAAAGGCAGAGGGCCGTCAGGATCAGGATTTCCGCGGTAACCACAAAACGGAGAAAGCGGGAAAGGGCATATTGAAACAGGAGAGAAGATTTCATGGGTCTGCTCCCTCGGCTTTTTACCATTTTATGGGTTAAATTATACAGATAGCACAGAAAACGAAAGGAAATTATTAAGAAAAAGTAAATTTTGACCAGATTGCTTGACTCATAAGCGTCACAAGTGTATAATCTCTTTGTAACATAGTTAACAATTATGTAATATTTAGAAATAAAGTATTCACGATTGGAGAGCGGTTCATGAAGAAAACAGTATTATACATAGCAGCAGTGCTGGCAGTATCAGGCGGTTTGATGTGGCAGAGACCTATGGTTGCACATGCAGAGCCGGAGGTCATCCAGGAGGCTCCGGTTTCTACTGTACTCGAAGTGGCGGCAGAAGAGGTGGCTGACGAGGACAATGGACCGGCTCCGGAAATCCAGGCAGCAAAGAAGCTGGAAGAAGAACTGGCAGCAGCCGAGGAAGCGGCAGCCAGGGCAGCAGAAGAGGCAGCCAGTGCCCGCCAGAATCTTGTGGACTATGCGCTCCAGTTTGTGGGCGGCCCGTACCGCGCAGGCGGCAATGACCCGCATACCGGTGTTGACTGTTCCGGCTTTGTGCGCTATGTCATGCAGCATGGCGCAGGCATCAGCATGAACCGTTCTTCCGGTTCTCAGGCAACCCAGGGTCACGCAGTGAACTCCAGTCAGATGCAGCCTGGCGACCTGCTGTTTTACTCCGGCGGTTCCGGCATCAATCATGTAGCCATGTATATCGGAGACGGAAAGATCGTGCACGCGTCTACTTATGCGACCGGCATCAAGATTTCCAAATGGAATTACCGCAATCCGGTGAAGATTGTAAGCATGTTTTAAATCGCATTGCTTTTTCCACACATTTCCAGTATAATGAAGCGGAAGAACGCTGATTCCCTTAGTCAGGTTCTTCAACCTTATTAATTATTTATACTCCCTAGCGAAGGCCGGACAGCTCCCCTGTCCGGCTTTTCCGTTCTGGAAAAAACAGACAGGATCAGGACAGTATATTTGTAATGCAGATTCGCATACTAATCCCGTAACAAATTTACAGCTCAAACAGGAGGTAGCGATCATGAGAGACCATTACAATGATATGGACAATAGCAGAAACTGCCATACTTCTGATTCTGTGGATTCTGAGAAGAACAGTACCCGGAATACCAGCCGCGATTCCGGCCAGAACAGCAGCCGGAACTCCGGGCAGAACAAGGCGCAGAATAACAGCAGGAATAAAGCATACAACAGCAGCCGGAACAATATGGATAACAGCAGCAGAAACTAACAGGCTGCAACAGAAAAAAGGGTCGTCTTCCCTGTGAAGACGGCCTTTTTTGTTTCATAGGAAATTGCGTCCTATGAAACAAAAAAGCGCTCCGCAGGGATGCGTCAAGGCACATTCTTTTTTCGTGGATTGTCCAACCGCAGCCTGTCTGCATAAGATATAGTAAGAAAGACGGACAGGCGGATGCGTATGTGGGATCTGATAAGCGGAGCACAGCTGGATGAATACCTGGATCAGGGAAAGAGGCTGTTTCTGGTGGATATGCGGGATGCACGTGCCTACCGCAGGGCACATATCCGGGGGGCTGTGAATATTCCGTACGGAGAACTGCAGGCCAGGATCGGGGAACTGCCGCAGGAGAGTCTGATCGTGCTTTACTGTTACCATGGACCGAACAGCATGCGGGCGGCCAGATGGCTGGCCTCACTGGGATATGAGACAGCGGATGTATATGGCGGAATCCAGGCCTACCGTGGGAAGTATCTTGAGTGGGGACCACAATGCTGATTTTTGGGAGCGGTATTTCCGGGTTATGATTTCAGTTATGATTTCGGCAGAGGTATTCGTTGACAAGTTCATGGGCGGGTAATAAAATAACAGTATTAATTCCAAGAAAAGACGAGGAGAATACGCTATGAAATACATGTTTGCATCTGATATTCACGGTTCTGCCCATTACTGCAGGAAAATGCTTGAGGTGTACCGTCAGTCCGGAGCAGAGCGCCTGATTTTGCTGGGTGATCTTCTGTATCACGGACCACGCAACGACCTTCCGCAGGAGTATGCGCCGAAGCAGGTGATCGCCATGTTAAATGAGTACAAAAATGAGATCATTGCCGTGCGCGGCAACTGCGAGGCTGAGGTAGACCAGATGGTTCTGGAGTTCCCGGTTATGGCAGATTATGCCATTTTGGTGTTAAATGGCCTGACCTTCTTTGCTACCCACGGTCATCTGTTCAATCAGGACCAGATGCCGCCGTTAAAGGCAGGAGATATTCTGGTACATGGTCATACACATCTTCTGAAGGCAGAAAAAGTAAACGGCCATTACATCTTAAACCCGGGTTCCACCTCCATCCCGAAGGGCGGCAATCCGGCTACATACGCGATCCTGGATGAGCAGGATTTCAAGATCCTTGACTTTGACGGAAATGTAGTCAAAGAGGCAAAATTAGGTTAGGAAAGGAATGGTATGGCGACAAAAGTATATGAACTGATTGCACCCTGTCATTTTGGCCTGGAGGCAGTCCTGAAAAAAGAAATCCTGGATCTCGGCTATGAGATTGCCCAGGTGGAGGACGGAAAAGTAACCTTCCTCGGAGACGCGGAGGCTATCTGCCGCGCAAATATTTTCCTGCGCACGACGGAGCGTATTCTGCTGAAGGTGGGAAGCTTTAAGGCTGTCACCTTTGAGGAGCTTTTCCAGGGAACCAGGGCACTGCCATGGGAGGAATATATCCCGCAGGATGGCCGTTTCTGGGTCAAGAAGGCCAATTCCATCAAGAGTAAACTCTTTAGCCCGTCTGATATCCAGTCCATCATGAAAAAGGCCATGGTAGAGCGCATGAAGCAGGGCTATGGTGTGTCTGTGATCCCGGAGACCGGTGCGGATTATCCGGTGCGCGTATCCTTGTATAAGGATATTGTGACGGTAGCGCTGGATACCACCGGCGAGTCCCTTCATAAGCGCGGATACCGCAAACTGACCAGCAAGGCTCCCATTGAGGAGACTCTGGCAGCAGCCCTCATTATGCTGACACCGTGGAATAAGGACCGCATCCTGGTAGATCCGTTCTGCGGAAGCGGAACCTTTCCCATTGAGGCAGCCATGATGGCGGCTAATATGGCGCCGGGAATGAACCGCTCCTTCCTCTCAGAGGACTGGAAGCAGATCATTCCGCGCAAGTGCTGGTATGAGGCTATGGATGAGGCCCAGGAGCTGGTGGATGATACGGTGAGTGTGGATATTCAGGGCTATGATCTGGATCCGGAGGTCATTAAGGCAGCCAGAGCCAATGCAGAGCTGGCCGGCGTGGCTCATATGATCCATTTCCAGCAGAGACCGGTGGCGGAGCTGAGCCATCCGAAAAAATACGGTTTCCTGATCACCAACCCGCCGTATGGCGAGCGTATTGAAGATAAAAAGAATCTTCCGGCTCTGTATACCCAGATTGGAGACCGCTTCAAGGCGTTGGACAGCTGGTCCGCGTTTATCATTACTTCCTATGAAGATGTTGAAAAGTATATGGGCCGAAAGGCAGATAAAAACCGTAAGATCTACAATGGTATGATGAAGACCTATTTCTATCAGTTCCTGGGCCCGAAGCCGCCGAGAAGAAAAACGGAGGGCACACCGAAAAAACAGGATTGTGAACAGTAAGCTTCTATGGAACAGGCAGGGAGAATCTGAATTGAAAAATAGATTTGCACGGATGTGGATGGTTCCTGCGCTGACTGCCGCGGCACTTTTTGCAGGCGGCTGTACAGCTGAGAAAATTTCAACATCAGAGACAGCCTCTGCGGTGACAGAGCTTGTGATACCGGAAAGCCAGGAACTTCCGGCGAGATATGATGCCCGGGAGGATGGCCGCACAGCTCCGGTAAAGAACCAGAGAGATCTTGGCACCTGCTGGGCCTTTGCATCGCTTCTGGCGCTGGAAAGCAGCCTTTTGCCGGAGGAATCTTATGATTTTTCGGAGGACCATATGTCCCATGATCCGAATTTTCTGCTGGATCAGAAAAGCGGAGGCGACTATATCATGTCCATGGCCTATCTGCTTTCCTGGAGAGGACCGGTCCTGGAGGCGGAGGATCCTTATGGGGACGGTATCTCACCGGAGGGACTGACGGCGGCAAAGCATGTACAGGAGATCCGGATTCTGCCGGCATATGATCGTGAGGCTGTCAAAGCAGCTGTGTACCGGACCGGGGGTGTCCAGAGCGCACTGTATACGACATTACAGAGGCAGGAGCAGGACAGCCGCTACTATAATGACAAAACCGGAGCCTACTATTATTCCGGAACGCTTCCGCCCAATCACGATGTGGTAATTGTGGGCTGGGATGATGATTATCCGGCAGAAAATTTTTCGGAGCTTCCGCCGGATAATGGCGCTTTTCTTTGCGAGAACAGCTGGGGAACGGGATTCGGCGAAGCGGGTTTTTTCTATGTTTCCTATTACGATACCAATCTCTGTACCACCAATCTGCTCTATTCCGATGTGGAACCGGCAGACAATTATGACCGGATCTATCAGACTGATCTGTGCGGATGGCTGGGGCAGATCGGCTATGGAAATGAGAATGTGTGGGGAGCGAATGTTTATACGGCTTCAGCCGGCATGCAGCAGATCTGTGCCGCCGGATTTTATGCGGTGGATGCGGATACGGAATATGAGATCGGCATCGTCACGGACGTGCCGGACCAGCCGGCAGCAGACTGGAGGCGCTTAAAGCAAAAGAAGCTTGGAACAGTATCCGGAACGGTTCCGTATGCGGGCTATTACACCATACCGCTTGCGGAACCGGTAAAAGTTAAGCCGGGAGAGCGCTTTGCTGTGATCGTGAAGCTTCATACGCCGGGAGCGGTTCATCCCATGGCGATTGAATACGATTCCGGAGACGGACGCTGCCGGGTGGATATCACGGACGGAGAGGGCTATTTAAGTGCAGATGGTGATGTATGGGAACGGGTGGAGACAGAGCAGGAGTGCAACCTCTGTCTGAAAGCATACACGGTACTGCGGTAAGAAGAGGATGGGAAGGCGCGGAGCCTTTCCCATATGCAGGAAAACAAAGGACGGCATCCAGGCATGCCGGAGGAGAGAATATGAAAAAACACAGAATCGTCTTTGCAACCGGCAATGCCGGAAAAATGAAAGAGATCCGCCTGATCATGGCTGATCTGGGCTGTGAGGTGGTTTCCATGAAGGAGGCCGGGGCAGATCCCGAAATCGTGGAAAACGGAACATCATTTGCGGAAAACGCGGAAATCAAGGCCCGCGCAGTCTGGAACTGCACCGGTGATATTGTGCTGGCAGATGACTCTGGCCTTGTGGTGGATTACATTGGCGGGGAGCCGGGCATTTATTCTGCACGCTATATGGGCGAGGATACCTCATACGAGATCAAGAACCGGAACATCATTGACCGTCTGGCAGACGCAAAAGGCCAGGAGCGCAGTGCCCGCTTTGTCTGCAATATTGCAGCAGTCCTTCCGGACGGACGTGTTCTGCACACAGAGGCAGCTATGGAGGGACAGATTGCCATGGAACCGGCCGGATGCGGCGGCTTTGGCTATGATCCGATCCTCTATCTTCCGGAATTCGGCATGACCTCCGCGGAAATCACGATGGAGCAGAAAAATGCGATCAGCCATCGCGGCAAGGCACTGGAGGCCATGAAAAAGGAATTAGAGCATTACTTTGAGGAGGAAGCCTGATGAAGATACTGATCGTGAGTGATACCCACAGAAAAGACGGAAACCTGTATGATGTGATCGAGAAGGAGAAGCCGTTTGATATGCTGATCCATCTGGGAGACGCAGAGGGAAGCGAGCATGTGATCGCGGACTGGCTTGATGAGGACTGTGATCTGGTAATGGTACAGGGAAACAATGATTTCTTTTCCTCGCTGGACCGGGAAATAGAACTGGATCTTGGACCGCACCGAGCTTTTCTGACTCACGGTCATTATTATAATGTATCTCTGGATGTGGACCGCCTCTGGGAGGAAGCAAAGGATCGTGGCTGTGACATTGCCATGTTCGGTCATACTCACCGCCCATATCTGGAGGAGCTGGATGGAATCACGCTTTTAAATCCGGGCAGTCTTTCCTATCCGCGACAGGAGGGCAGAATGCCTTCTTACATGATCATGGACCTGGCAGATGACGGAACCACGAAATATCACATGATGTTTTTAGGGGAATAAAAAAATATAAAAAAATTTTTCAAAAACTGTTGACAAAAGAAGACCTGTATTATATAATTACTCTCGCGTTGTTCAGTAGCACTCTGAGAGAGCGGATGAACATACAGGTTTTCAGTGATCCGGGGTGTGGCTCAGCTTGGCTAGAGCACCTGGTTTGGGACCAGGGGGTCGCAGGTTCGAATCCTGTCACCCCGATTGAATTGAATATGCGGGTGTAGTTCAATGGTAGAACACCAGCCTTCCAAGCTGGATACGTGGGTTC
>ERZ773142.689-NODE-689-length-25263-cov-16.4986_pt1 | contig 25263 bp, 22 predicted proteins | sample MGYA00580853_ERZ773142 | MGnify/ENA primary metagenome ERZ773142 (study PRJEB29015, sample SAMEA2737862) | human gut metagenome | biome: human gut; feature: human-associated habitat; material: faeces | place: China | collected 2012 ... | reverse complement strand
CCATTAAAAAACTGCACCCTCCATCTTAGTTGTCTAAGATTTTGGGTGCAGTACACAAAAGTGAAGACTTGTATCATAGCTTTTTTAATTGTTTTTAACTGAACGGTTTCCCCAGTAACGGTTGTTACTTAGTAATTAAATGTTACCACTTTTTTTAGCTTTCGTCAATGCATGAGACTGAGAATTTTATAAAAATCCTCAATAACTAGCAGAAACGACGAATTAAAAATTTCCTTTATTAAATCTTTAATTTATTTCCTAAAATTTCTTCCTATTCAAAGAATAACAATTCTACCATATATTATGAGCAGCTGCTCCATAACCTGAACTAGTTGAATAATATTTTGCATCTACAGGTTTTCCATTATAAAGCATAACTTCCCCATAAGTTTCTTTTATTGCTCTTGTAGAAGTAGGATTTTCATCTACATTATTATACATCTGGCTTCTTGTATCATCTATAACATGGAAACCTTCTTTTTTAAATCTGCTGTTAAAATAATCATTAAGAGCATAAGTTCTTGCTGCAACAGCCTGTGCTTTAAGGGCTTCAAGTCCAAAACTTTCAGGCATTTCACTTGGAAGAACCTGAAGAAGATAGTCTTCCATATTCACTTCATTTATCATTCTCACTGCCTTTGAATTTGTAGGAGAAAGTTTAATTTCCATAGTTCCTCTGTATACAGGGTAACTTGTTTTTCTATGTCCTCTTTTAAGGCTCGTTACTATTACTTTATTATCATTACTTTTATATTTTACCCCTTGAACAGTCTCTGCTCTTTTTTTACCATTTACATAGATTATTTTTTTTCTTCCATCTGAAACAATTTTTACATTGTCTCTTGGATTAAGTTTCATATTCATCCAGCTGTTTGTAAGTGTTGCCTTACTATGTGAAGTAAGAGTTACTGTACTGTGGTCAAGGCTTCTGTGCCCATTTGTTGTTATTCCAACTCTTATAGTTTTTCCAACACCATCAAGTCTGTACATATTTCTTAAAGAAACATCTGTATAATAGCAGCCAAGTATTTTTTTGTGGCTGTATCCATAGTTTTTAGCAAGGTCATATGCTCCATATTGTGACATTCCCACTCCATGTCCATATCCTCCACCATAAACATGGTATGTCTTTCCTTTTTTCTCTATTGCAAGAAAACCTGAAGGAAGAAGCCATGGATTTGAAAGAGCAGCCTTTTCAGAATATGTGCTGTCCCCACCTTTTGCTCTGTAAACTTTAACTTTTTCTCCTATGTTATTTTTACTAAGTCCAAGGACAACTCTTACTGCATATTCTCCTTTTACAAGATATTCTCCATTTGTTCCACTTACAAGAAGATAAGTTATTACACCTGATTTTCCTCTTTCAAGAACTATAAGTTTTTTTAAGTTTCCCACAGGATTTGCAGGAACTTTTTTTCTCACCCATCTGTTTCCAGAAAGAGTAAGAACAGAACTTGCTCTTGAATTATAAGAAGAAACTAATGTTTTGTTTATACTTCTTGAATAATCTCTCTCATCAACTGAAAAATACCATCTCCAGTAATATGAATTATCTCCAAAACCTTCTGTATCAAGTTCTTTATAAAAATTCAATATTTTTGATTCACTATATCTGTTTAAAAATGTTCTTTTCCCTTTTATATGGCTTGTTGCCTGAAGATAAGGAACTTCTGTCCCTCTTCTTCCATCAGGAGAAGGATAACCATATTTTGAAAAATATGACATTCTGTCATTTGTACTGTGCTCATTTCTTGATGCTTCAAAATTTCTTGTTCCTGTTGACGAACACCCTGAAATTATAATCCCCATAACAAGAACAAAAATTATATATATCTTTTTCATTGCTTCTCCTTATCTATATTTCAAGCTTATGACAAGCTATATACTCTCTTACTCTTTCAAGTTCTTTTTCTGTATCAACACCTATTATTTTATAAGGTGTAGGAAGAACTTTTATCTTATATCCATTTTCAAGCACTCTTAACTGCTCAAGAGATTCTGATACTTCAAGAGGTGTTTGTTCCCATTTTGAATATTCAAGAACAAAGTCTCTTTTATACCCATATATTCCCACATGTTTATAATAATTTTTCATATCTTCTTTTCTTGGATAAGGAATTACAGATCTTGAAAAATATATTGCATAATCATTTTTATCTGTAATTACTTTTACACTGTTTGGATTTTCAACCTCTTCCATTGTATCAAGTTTATGTTTAAGAGTTCCCATTTTAAGTTCAGGTTCTTTTCTAAAAGCCTCAATAAGAGAATTTATCATATCTTTTTCAATTAAAGGCTCATCTCCCTGAATGTTTATAACCACATCATAATCTGTTATTTTTTCACATACTTCTGCTATTCTGCTCGTACCATTTGGGTGATTCTCACTTGTCATTATAACTTTTCCCCCAAATCTTTCCACTTCATCAAAAATTCTTTTATCATCTGTAGCTACAATTACATCATCTAGGTCTGAAAGTTTTGCTCTTTTATAAACCCACTCTATCATACTGTGCCCACATATATCCTTAAGAGGTTTCCCCTCTAATCTGCTTGATCCATAACGGACAGGAATTATTCCTAAAAATTTCATTTTACATCCTCCTTATTAATGTGTAAAATATAAATACCTAATATTGATTATACAAGAAAATAGAAATTTATAAAAGATTTTTTTATGGAGGTTATTTGATTAATGAAATTATACTTTGTTCGTCATGGAGAAACAGTCTGGAATACTCTTAAAATATTTCAGGGAATAAAAAATTCTCCTCTTACTGAAAATGGAAAAGAGCAGACAAGAAAACTTAAAGAAAGTCTTAAGGACATAGAATTTACACATTTCTATTCCTCTCCTCTTGGAAGAGCCCTTGAAACAATAAACATTCTTACAGAGGATAAAAATAATCCAAAAATTGAAATTATACCTGAATTCAGAGAAATAAACATGGGAGAAATGGAAGGAATTCCAAGAGCAGATTTTGAAGCTATGTATCCTGTGCAGTTCTATAATCTTTGGAATAATGGGCAAGAATATGATCCTGAAGCTTTTGGAGGGGAAACTTTTGACAGTGTTTATAAAAGAGCTGGGGAAGGACTTAAGAAAATAATAGAAAATCATTCTCAAGATGATGTTCTTCTTATTGTTTCTCATGGGGTAACTCTTGAATCAATTTTTGCAAACATTACAAATTCTGGTGTTGAAAGTTTTGCTGAAAGAAAAGTACCTAAAAACACAAGTGTCACTGTTGCTGAATATAAAGATGGAGAGTGGGAAATTCTTCTATTCTCTGATACATCACATTTATCATAAAAATAAGGGGTTATTGTAAATCTATAACCCCTTATTTATAAAGATTTTTTGTATTTATAAACTTTACTGTTTTATCAGTGAGAAATTTTGAAACATCTTCTCCATTTCTTATTTTTTCCTTTATCTCTGTTGAAGATACATTAAAGTAAGGATTGTCAACTGTTATCATTTTTGGAGAATCAACAACATTTTTGAAGCCCTTTCTCTTTAAAACAACTACAGTTGAAAGTTCAAGAATTTTTTTATATTCCTTCCACTTATCAAAATAATTTGCAGAATCTTCTCCTATTATTTCAAAATATTCATTATCCTCTCCCATATCTTTTATAACTGCTTCTAAAGTTTTAAAAGTATAGGACACACCTTCCATATTTATCTCAATAGGTGAAACAACTGCTTTTTCTATATCTCCAAAAGTCAGTTCACACATTTTCATTCTATCTTCAGATAAACTTAGACTATTTTTTCCATGGGAAGCTATTCCCAAAGGAATTACAAGAAGTTTATCAAGAGAAAGCTCCTTTATTACAAATTCTGCTATATTTTTATGACCGTAATGAGGAGGGTCAAAACTTCCTCCGTATATTCCTATTCTCACTATACTTCTGTCTCCATTACTGCTTCCACAAGTTCTTTCTGATCTCTTGCTGTTTTTATAGCATCTCTGTTTTTCTTAACTCTGAAAATTTTAGAAAGACTTGAAAGAAGTCCAAGATACTCTTTACTCTTATCTTTAGGTGCTCCTACAAGAGCAATTGTTTTTATAAGTTCTCCATCAATAGAATTAAAGTCAACAGGATATTCAAGAACTGCAAGAGCTACAACAACATCTTTAACTCCTGTGCTTCTTGCATGAGGAACAGCAACTCCCATTCCAATCCCTGTGCTTCCTACAGCCTCTCTTTCAAGAATCTGCTTATAAAATTCATCTTTATTTTCTATAAGGTCGGTATTTTGCTCCATGAATGATACAAGCATCTGAAGTATTTCCTCTTTGCTGTGTTTTCCTTCAATGTAAGTAATAAGTTTCCCGTTAAAATAATCTATCACTTTTATACCTCCTTAGAAAGATTTCTAAATATCTCTTTTTCTTTTGAAGAAAGTTCTTTATCTTCAGAAACTTTTTCAAATTCATCTATTTTTTCTTTAAGAATAGATGCAAATATATTTTCTTTCTCATAGCTGTAACTTAAAAGTACTGATAAATAACCTAAAATCTCCAGTCCCTTTTTAGTCTCATACTTATTTATATCTTTTTTTATAATTTCTTTCAACTGTTCTTTTGAAATATTTTCTTTTACTGCATTTTCATAGTCTCTGAAATCGGCTCTCATTTTAGCAACATATGAAATTGTAAGGTAAAGTGCTTCATCTGAATAACCATATTTTTCAAAATATTTTTTTAAAGAATAAAGAGCAAGAGGCTTTTCAAAAGATATATTGTCCATCATTGAAAGTGTAAACATCATTTTAAAGAACTCATCTTTATCTCTCATATAAAGTTCTTTACAATGTCTCATTGAAAAATGACAATCACCTTTTACAATAAGCTTAAATATATTTTTCTTTACTTCTAAAGTATCTGCATTTGTCATTCTTCCTGTTTTTTCTATCTTTGTTTTTTCTGTAAAATCTAAACTTTCAGCAGTATAATTTATAAAATCAGCATCCTTTTCTGTAAATACTGCTGCAGGAATCACATATTCATATCCTTTTCTTTTTATATTTCCATACATATCAACAGTAAAATATGCTCTCTTATCTAATACTTCCGAACAAAAAGATATAACACCTGCTCTCCCTGATTCCAGTAAAACCTTTTCTATTACATCTTTTCTGTCTTTTTTTAAATCTTCCAGTGTAAACATTTATTTAATTCGCTCCTCTAAAACATTTTAATGTATTGTTTTCTAAAAATTCAAATTCTATTTTAAGTATATAGAGATTTTCTATATATATATGCTTAGGCAGTTTAACTATATCCTTTTCTGTGGTTATAATATAAGATGCCCTCATTTCTTCAGACCTTCTTTTAATAAGGTCTATATCCTTTTCTTTAAAGCTGTGATGATCAAGGAAATCTATCCTCTCTATATAACTTGGATCAAGTGATATAACTGTTTTTTCAAAGTTAAGAGGATTGGCAAGCCCTGAAAATAAAAGAACTCTTTTTCCTTTAACCCAGAAAAGAGGCTTTGCATTCCCTTCAACATCACACAGAGAACTTATTCCATGCTTTGCTGTTGAAACAGGCTTTTTATATTTCCCTTTTAAAAATCTTTTCAGCTTTTCAACTTCTTTTTCAGAAACAAGATCTGATTTAGTTATTATAAATTCTGAGGCTCTCTTTGCAGCAGGGTGAAAACTCTCCCTTAAAGTTCCTTTAGGAAGAAGTGCTTCCCAACCAAAAGGATTTGTTGCATCTATTAGAACAACATCCCAATTTCTGTAAAGCTTTCTGTGCTGAAAACCATCATCTAGAATTATTGTATCTACATCAAATACTTCTTTTGCAAGTTTACATGCTTTGTATCTGTCCTTCCCTACTATAACAGGGACTTTTAAATTTAAAGCATGGCTGTATGGCTCATCTCCACTTTCTCTTGAAGACACAAGGATATTTTTTCCATCTGAAACGATAAGAGGTTCTACTTTTCTCTTCCCTCTGTACCCTCTGGAAACAACTGCCACTTTTCTTCCCTCTTCAGAAAGTCTTCTGGCAAAGTACTGAACAGCTGGAGTTTTTCCTGTTCCCCCAACTGTTATGTTTCCTATGCACATGATAAAAACATCATCAAGCCTATTTATTTTTAAAATTCCTTTGTCATAAAGCCAGTTCCTAAGGCTTGTAACAAAGTAATATATATATGCCAAAATTTTCATAATTCCCTCTTAGTACAATTTTTTCTCTCTGCTTAATATTGTACAGTTAATACTAATAAAAATCAAAGACTTTTTTCTCTTTTTTTAATCTTTTTTAACTATTTTTACAATTTCACAGGAACAATTTTAGAAATTCCTATTTTTTTATTCATAGTTACTCCGAACAGTGTATCTGATGATTTCATTGTTTCTTTATTATGAGTTATTAAAATAAACTGTGATTTCTCTGTAAATTCTTTAAGTTTATTTATAAGTTTTTTTGTATTTTTTTCATCAAGTGCTGCTTCAATCTCATCAAGGAAAGTAAAAGGACTTGGCTTATACATAAATATTGCCATGATAAATGCTATTGCAACCATTGATTTTTCTCCTCCTGAAAGAAGAGTCAGAGACTGTTTTTTCTTATTTTTAAATTTAACATAGATTTCAACACCACAGTTCTCATAGCTTTCTTCACCTGAAAGAACTAAACTTCCTTCAGAGTTATCTATGGTTTCCATACACATCATATTAAAGTTTTCATTTATATTTTTATAAGCATCATAGAATCTTTCTTCTATAGCTTTTGAAATTTCTTCAATTATTTGAAGAAGAGAGGCTTTACTTTCTTCAAGATCCTCTTTTTGTGTTTTTATAAACTGATATTTTTTATCCAGTTCTTTAAATTCTTCAACCGCTAAAAGGTTTACTGTTTCAAAGTCCTTAAGTTTATTTGTAAGATTTCTTACCTTATCTGATGACTCTTTGTAATTAAGTTCTGCTACAAGTTTAGCTTCAACTTTTTCAAGTTGAGAAAGTCCCTCTTCAAGAGAAGAAATTTTTTCAGATACCTGAGAATATTTTTCTCTCTCTCCTTTAAGTTTTTCTTCCTCTTTATATTCTTGAGTTTCAAAATCTTTTATAACTCCTATAAGTTCTTTTTCTTTAATCTCAAGAAGTGCTTCTTTTTCTCTTGCAATCTGAAGTCCTCTATTTTCTTTTTCAAACTCAAATTCTTTTATCTCTTTTTCATCTTCAACTTTTTTAAGCTGTTCAAGTGATTTTTTAATTTCATCTTCCAACCTTAAAAGAGCTCCCTTTATTTGAGAAATTTCATTTTCTATATCATGCTTTTCATCTTCATTTCTTTTTATTTCATTATCAAGCTGAGAAAGTCTGTCTTTACTGTTTAAAAACTTTATTTTAATATCTGAAAATTCATCATTTAAAGTTTTTACAGCTCTGTTTATTTCCTCAAGAGCACTGCTGTTTTTATCAATTTGCTCCTTATATTCTTTAGTAAGTTTTTCAATATTTTCTTTTCCAAGACTTGAATTTTTTATTCTTTTTTCATATTCTTTTGCATACTGTTCTTCTTCCTCTTTTTCAAGCATGAACATCTCTCTGTTTTTAGAAAGCTTTTCATCTTTCTGTTTAAGGCTTTCATATTCTTCAGTATATGCTTTTATGCTTTTCTTAAGAGCTTCTTCTTGGACATCAACCTGATAAATTTCATTTTCAAGTTCTTCAAGCTTTCTACTGTAATCATCAAGTTTTTTTCTGTTCTCATTTATTCTTGAAACCTGTTCATTAAGAACTGTCTCAAGTCTTTTCATCTCTTTTCTTCTTTCAAACATCTGAGAAATTGCAGAGTTTTTACTTTCTCCCCCTGTAATTCTTCCTGAACCACTTATAAGCTCTCCTGTAAGAGTTACAACATTTCCTGAATAAAGATTCTTCTTTGAAATATTTACTGCTGTATCAATATCTTTAACTATAAGAAGATTTCCAAGAACCATATCTATTATTTTTTGATATCTTGCATCAAATTTTATAAGTTCTGAAGCTCTTCCAACAACCCCTTCAAAAGAAGGCATCTCTTTTCTTGTAAATGCTTTTATTGTGTCAAGGGCAAGGAAAGAAGCTCTTCCAACTTTTCTCTCTTTAAGAATTTCTATACATTTTTTAGCAACAGTACTGTCATCTACAACAATATCTTGAAGATTTCCAGGAATTGCAGATTCAATAGCTTTTTCAAGATATTCAGGAATAGAAATAAGAGATATAAGTGCTCCATTTACACCTTTTATTCCACAGTTTAAAATTTCCTTTACCCCTCTGAAGAATCCATCATTATTTTCTTCAAATCTCACTAGGCTTTCATATTTTACTCTGTTTCTATTTTCTTCGCTCTCATCTCTTCTTAATATTTCAGACACCTTATTTGTATTTATACTGATTTCTGAAATTTGCTTTTCACAGATTACTTGTCTTTCCTCTGTCTCCTTAAGCATTTTTTCTTTAAAAAGTTTATTTTTAAGGGCACTTTCAAGAAGTTCTTTATTATCTTTTATTCTATCTTCTGTTTCTTTTATTTCCTGATTAAGAGAGTTTATTCTTGAATTACTTCCCTTAACCCTTCTTGAAGAACTTTCAATATCATTTACATACTGAAGTTTCTCAACTTCAAAATCAAGAATTTGTCTTTTCTTAACTTCTATATCTTTTTCAAGTTCTTTCTTTTCTGTTTCTTTCACTTGAATTTCATTTTCATATTTTGAAAAGTCATTTTCTCCAGACTTAATACTTTCTGCTGTCTTTTCTTTTTCTTTTATTATATTTTCAAGATACTCACTGTTTCTTACAGCTTTTTCTTCAGCATTTTTAAGTCTTTCTTTTCTATCTTCTCTGTCTCTTTTATAAGCTTCCTGTCTTTCTGTAAGCTTTACTTTCTCTTTTTCAAAAGCAGTTATTGTGTTTTTAAGTTCTTCATTTTTATCTATATTTTCCTGAATAGATATTTTAAGCTGTTCTCTTTCTTCTGTTATTTTATTCAGTTCACTTTTTCCAGTTTCTCTTTTTTCTTTAATTTCTTCAAGATTTTTTCCAGCTTCTTCTATTTTTCCTTCTGTTTTTTGAAGAAGATTTCTGCTTTTTTCAAGTTCAAATAAAGTTATTCCTTTATTAAGAGAATCTCTTTCATTTTTTATTTCAAGAAAAGCAAGAGCTTTTTCAGCTTGTTTCTTTATCTTGTTTCTATTTTCATATGTTTCATTTAAGATAAGCTCTATTTTTTCAACTTCGTTACTTACATTTTCAAGCTTTCTTTCAGACTCAGTTTTTCTCTGCTGAAACTTTTTAACTCCTGCAGCTTCTTCTATTATCTCTTTAACTTCTTTTTTAGAAGAAGATATTATTCTTTCAACTTTTCCCTGACCTATTACAGAATAAGCTGATTTTCCAACTCCTGTATCCATAAACATATCATTTATATCTTTAAGTCTTACTCTTCTATCATTTACAGAATATTCATTTTCTCCGTTTGCATAAAGCTTTCTTGTTATTTTTGCTGTATCTTCATTCATTGGAAAAAATCTGTCTCTATTGTCTATATAAAGGGAAACTTCTGCACTATTTGCAGGTTTTTTCTTATCTCCTCCTGAAAATATTACATCTTTACTCTCTTTTGCTCTTATGTTTTTATATGACTGCTCTCCAAGAACCCATAAGATAGCATCAAGAATATTTGATTTTCCAGAACCATTAGGCCCTACAATAGAAGTTATCCCACTGTCAAAATCTATTTTTATTCTTTCTCCGAAAGATTTGAACCCGTATATCTCTACACCTTTTAAATACATCTGTGTTCTCCTTGATTAGTTTACAATATATATTTATCAAGATTTTCATCTTCAAACTGATCTTTGAAGACTTTTTCAACATATTTTTTATCTATGTTTATTTTTTTAGGCTCACCATAAGGAGCTTCAAACATTATGTCTCTTAATACCAGTTCCACTATTGCTGCAAGTCTTCTTGCTCCTATATTCTCTACATTGTCATTTAGTCTAAGTGCTGTTTCTGCAATTTTTTCAATTGCCCCTTTTGAAAAACTTATTTCCACATCATCAGCTTTTAAAAGAGTTTTATACTGCTCAATTATGTTAAATTCAACATCTGTCAGTATTTTTATAAAGTCATCTTTTGTTAAATCTTTCATCTCTACAACAATAGGAAATCTTCCTTGAAGTTCTGGCATAAGATCTGAGAAATCTGATTCTGAGAAAGCCCCAGCTGCTATAAATAGAATATGATCTGTCTTTACAGGCCCATAATTTGTCATTACAGTTGTTCCTTCAACAATAGGAAGAATATCTCTTTGAACCCCTTGTCTTGAAACTTCACTTCTTCCACTGTTTTCTCTCTCTGCAATCTTGTCTATCTCATCTATAAATATTATTCCATCTTCTTCAGCCATTCTTAAGGCCTCTGGAATTATCTCGTCCATATCAATATTTTCATTTATCTCTTTATTAAGCATAAATTCAATGGCATCTTTGACTTTCATTTTCATTTTCTTTGATTTTTTACTGCTGTCAAAAGTTGACATTATATTTTCAAGGACACTTCCTATCTCTCTTTCATCTCCTGCTCCTACAACTTCAACAATAGGAGAACCCATATTTGCAGTTTTAGGTTTTTCCACTTCAATAACTTCATCATCATATTTTCCCTCAAGAATATGATTTATAAGCTCATTTTTAAACTCATCATTAAGAGTATCCAGATTGTTTATTTTCTTTGCTACATTTTCCACAGCATTCATATAGTATTCTTTTTTAAGTGACTCTATTTTTCTATTTTTCAGTTTAGTTATAGTTACTGCAACAAGGTCTTTTATTATGCTTTCAACATCTTTTCCAACATATCCAACTTCTGTATATTTTGTAGCTTCAACTTTTAGAAAAGGAGAATCTGTAATTTTAGCAAGTCTTCTTGCTATTTCAGTCTTTCCAACTCCTGTAGATCCCATAAGAATTATATTTTTAGGAGTTATCTCTTTTCTTAAAACCTCATCTTTTATCTCTTTTCTTCTGTATCTATTTCTAAGGGATACAGCCACATTTTTCTTGGCTTCTTCCTGAGAAACAATGTATTTATCAAGTTCTTCCACTATCTTTTTTGGAACAAGTTTATTATCTGTCATTATTTTTCTCCCAAATTTATTTTTTTATAAAAGGGGATTGCTGCAAACTTATAAAATTACAAAAATTTCTATTTTTATAATTTCTCCCTGCATTGAAAAATAATTTGTAATTAATGCAGTGAATAAAACAATAAAATTCATATGTTTGAGGATATATCCGAGTTTATGAATTTTAGTTTTATGAACAAAATTAATAAAATTATTTTTCACCAGCAGGGCAGTTTTCTTTTCGTTTATTTTCTTTGTCTGTACAAAGAAAATGAACAATGCAACAATCCCCTTTAATTTCTATTTTAATATTTCATCTAAATTTTCTTTTAATTTTTCCAAAGCCCTTGCTCTATGGCTTATTTTATTCTTTATTTCAGGAATTTCAGCAAGAGTTTTTCCATACTCTTTCATAAAGAAATGAGGATCATAACCAAACCCCTCTGTTCCTTGAGGATTATCTATTATATCTCCTTCAACCTCTCCTCTGAAAGAATAAGTTTCTCCTGTAGGTTTAGCAAGAGTTATAACAGCGACGAATCTTGCTTTTCTATTTTCTATACCTTGAAGTTCTTTTACAAGCTTTTTATTATTATCAAGATCATTTCCATGTTCTCCTGCATATCTTGCAGAATATACTCCTGGAGCTCCATTAAGTGCATCTACACAAAGTCCTGAATCATCAGCTATTGTTATCATATTTGTAAACTTTGCTATTTCAAGGGCTTTTTTCTTTGAGTTTTCCTCAAAAGTAGTTCCGTCCTCTTCAACTTCAGGAATTTCTATTCCATCATTTATTGATAATATTTCCACATTATCCATTTTAAAAATCTTTTCTATCTCTTTTATTTTATGCTTATTTCCTGTAGCTAAAAATATTTTCATTTTTAAACTCCTTATTAATATTCCTGTATTCCATTAACTTGAAACTCTTCATGAAGAGTTTTAGCCTGAATATCTAAAAGTTGATTTATAGCTGCTTCTGCAAGGTCAAGAAGCTCATTTAATTCTGCTCTTGTATAAGTAGCTTCCTCTCCTGTTCCTTGAACTTCTATAAATTCTCCCTTGTCATTCATAATAACATTCATATCAACTTCAGCAGCTGAATCTTCACTGTATTTTAAGTCTGTCATAGGTATTCCACTTACTATTCCAACACTTACAGCAGCCACTTTTGATTTTATAGGATTTTCAGAAAGAACTCCATTTCTTACCATTCTTTCAACAGCCATAGCAAGAGCAATATATCCTCCTGTTATTGAAGCTGTTCTTGTCCCTCCGTCAGCTTGAATTACATCACAGTCAATAGTTATTGTTCTTTCTCCAAGCTTTTCAAGATCAATACATGAACGAAGTGATCTTCCTATAAGTCTTTGTATCTCCATTGTTCTACCTGAAAGTTTTCCTTTTGCAGATTCTCTCTGTGTTCTTTCTCCTGTTGCTCTTGGAAGCATAGAGTATTCTGCTGTTATCCAACCTTTTCCTTGATTTCTTAAGAAAGGAGGAACTTTATCTGAAACAGATGCAGTACATATAACCTTTGTATTTCCAAATGATATAAGTACAGATCCCTCTGCATGAATAGTATAGTTTCTTATAACATTTACTTTTCTGATATTATCTACTTCTCTTCCGTCTTCTCTTAATATTTTTTCCATTATCCTACTGTCTCCCTGTTTAATTTTAGTTCTTCATTTCTGTTGAACTGTATATTATATAGTCTTGTATATATTCCATTTTTTGCAAGAAGCTCTTCATGAGTTCCTATCTCTTTTATTTCCCCTTTTTCCATTACAACAATTTTATCAGCCCCTACTATTGTTGAAAGTCTGTGAGCTATAACAAAAGTTGTTCTTCCTACCATAAGCTTTTCAAGAGCATCCTGAACAAGTCTTTCTGACTCTGTGTCAAGAGCTGATGTTGCTTCATCAAGAATCATTATTGAAGGGTTTTGAATAAGAGCTCTGGCTATTGCTATTCTTTGTTTCTGTCCTCCTGAAAGAAGAACTCCTCTTTCTCCCACTTCAGTTTCAAAACCTTTTTCAAGATCTATTATGAAATTATAAGCATTTGCCATCTTAGCTGCTTTTTCTATTTCATCTCTTGTTATTCCTTCTTTTCCAAAAGATATATTTTCAGCAATAGTTCCACTGAAAAGGAAAGTTTCTTGAGGAACCATTCCTATATGCCCTCTGAAATCTTTAAGTGAGTATTCTCTTATATCAATATCATTTATTTTTATACTTCCTGAAACTGGATCATAAAATCTTGGTATCATATTTACAAGAGTTGTCTTTCCACTTCCACTGCTTCCTACAAATGCAACAACCTCACCTTTATTTACTTTAAGATTTATATTCTTAAGAACCTTTGCATCTGAATTAGGATATATAAAATCTACATTTTCAAATTTTACACTTTGAATATTTTCATCAAAAGTTTTTGGATTTTCAATATATGAATCTACTTCCTTTGCCTCTTTAAGAACTTCCATGACTCTATCCCCTGACGGAATAATTTCATAAAGTTCACTGTTTCTGCTTATAAGCTTTTTAAGAGGAGACTGCATAAGTCCTATGGCTGTTATGAAAGATATTAAATCTCCTGCTGTTATAGATCCTGTATAAACAATCTGATATCCTCCGTAAGCTGCAACTAAAAGAACCATAGTTGTTGCAAGAAGTTCATTTAAAGGAGAAATCTTAGCTTTTATCTTTTGAGTTCTGTAAGTTCTCTCCATCTCTCCAAGAGTAACTTCTTTATATTTACTTATAACCATATCAGTTTTATTAAAGCCTTTTATAACCTGTATACCTGCAAGAGATTCCTGCATAAAAGCTGTTGCTTGTCCTATTGTATCCTGTCTTATTTTTCCTGATTTTCTCATTTTTTTAGTATATTTTTTTACAACTGCAAGCATTGAAGGAAGAACAGTTATTGAAACAAGTGCAAGTATAAAATCAACTTGAAACATTCTTACAAGAAAAATAAGAACTGTTACAAATTCTTTTAACATTTCAAATAGTAAAAAACCTATTTTTCCAAGACTTGAAGAATCTCCTGAAAGTCTTGCCATTATATCTCCCAATTTATTTTGTGTAAAATATGACATTGGAAGATTTTCAATATGCTCAAATATATCTATTTTTATATCTCTTCTTATTTTTTCTGTAAGATAAGAAGATGTTGTAGATGAATAGTAAGCTGTTACAAGTTTTAAAACCGTAGTAATAAAAATCGCTGCTCCGATAAGAATCATTGTTTTTCCATTTTTAGATATTAAAACATCATCTACAAGATATTTTGTAAGCCATGCTGGTGCTGCTCCAAGAGCTGAAGAAAGCGATGATATAAAGATTGTCCATATAAGCCACCCTTTATATCTCAAGCTGTATTTCAGAAAACCTCCAAGGGCATCACTTTTATAAACCTGGTTTAATTTTTCTTTTATCATTAGTTTTTATCCCCTTAATATATACTCGCCGTAATTTTTTACCACATCTTTTCCAGAAAGTTTTTCTCTTATTTCTCTTATTTCTTTATTTATTTTATCCTCTTTGCTCTTTAAAAGATTAAGATGGAAAAGAACTTCTTTTCCTGTACATTTTTCCTGAAGAAGTTCAGGAAAAACTTCTCTGTTAAGAGTCAAATTAGGAAGAGAAACAAGCCCTAGTTTTAGTATATGTCTTGCTATAAAGGCATTTATAGCACTTGTTTTATAAAGAACAACAGCAGGTATTCCCATAAGAGCAAGTTCAAGAGTAACAGTTCCTGAAGCTGCTATTGCCACTTCACACTCTTTTACTGTCTCTTCAAGAGTTTTATTTGTTTCTATCACAAGATTTGGATATTTTAGTAAATCATTTTCTATCCATTCAAAAGGTTTTGCACTATGAAGTTTAAGTACAAAAGTCTTATCAGGTCTTTCTTTCACAACCTGAAGCATAATTGGCATAAGAGACTGTATCTCCTGCTTTCTGCTTCCAGGTAAAAGAAGAATTCTGTCCCCTCTCTTTTCAATAAGAGAATATTTTTCAGAAAAAGGATTTCCATAATAAACTGCATTTACTCCATGTTTTTTATAAAAATCAACTTCCCATGGGAATATAACAAGAATATGATCTGCAAGCTTTAAGGTATCTATTCTTTTTTCTCCCCATACCCAAAGTTTTGGAGGTATATAATAATAAACCTCAACCTCAGGCTGTTCTTTTTTAAGAAGTTTTAAAAAAGCAAGATTAAATCCTCCATAATCTACAAGAATAACCTTATCTATCTTATTCTTTCTTATAAATTCAAGGTATTCAGCAGCCTTTTTTTTAAGAAAACCGTATTTTTTCAGTCCTTCTACAAATCCCATTACAGCAAGCTCTCTGATATCTTGTATTATCTCAACCCCTGCTTCTCTGCTGTGGTCTCCTGCTGCTCCATAAAATTTTACACTGCTGTCTATCTTTAAAATATTTTTTACTAAATATGAAAGGTGCAGGTCTCCTGAAACTTCTCCTGCTGATACAAATATTTTCATGCTGCTGCCCCCTTTAAGGCTTTACTCCTATTATAAATATATTATGTTCATCTGCAAGCTTTATAGATTCTTCCTGATCAACAAAAAGCATCTTTCCAGCTTCTCCTACAATTCCTCTGGCTTTTATTTCAACTAATCTTTTAATTGTGTTTATACCAACTGTAGGAATGTCAACCCTCATATCCTGCTGAGGTCTTGCCATCTTTACTACTATACATCTTTCTCCTCCAAGCTCTCCCCCTCTTAAAATAGCCTTATCTGTTCCTTCTATTCCTTCAAGGGCAACAACGGAACTATCTTTGCATACTACAGTCTGACCTGCGTCAATCTCACTTAAATGCTTTGCAGCTTCAATTCCTATGCTTATAGTTTTATTTTCCTCTTGAGCTGGTCTCATTTTTGTATAGCATTTTTCTTCAAACATTATGTTTTTTAAAAGATAGTTCTGAGGAAGAACTTTAATTCCATTAAGTCTGAAAAAAGCAATAACGGCAAAAAGGAGAGTTTCATCTTTTTTGTCTGGAAGACCTTTGATTATTTCCTCTCCATATTTGTCAAGCTCCATATTTTGAAAAATTACCTCTTTCTCCACTTTTCCAAGCATAACAACTTCTTTTATTCCGTTAATTATAAAGTGTTTTGTAATTTTTCCTACTTCGCCTATATTAAATCTTTTAAAGTTTTTATACTCTTTTACTTCATTTTCTATAGTGTCAAACAGTCCTATTGGAAAAACTTCTATCTTTTCTTCTCTTTTTATTTCCCTTAAAAAAGAGCAAGGAAGCTTTCCATTTCCAACTATCACACCTATTTTTTTCATTATTTTGCTATCCCCCGTTTACTGTTTTTTATAAAATCAACAAGGTACATTACATTTTTACTTTCAGAATAAGTCTCTTCCAACTGACTTAATGCTTCTTTTAAAGGAAGTCCTTTTCTGAATATTGTTCTGTAGGCTCTTTTCAGTTCAAGAAGTTCCTCATCTGTAAATCCTCTTCTTCTAAGTCCTACATTATTAAGTCCTGCAGGGACAACTTTATTTCCATCTGCAAGGATAAATGGGCATACATCCTGAGTAACTGCTGATGCTCCTCCTACCATTGCATGTGCTCCTATTCTGCAAAACTGATGAACAGGAGTCATTCCTCCAACTATTACATAATCATCTATAACAACATGTCCTGCAAGAGTTGCATTATTTGAAAAAATACAATTATCTCCTATGATTACATCATGAGCAACATGAACATAAGCCATGATAAGATTGTTGTTTCCTATTCTAGTTTCCCATCTGTCGTCTGTTCCTCTGTGAATAGTAACAAACTCTCTTATAGTATTGTTATTTCCTATAATTGTTTTAGTAGGTTCACCTTTATATTTTAAATCCTGACTGGCTTTTCCAATAGATGCAAAAGAATAAATTGTATTATTTTCTCCTATTTCTGTAATACCCTCTATTACAACATGAGACTGAATAACTGTATTTGCTCCTATTTTTACATCCTTCCCTATAATACAAAAAGGACCTATCTTTACACCATCTCCTATAATGGCTCCCTCTTCTATTATGGAAGTCTTATGTATTTCTACCACTTTCTTCCCCCTATCCAGATATTATTTATCCATAATACTGAAAGTAAATTTTACTTCTGCAACAACTTTTCCGTCAACTTTAGCAGTTCCATTAGCTTTTACTATATTTCTTTTTTGTTTTTCAATTTGTGCTTCATACACAAGCTGATCCCCAGGTCTTACAGGTGCTTTGAATTTAACATTTTCAATAGCTGCAAAATAAGGTACTTTTGGATTTTCAGGATCTCCTTGTTGTTCAAAAACTAAAACTCCAAGACATTGAGCAATTCCTTCAACAATTATTACTCCAGGTACTATAGGGTGTCCTGGGAAATGTCCATTAAAATAGTTTTCATTTACTGTAACATTTTTTATTCCTTTTACTTTTTGATTTTCTAAATCAAGTTCTAATATTCTATCCACAAGCAAAAATGGATATCTGTGTGGTATTCTTTTCATTATTTCAAGTGTATCTAACATTAATTTATCCTCCTAAATGTTCTCTTAATATATTATACCAAATTTTTAATATAAAGTTATATTTTTTTTAATAAGTGTGCAAATTCTATATCAAGAGCATGTCCTGCTTTTACTGCTATTATATGTGCTTTTATAGGTCTGTTTAAGATTTTAAGATCCCCTATTATATCAAGCATCTTATGTCTTACAAACTCATCTTCATATCTAAGCCCTCCAGGATTCATCACTCCATCTTTCTGAATAACTATTGCATTTTCAAGAGTTCCTCCAAGAGCAAGATTATTTTTCTTTAAGTACTCAATTTCATAATCAAAACCAAATGTTCTTGCATTTTCTATATTATTTTTATAATTTTCTAAATTAATATCCAGTTCAAGCATCTGAGTTTTTAAAAAAGTATGATCAAATTTTATTGTATATGTAAGCTTATATCCATCATAAGGAAGAGCAACTATATGTTTATCACCTTTTGAAAGATATACTGGCTCTTTCACAACTATTTCCATAACATCTTCATCAAGTTCTCTTATACCTGCTTTTTCCATTTCTTCAATGAATACTTTTGCACTTCCATCTCCTATTGGAAGTTCATTTTCATCAAGCTCCACAATTAAATCTGTTATTCCTAAAATATAAAGGGCAGATAAAAAGTGTTCTATTGTATGAACTTTTGCATCATACTCATTTTTTAAATTAGTTCCTCTTGTAAGGTCAAATGTGTTTTCTATGTCAAGGGCTATTTCATTTTTCCCCTCTTCCATATCAACTCTTTTAAAAATGATTCCCCCTTTTTCAGCAGGAATAAGATGAAGCTTTATATTCTTTCCTTTATGAAGTCCTATTCCTTCATAAAATACTTCATTCATCAGAGTTTTTCTTTTCAATTCAATGCCTCCTATTTTTAAAATTCTATCTCTTAAAAATATTTATTTTTTTAAAAATTTATCTGCAAGTATCATAGCAATCTCTTTTTTTCCATCTACAAACTGCACCTGTATTTTTTTCTCATTTACACCTACAACTTTTCCAAGTCCGAATTTTATATGTGTAACCTTATCTCCCACTTTATATGGAAAATCTTTTACTGCCTCAAGCTGTTTCCCAAGTTTTTTTGTGTCTGAAATAATATTAAGTTTCATTCCACTTTCAGCTGCTTTATTTATTTTTCTTTCAATTTCTTTTACAGCTGTTTCTATTGCTATATTTTTTCTTACTTCAAAAAGATTCTGAGGTATCTCATCAACAAATCTTGATCTTGTTCTGTAATCCATATTTCCATACATATATCTCATTGCAGCATGACTTATATAAAGTTTTTCCTCTGCTCTTGTTATTGCAACATAACAAATTCTTCTTTCTTCTTCAAGAGCTTCTCTGTCAATCATAACTTTAGTTGTATTTGGAAAAATTTCATCTTCCATTCCCACTAAAAATACAACAGGAAATTCAAGACCTTTTGCATTATGAATTGTCATAAGTTTTACATATTCTCTTTCAGAATCAAGATCATCTGTTGCACTTACAAGAGAAACATTTTCAAGATATTCTCTTAAAGTAAGATTATCAATTACATTTTCAAGTTCTATAATAGAGTTTTTAAGTTCTTCTATATTTTCAATTCTTGATTCTGCATCATCATAAGAACTATTTAAATATGAGAAATATCCAACTTTTTTTATAATTTCATCAAAAAGTTCTGATACAGAAAGTTTCATGCTAAGTTCTTCAAATTCTGTCATCATCATTGAAAATTCTTTTAATTTTTCAATAACTGCAGAACTAAGCCCAGGTATATTTTCTGCTTCTTTTAAGCTATCATATATTGAAAGCCCTTTCTCTTCAGCATAGACTTTTATTTTTTCTATTGTTTTATCTCCAATTTTTCTTTTAGGAACATTTATAATTCTGTCAAGATTAATTCCATCTCTTGTATTATTAACTACAGACATATAAGCAAGAATATCTTTTATCTCTGCTCTTTGATAGAATTGCATTCCTCCAAAAACCTTATAAGGAATATTGTATCTTAAAAATCCTTCTTCAAAAAGTCTTGACTGTGCATTTGTTCTATAAAGAATAGTAAAATCATTATATCTTCTTCCTTTATTTTTCATTTGAACTATTTCTTCAACAACAAAATTTACTTCATCACGACCGTCAGCACATGGCTTAAGTATAATTTTATCCCCTGAAACTTTTTTTGTCCAAAGTTTCTTGTCTTTTGAACTTGTATTATTTTTTATAACTTCATTAGCTGCTTCAAGTATTATCTTTGTTGAACGGTAATTTTCTTCAAGTTTTATAACTTTTGCATCTTTATAGTCTTTTTCAAAATCTAAGATATTTCTTATATCTGCACCTCTGAAACCATAAATACTTTGGTTTTCATCTCCTACAACACAAATATTTCTATATTTCTGTGCAATTTTATTTACTATCCTATATTGAATATTATTTGTATCCTGATACTCATCAACCATTATATATCTAAATTTTTCCTGAAGTTTTTCTAAAATTTCTCTGTTTTCAAGAAGTTTATATGTATTTGTCAAAATATCAGAAAAATCCATTCCATTATTTTCTTTTAAAGTTTGATTATATCTTTTATATACCTCATAAATTATATTGGCATCAGGTTCAAACCTACAAGTTTTTTCATATTCTTCAGGGGACATTCCATCCTCTTTTAATTTTGAAATTTTTGAAACAATTTTTCCCTCTGTTAAATCTTTATTTTTAATAACTAATTGTTTCATTATTCCTTTTACAACTTTTTTCTGATCATCAACATCATAGATTGTAAAGTTGGGATCATATCCAATTGCTTTACTATAAACTCTTAAAAGTCTTAAACCAAAAGAGTGGAAAGTTGAAATCATTGCTCTTTTTCCATCTTCTCCAATTAAGTTTTCAACTCTTTCTCTCATCTCTTTAGCAGCTTTATTTGTAAATGTAACAGCAAGAATTGAGTAAGGAGAGATTCCAAGCTCCTTTATCATATGTGCTATTCTGTATGTTATTGTTCTTGTTTTTCCTGAACCAGCTCCTGCAAGAATAAGAAGAGGACCTTCTACTTTTGCTCCTGCTTTTTTCTGTTCAGCATTTAAGTTATCAAGTATACTCATTGCATCTCCTTAAAATTATACCATATTTACTTCATCAATTAATCTATCAGGTAATCAATATGAATCATAACCTCTTTTACCTCTTTAAAATCCATCATAATAGATTCTTCAAGAGCATCAGCAAGGTGATGTGCCTTATATACAGTAAGATTTTTATCAACTCTTATATGAAGGCTTAAAAATATCTTATCTCCTGATCTTCTCATATATATATCATGTACATTTTTTATATTTGTATTTTTATAAACATATTCTTCTATCTCTTTTATAAAATCTTCTTCCTGTTTATCAAGAATTATATTTGAAGTTTCAAAAATTGTGCTCACTCCCTCTTTTAAAATAAGAGCAGCTACAATTATACTCACTATTGTATCAAATATTGGAGAAACATAAATAGAAAGTAAAATTCCTATTATAACCCCCCCTGAAGACAATACATCACTTTTACTGTCTCTTGCATCAGCTATAAGAGCTATATTATTTGTTGCTTTCCCAACTTTCATTTTATAAAAGTACATTCCATATTTTACTACAACTGAAATAAGAGCCAGATAAATTGTAGAAAAAGCTGGTATTACTTTATCATTTTCATTAAAAAGTTCAACTACTGCTCCCCTTCCTATTTCAAAAGCTGTAATTACAACAAAAAGACCAACCATTATCCCTATTACACTTTCTATTTTTTCGTGTCCATAAGGATGATCTTCATCTTCTGGCATATTGCTGAAATGAATACCAAGAAGAATAGCTGCTGAACTTACAACATCAGAAAGAGAGTTCACCCCATCTGCTATAAGGGCATTTGATTTCCCTTTTATACCACCAATTATTTTTATTGCAGCAAGAAATATATTAAGAAAAATAGATCCCAATGCAACAAGTGCACCATCTTTTTTCCTACTGTCTTTTCCTTTTATGTCTATAATAAATTTTCCTTTTATATCTTTAAAGCCAAATTTTCTCAAGAAATTTTTTATATTTCTATCTTCCCCTTCATAAACTATAACATCTTTTTTATCTTTTCCTGCATAATTTATAAAGAAGTTCATTAACTTTGTTCCAAAAGATTTATATCTTTCCTCTTTTTTTATAAAAATTTTTTCAATGATGAATCTGTTTCCCTTTTCAACAGCTGCAATATACCCTGTCTTTTCTCCATTGCATTCTAAAATTATATATTCTGCATCATCAAATACAGGTATTGACTTATCAAGTTTTTCATATTCTACTATGCTTTCTTTAATTTCATCTGCTTCTGCAACTCTGTACATTTTATGTCCACCTCTGTTTTATAAAAAAAAGGAGAAGTTACCTTCTCCCTATGACATCTTTTTTAAAGCCACAAACAGAAAATAACTTTGAACCTACACCCGCAATTAATACCTTAGTGCTGCTTCCTTCCGAATCTGACACGGTTCGATATAATTACGCCGTAAGCCTCCATCACCTCTGTTTGTGACCCTTAGCATTATATCATATCTCTTTTTTCTAGTCAATGTATATTATTTTTTATTTAAAAGATTTCAAAAATCCTTCAAGTTTAGATTTCAGTTCCTCTTTTCCTTTTTTTATTTCATCTCCATATTTTTCTTTAAATTCTCTCTCAAGTTTTTTAAGCTGAGACACATCTGCTCCCATATAAATTCCTATCTCTTCAGCAATATTACTTTTTACAGTTATCTTTCTTGTAGCTGGATTATATTTATATGATATTTCCATATCGCCTATTCTGTCTGAAATATTTCCTGTTATTTTTTCAATTGCATCTTTATCATTGAAGAATCTTTTTGCAATACTTTCTTTGTTAAGAATAATATTTTTTACTTCAACATCTCCTGAAATTCCTATTGCATCTCCATTTAAAACAATTTTTTGATTAAGGAAAGCCATTCCTCTTGCATAATCAGCCACTTCTTTTACTTGAGTTATATCTGCATTATTTATAACTGTTGAAATTTGTCCCTGCATTTTATAAGGATTTACAGATCCTGAAATTCTTCCTGTCTCCCCTCCTAAAAGGCTTTCAAGAACAAAAACAACTTCTTTGTCCATCTTTGTTTTATCAGTAGAAAATTCACTTACCATTCCTTTAAATTCTCTTCCAAAAAGATGTGTAGAAAGATTTATAACACCTATTTCAACACTCCATTCCATTTGAGAAGCTTCTTTAAGTCCTATTTGAATATTGTTGCTTAAAGCTCTGTATTCTTTTATTATTTCTAAAAGATATTCTTCTGCAACACTTCCAATTTTATAATTTATATATTTATCTATCATAGGAGTTGTTGCTGCAAGAAATATTCCTCTTGCTCTCTTAAATCTCTCTGCATCATTATCTGAAACTTTAAGAAGAAGCTGATAATTATTTAAAACTGTATCAGCAATAGCTTTAAGTTCTGCCTCAGAAAGTTTTTCTGTATTTGTTCCTGTAACTTCCTGTCTTGCATTAAGAAGAGGCTGTTTTACATTTTTTCTGTCAGTTTTCACATTAAGATCTATATTTTCAATATTTACACTGTCAACTCTTATCTTTTTATTGAAAAGTTCTTTATAATTTAATTTTGTTGTTATTTTTCCAATATGCACGATGTCATAAGCATCATTTTCTTTGCTTTCAATTCCTACACCTTTAAGTTCAAGAAGTTCTTTAAACACAGAATAATCAACACCATAAATTCTTACTGGTGTTCCAAGTGAGTTAGTAAGCTCTTTTTCAAGCACCTTTTTTATAACTGTATCTTTTAAACCAAAAAATCCTACAACTAAAACCATAAGAAAGACTATAATACCCTGTAATAATTTTCTCATTGCTGTTCCTCCTTCTATATGAACTTTTTCACATTTATTCTTATTTTATTTTTTTTGCTTTCTCCTTTTATTTCCTGAAACTTAAATTTTCCTATTTTCTTTACAGTGAGAATATCTCCCTCCTTTATTTCTGTACTTTTATCTTTTTGGATATTGTAATTAAGAAGAACATTTCCCTTTTCAATCTCTTCTACACTTTTTTGCCTTGAAAGTCCTGTAACAGCTGAAACAAAACTATCTATTCTAAGAGAACTCACAAGAAGTATTTCTGATTTAAATTCACTTTCAGGAACATCTTCTTTAAGTATTTCCTGAAATTTTACAGGAACATTACCTATTTTTTTTATCTCTTGATTTATTATACCATATTTTTCCTCTGTAATTATACCAAAACATATACTATTTTTTACAATTAAGTCTCCCATTATCTCTCTTTTAATTCCAAGACTCATTATTGTTCCAAGAAAATCTTTATGAAAAAGTTCTCTGAATTTATTTTGTCCATCTATTTTAAAATATACAACTGGAAAATCAAAGTATGAAATATCATAATCTTTAGGAGAAATCATTATCATTTTCTTTTCAGAATCACTATTTAAACCTTTGCATATAAATTTAAGCCCATTTATATTATTTTTTTCAAGAAAACTCCATATTGCTGGAGGATAAAATTCCTTTGTAAATATTGGAACTTCTGTTTCTTCTGCAAGTTCTATATCATTCCACAAGCTGCTTAGCATATATTCATCACTATCTTTAAAAAGTTTTAAAAATGATTTTTTATCCATCTTCTGCTCCTTATAAATCTTATTAAATCTAAATTTTATCATATTTTTATTTAAAAGAATATTTATTTTCTTCTTACCTTTTATATATAAAAATGGTAAAATTTATGTAAGGAAAACTGTGTTTATTTTTTATTTCAGCTTATTTTTACAATGTCTAAGGAGGTTTTATTTAATGAATTCAAACATTTTTCTGAAAAACAGATCCTACAGAACTTTTACACAGAAAACTCTTACTAAAAATGACCTTTTAAAAATGATTGAGAATGCAAGAGTTTCTGCAAGCTCAAGAAATAACCAATCAGTAAGATTTGCTCTTGTAAACTCACAGGATTTATGTGATAAAATATTCCCTCTTACAAAATGGGCAGGAAGTATTCCATGGAACCCTTCTAAAGAAGAAGCTCCTCATGCTTATATTGTTTTATGTCTTCCAAATGATATTCCTATAAATAAATGCCTTTTATATTTTGATATGGGAGTTGCTTCACAAAGCATACTTCTTACAGCTGTTGAGATGGGATATGGTGGTTGTATCATAGGAAGTTTTGACAAAAATAGTGTACATGAAGTTTTAAATATTCCTCAGAATTATGACTGTGAAATTATTATTGCTCTTGGAGAGCCTGCTGAAGTTTCAACTGTTGTTGATGCAGTTAATGGAGATATAAAATATTACAGAGATGAAGAAAACAGACATCACTATGTTCCTAAACTTCCTCTTAATGAACTTATATTATAATAATAAAAAAAGACTTATAAAATAAAATTTTATCTTATGAAAATATTTTTTATTTATATTGTTCGTTTCACTA
>ERZ773142.684-NODE-684-length-25381-cov-3.79942_pt1 | contig 25381 bp, 41 predicted proteins | sample MGYA00580853_ERZ773142 | MGnify/ENA primary metagenome ERZ773142 (study PRJEB29015, sample SAMEA2737862) | human gut metagenome | biome: human gut; feature: human-associated habitat; material: faeces | place: China | collected 2012 ... | reverse complement strand
AAAACTTTAAATTTTTTAGGAAAAGATTTAAATTTATTAATTTTTATATTATTATTTTTATTTTGTTTTGCATTATTTTTTTTAATAATATTATTTTTAGTAAATTTAGAAAGTTCATTATCTGAAGAAGATGATTAATATGGAAAATATAACTTTTGATTTGTCACAAGAAGAATATAACAGATTTATAGAAACTTTAAATACAAAAGAATGTTACATAATAGAAAAAAAGAAAATGTATAAAATAAAACCATATTATGATTTTGACAGTGGATATGAAATAATAACAGTTAATATACAAGACGAAGATGATTATGAATACTGGTACACTGATGATTTATATGATTTTGTATACGAAGGATATTTATTATTCTTCGTTGAGGATGAGAAATGAAAGATATCTTAAAAGAAACTTTTATTAAAACTTGTAAAGATTTCAAAGAGATGTTAATAGATAAAAAATTCTATTTAATACTATTGTTTGGTATAGTTATGTTTTTAGTGCTTTCGTTATTAACGTTATTAACTTTACTTATTTTAAACAATGTAGAAAATAGTTTTTTAGCTGGACTATTTAGTTCATTATCGTTTTCAGCAGTAGCTATATGGGTAATTTTTGCAATAAACAATTTAACAAATATTATCTCTAAAAAAATAATAAATAGGTGATTAAAATGTTTATAGAATTAACAGAAGATGAAATAGAACTATTGTTACAAACAAATATAATATATGCATATTCAAAAAAAGACTTAGTAAAAGAAATGCATGATTACGGTGATATAGAAAGTTATTGCAACGACATAATAAACAGAGAAGAACTTTTTGTAGATTGGTATTACAATACTATAGAAGCTAAAGTTATAAAAGATAATATATATTTTGCAACATTTAATAATGGATTTGATAAGGAAGTTTTAGAATCAATAGTAGATAAAATATTCAAATTCAAATCTGAAAAACCACATCTTACATTAGACGAAATATTGTATGCATTAACTATTGAAGCTGAAAAAGAATATTATAAAGATGAATATTAAAATAAAAGGAGGAATAAATATGGAAACTAAACCAACAGTAAATGTTAAAAGAACAAATTTTATAACAGTTAATAATTATTCAGTTATGGACTTAACTGACGTAGTAGCAGTAACATCTAATGAGTTTGGTAACTCTATTCATTTTTTATTTAAAAACGGAGTTAAACATACAGAGTCTTATGAAGATTTTAGTGCATTAGATTGGTTAGAAAAAATAAAGAAAGAATTAGGTATGTGATATGTGGTGGAAAACTTCTTTAGATAATAAATTAGAATTACTAAGTATTGATTTACAAGATAAGATATTATCAGAAAGTAATATACAATTATTCATTACTAGATTTTTAAGTTTAGCTGATAAGCAAAGAATGATAAATAAAAAAGATAAATTTTTAATAGAAAAAAATGTAAATAATTTTTTAAGCGAAAATTATGCTAGTGTTTTCTATGAAGATAAAAAATATTATATACATAAAAACTCAAAATTAAATGACGATTTAGCTCAAGTATTTTTAAAACATAAATCGACGGATTAATCCGTCGATTTTTTGTTTTCAATAACATAAATTAAAATACTAAAAAAGATACAGGGGGGTATAAAATTGAATTCTATAAAAATAGATGATAATTTTTTAGAAATATTAAAAAATTTAAGACATGAAAGAATCACTCAAGATAACTGGGGGACTAGAAATCCTATTTATTTAGTACAAAAAAGATGTGAACAAATAGTAAATGGAGAATTTTCTAATGTAGAAGTAAAAAGATTATATATAGAAAATTATGTAGATGAATATTTACCTACATTTAAAGATATAAAAGAAGGTTATTTAAGAGATACGGGATTACCAAAAGATTTAATAGAACTTATAGAAAAACAAAATTCAATAGAAGAAATGTATGATGCTATAGACGATTATAATTATAAAGAGAATACTGAGTCACAAATATTTTTTGTACACGATATAATTTATTTTGATTATCGTTGGGAAACTATAGCATACTTTCTAAGTTTAAAAGAAGCTAAAGAATATCAACAATATCAAAAACATAACTTAGGCGTTTCTAGAGTTTATGCTGATTACCCTGGATATAGTAATAGAGGATTGTTAGCTAAATTTTTAGATATTTTAGATAATGAAAAAATTAATATAATCGAAGAATGAAAGGAGAAAAGAAATGGGATTATTTAACACTTTAAAATGTAAATTTTTAGACCATAAATATTATGTAGAAAAAGTATCTGACCCTTTTGAAATAACAAATATTTATAATTCTGTTGAGTCACAAGCGGTTAATATAACTTATAAGTGTTTAAATTGTTCTCACACTATAATAGAACTTACTAAATTTAAACTTACCGAATTATATAAAGGTGAAAACATAGAAATACTTAAAAAATTAATTAAAGAAGAAATGTTAGACGATGGAATTTATAATTTAGGAAATATGAAATTAGATGACATTTTAGAATTAATAGATCAATGTAAAACTAATTATTTTATATCTTTTAGAAAACAAAATGATGATTTAATTGCTGCAATAATATATGATGATAGACCTAAAGAAATAGGAATGTATAACAAATTAAATGAGGTGATTTAAGTTGATAGATTTTACTAAAAATGGTAAATGCCAAGGATGTGGAAGTTGTTGTTCAATGGATTTACCTTTGACAGAAAAAGAAGTAGAAAAATTAAAAATTAAAATAAAGCCTCTTCTCCCAAAAATTAAAAAAAATTTTGAATCTAATAAAATAGATATGAGATGTCCTTTTTTAATGTCTAATAAAAAATGTAAAATTTATTTAGAAAGACCTTCTATATGTAGAATATTCAGTTGTAATATAGAAAAATTTAGAAAAACATCTTTAGAATATCAATATAGATTACATGAAAAAACAACAAAATCTTTTGTAGATGTTCTTCCTAAAGAATTGCAAAACTTGTTAATACAATGTATAAATCAAGGAAGAATAAAAGATGGATTACCACTGATAGGAGAAGATGAATAATGGAAGAAAAAAAGCAAATAACACCTTTAGAACTGATGAAAATGATTAAAAGCTCTAAAGAAAAAACTACAGAAGAATCATTAATAAATTTTTATAATGTATGTTTAAAAAAATTAGAAAAGTATATAGCTACAGGGCAAGTAGATGCTGCTAAAAAAGTTAAATTCTTAATAGATAATGTTGAAAAAGAAAAGAAATTATTAGAATTAGGAATAAACACTTTTGTTTATTTCAAAGATATTTCTGACTACATAGAAAATGTTAAAGATAAACAGTTATCTATTATTGAGTTAAGTAGATACGAAAGAGAAGTACCAGATGAAATAGCTGACGTAGTAGCTATGTGTAAACAAAATGATTTATTCGATGAATATATGGTTTTGTTTACTGATTACAATAAAGAAATGTCTAAAAAAACTAGAAAACAAGATAGAGAAAAAGACCCTATCTTATTTGGAATATTCTTAAATAAAGATAAAGACACTGCTTGTCCAAGATTTTATTATTTAGGTGATTGGGAAGATGAGCATTGTGATCTTACTTTAGAGAGAATGTTAGCTAAAATAGGTGATGATAAAGCACATAAAGTAGAAGCTCCAGCTAAAACATTAGAAGAATTAACAGAAAAATTAAATAGTTTAACTTCTAATAAAGGAATGAGTGTATTTCATTTCACATCTACATCTAATTTATCAAGAGTCGAAGATATATCTTCAGAATTATTTGTACAAGATAATAAAAAGAAAAAGAATTCTTTCTTTAGTAAAGTTAAATCTATCTTTAAAAAGTGATAAATATGATGACTAGAGATACAGATTTAACTTCAAACAGATTATTTTCTAAAGATAATAGTTCAATAACATTAAGAGATCCTTTTAAAAATAATTTTATAGAACAATTAAAAATATTATTCAATAATTATAGTTCTATTAATATTGATATAAACATGGACGATGATTTTAAACTAAAAACTAATTTAGCATATAAATTAGCTAAATTAGGAATATTTTTTTCAGAAAAATCAAAGCAAGAATTTGAATTAAGAGAAGTTTTATATAATTCAAACAATGGATTAGCTTGTTGTAGATGTGGAAGAATATTTTCTGTGATTGGATTATTTGATAAAAGATATGGTATAAAATCTGAAGATGATCCATTAATGTGTACTATATGTGAAAAAGAATTAAGAAAAGAAAGTAAATTAAAAGAAATAATACTTAGTTTAAAATAAGGAGGAAAAATGTTAGGTTCAATTGAATTTTAAAAAATATCTGAAGAGTTCATTAAAAATTATATAAATGAACATTTAGATAAAACAGACGGAAAAGTAGAATACAATGTATACAATGTTTGGTATTGTAAAACATTGCAAAACCATAAAGGCTTATTTAGCACTACATTGCCAGATGGAATGTATTATGAAGTGACTTTCAATGGTGATAAAAAAGAACTATATATAGATGCTTATAAAAAAATTGAAAATAGATGTATATATCTAGGAGAAAAATAGGAGGAATAAAATGGTAAAAGTAAAAGTAGTTAAAGAAGAAGGAGTAGTATTACCTAAATACGAAACATCAGGATCAGCAGGAATGGACGTTAGAGCTAATATTACTAAACCAATTGTTTTAGGTTCATTAAAAAGAGTATTAATACCTACAGGAATAAAAACTGCAATTCCAGAAGGATATGAACTTCAAATTAGACCAAGAAGTGGAATGGCATTAAAACACGGTATAACTCTTATAAACACACCCGCAACTATAGATAGCGATTATAGAGGAGATATAGGACTTATAGTAGCTAACCTTAGTGATGTGGACTATACTATTCAACCTAATGAAAGACTAGGACAATTTGTTTTAAATAAAGTTGAACAAATTGAGTGGGAAGTTGTAGAAACTCTTGATGAGACAGAAAGAGGAACAGGTGGATTTGGTTCTACTGGTAAAAACTAAAAAAGTGGAGTTTATCTCCACTTTTTTAATTATGATTATTATTTCATATTAATTAACATCAGTATGTGATATGGAAGCACAACAATTAGTTATATTAATATGGTAAAAGATAATAATTATAAACCGTTATTATATTATATAACGAGAAGAATTTAGCATAAGAGGGATACTTATGTTTTAAATGAAACGTTTTGTTTTTGTGGCATATCCATTAAGTCCACCCTGAACTTCTAGGTAAAGAAGAAAATCATTAGGAGGGGGATTATGAACTTAATCAATAAGAGAATACAATTAGAAAAAAAATATAGCAATTATTGTCTATATTTTGGTATTCCGTTACCAGAAAAGGGAGGAAGGGTAATGTCTATATCTCCCTCTGGATATTATTATCACACAGGAATAAATTCAAACTTAATAGATAGTTTAGAATATAAAGAAATTAGTAAAAAAGCTCATTTTGGATTAAGATTAGAAATTGAAACAGAAGTAGCACAGTTAATAGATTTAGATATATTTGAAGGTGATTATTTTTTTGATAAAAAAAATAATATTGCTAATATGTCTATGGAAGAATTAAACAAATATCTTATGTTATTTGGTTGTAAAACATTAAAAAAAGATAAATTCAATAGACTACAAAGATTATTTAGAAAATGGAATGAAGAATCTATTAAATGTCACTATAAGATAACTGGTGCTAAAAAACGTATTCATAAAAAATTAAAAGAAAGGAATGAAAACTATGAATTTTTGGAATAAACTTTGTATTTATTTGTTAATATTAAGTATAACAAATGTGGTATTAAATAAATTAGTAATAACTAAAATAAAAAATGAAAAAACTAGGGATATAATAGAGTTTATTCAATTTATATTAGCTAATTTTTTATTTATTTTGTCACTTGTACCTTTGGCAAGATCAATAACGTTATTAATTAAAGAGTGTTTTTAAACACTCTTTTTTATTTTGGAGGGAAAATGAGAAAAAACAACGATAGTATTTCACAGTTCTTAAACGATTTTAAGGACAAAGCTAATATATCTGTTGCAGAACTTACAGATATAATAGGGATTTCAAAAAGTTCTACATATGAGTATTTGCGGAATGAAAAAGAACCTACGATAAATACTATATTAAGAATTAAAAACGCATTAGAAATATCTTGTGATGATTTGTTAACTTGGAATACATTTAGAGAAGATGAGAAAAGAAATGTATTAGATAAAGTTAATAATAAACTAGCACAATTAAGATTTAAACATCTTATTAAAATTAACGCTACAGACTTTTTTACAAACAAGCATGTGACGATGTATGCTAAAGAAGATATTTATAATTATATAAAAGATTTATATTACGAAGAAAGAAGGAAGGTAGATTAGAATGTTAGATATGACTAAATTACAACAAATGAAAGATGATATTAAAAAAATATTATTAGGTTATGAATATAAAATACCAGCTATTAACGGAGTGACTAATTTAACAGCATCAGATTTAGAATATGCTTTGTTAAGAATTGATATGTTGAAAACTGGAAATAAATATAGATTAATGAAAGTTAATAATGAAGTAAAAGCATTATTTAATAGTTATGGTATAGATCCAGAATATAACAATGTATGTAAATTCCTGTAGTTAGACAAAGTGACTATAGAAATTTAATATTAAATAAAAACAATAGAAGGGGGATAAAAGGTGAAATACGTAAAAACAGAGCCTACACCATATTTAACATTTTACAGTTTAGAAGGTAAAGAAGATAAATTTTCAAGAATGTCTATGTATAACAAAATAATGTTCTTTAGTTTAAAATCTGTAACTTCTAAAAAAGCAAAAACAGTTATAGTTACAAATGAAATTAAAACAGGAGGAATTATAATAGCAAATGAAAATTTCTTAGAAAAAGTTATAAGAGATTTTAGTAAAAAAAATCCAGGATATTTAATAAAATCTAATATCCAAGCTAAAAGTATAGGACTACCTAACAAAATGGTATACTGTAGCTTCGATATGATAAAAAAATAACGGGAGAAAAAAATTATGAATGAAGAATTGAGATTAGGAGAATTAATTTATCAAGAGTTTATTAAAAATCCAAAAAATAAATTTATGGATAATGCAAAAACAATATGCCAAGACGAAAACAAAGCTAGACGTTCTTATTGGGCATATGTATTTTTAATAAAATGCGGTTTAAAACAATATTTAGAAGAACATTTAATGGAACACATATTAAGTGGTTATCAAACTTATAAATTACTTAATTATGTAAATTTATTCAAATCAGAAGTATTAAACGAATTTGATATTCAAGAAAATTTTAAAACATATTTTATAGATTTATTTATTAAAACATATACTCTTCCAGAAAGAGATTTAAGATTTTACATTAAAGATGAAATGATTAGAAAAACAACTATTTTTAAATCATTAAAAGAAGAAAATGATAAATTACATAGATTATTAAAAACATCAGTATCAGAAACATCAGAATACAAAGAAAAAGTAGATAATTTATCTTCTGAATTAGCTAGAGTAAACAATGAATTATTTAAAATGATGAGCCATAAAGAAGAAATAAGAGTTATAAAAAATACATTATTAAATTATCAAGGATTTTTAATAGTTATGACATTAGGAATGATAATTTTAATGATTTTAAATTTTAAATAAAAGGGAGCTGAAATGAACAATATAGTTTTAATAGGACGTCTTACAAAAGACCCAGAAATGAAAGTAAGCAATAATGATAAAGAATATTGTCTGTTTAGTTTAGCAGTAAATAGACCACATGAAAAAGGCACAGCAGACTTTTTTAATTGTATAGCATTTGGTAAAACTGCTGAAGTAATAAATCAATATTGTAAAAAAGGAAAACAAATAGGAATACAAGGTTCTATAGAATTTAATAAAAAAGATGATAAAATTTATACTTCTGTAAGAATAGCATCTGTAGAATTATTAGGTTCTAGTGGTGACTCTTCTAATAGTAATGATAACAATTCTAATAGCAAACAATATAGTAAGCCACAATCTAAACCTAAAGAGCAACCACAACAACAATACGAAGATGATGATGACGAATTCCCATTCTAGGAGGAAAAATGGAAGTAATAACAGGAAAAGAATGTCAAGATATTATAACTTCATCGTTAAATAAAGCTTATAACGCAATTAGATATACATTAGGTCCAAAAGGAGCTAATGCTATAGTTAAATTAAATGGAAACACTATTGTAACTAATGATGGTGTTTCTATTTTAAAAGAACTTAAACTTAGTGGAAATGAAAATATTCCATTAAAAATAATTAAAGAAGCTTGTTTTAACGCTGAAAAGAAAAGTGGTGATGGTACTACTACTTCTATAATATTAACTCATGCTATATATAATCAAGGAATTTCTTTTGATAAAAACAAAGTAGTATTATTAAAAGAAATACAAAAAACTTGTGATTTTGTAACAAATATTATAAAAGATATATCTCAACCAATAAGAAGTTTTGAAGATATAGAAAATATAGCTACTATATCTTCTGGAGGAAATAAAAAACTTGGAAAAATTATTTCTGAAGCTTTCCAAAAAGTAGGTTTTAAAGGGAATGTAGATTTTGAATTAGCACCTGAACAAGAAAATATTACTATAGAACATATGAAAGGGTTAATGATAAAAGCTGATTATCTTTTAAAAGATGAAATAAAATTAAGACCTCAAAGAACACATTTTTTAATATATGAAGGTAATATAGAAAAACTTTCAGATTTAAAAAATATAGCTATATATTGCAGAGAAGTAATTAATAATGAACCTTTAGTATTAATATCTAATTTCACTAAAGAATCATTAGAAGGAATATTTTTATATAATAATGCAGGAACAAAGATATTACCTTATAGTATTGCAGTATTTGGTGAAGATAGAGTAAGTTTAATACATGAAACTAAATTTGTTACAGATACAAATACAATGTCTAAAAATATTCCTTTTATAGATTACAATATAGAAGATTTTAAATTAGCAGTTGGACATAGTAAAAATTGCATTATAAAAAATAATAATATATTAATAAAAGATATTCCAGAAGATAAATTGAATAATTTAATTGAATATAGAATTAATAAAAAATCTAATAAAGCTATAGAACTACAAGAAGGTATTTCTACAATACATGTAGGTGGTAAAACAAGAATAGAGGCAGAAGAAAACTTATTAAGAATAGAAGATGCTATAAATTCTGTTAGATTAGCTTTAATAGATGGTATTGTAATAGGTGGAGCTAATCTATTAGCAAATTTATCTAATGGATTAATACCTGATACAGATGGTTCAAAAGTAGTTTATTCAGCTATGAAAGAGCCTTTAAAAACAATATTAGAAAACTCTGGTATAAGTAAAGAAAATCAAAAAAATATTTTTGGTAAATACAACCAAGAAAAATCAGAATTTACTCTAGGTTTTAATGCTGAAACTCTACAAGTAGAAAATTTATTAAATTCTGGAGTAATAGATCCAGCAACAACTGTTATTAATAGTTTACAATCAGCAGTTAGTATAGCTACTGCTTTATTAAATATAAAAACAATTATTACGGAGGATTAACAATGGTAAAAAAAGAATTTGTAAAAAAAATAGCGGAAAAACTAGATAAACCTCTAGTGGAAGTAGAAAGAATAGTTGATGTTTTATTTGAAACTATTAAAGAATCTATGAAAAACGAAGAACAAATAGTAATTAAAGAATTTGGTAGATTTGAAGTAGTAGAAAAAGCAGGAAGAGTTGGTAGAAACCCTCAAACTGGAGAACAAATAATGATCAAACCTAAAAAGGTAGTTAAATTTAAACCAAGTTCAAATTTATTAGGATAATATAAAAGGGACTATAAAGTCCCTTTTTTTAATTTTTGTAATCTTCACCTAACTATCTTAAAATATATAAGTATAAGAAAGAGAGGGGATAAAAAATGTTTTGTATATATTTAACCAAAAACATAAGAATAGCTATAATGCCTAGAAATTATGTACCAGAAATTTTAATAAAAAGAAAAGTTGAAATAGAAGAAAACAAATTTGAAGAAAAAGTTGAATGGCAAAGATTTGGATATTGTTCTTCTATAGAAACGGCAACTAGAAAATTAATAAACAATATACATAAACTAGCTAAAACAGAAAGAGAAAATAGTTCTATTCAAGCTAATAATTTTTTAAAAGCTATAGAAAATTTAGAAAACAATATGGCTATTAAAATAATAGAAGAACTAGAAAAACCAGAGAATAAAAAAATAATTATAAAAAATAAAATGTTAGGAGTTAATACTGAAGATGACAAAATTAAATAAAAAACAAAAAGATTTTAAAAAAAATCTAATAGGTATAATGAACGAAAACTTAATAAACAACAAAATTAAATATGATTTTTATGAAGTAATTGCAGAAGAAGATGTAGATATTATAAATGATACCGAAGAAATAATATTTACTCTTAAGCAAGGGGACACTTTATTGAGAGTAGGAGAAAATTTGGTATCGTATAAAATGCCTATATCAATAAGTGCTAATGTTTCTTATAAACCTTTATTAAGAAATGGTTATATAAAACAAATTACAGATGAAAAAATGAAACTTATATACACTAACTTATTCCAAGAAATAATTAATAATGTTTCAATTAAAGTTACATCACAATTTTTAGCAGATTTTGATTCAATTTATGAATTCATTAAAATACCAAAAGAATTACAAAAACAATTTTTAATTAATGTTAATGCTTTATGTAAATAGGAGGAAAAAAATGGAAGAAATGTTTGAAAAATTAGAAGATTTTTTCAAAGGAAAAGATATAGATTTTAAAATAATCGAATTAGATAGTGAAGAAGTTAAAAAATTAATAAAAGACATATTTGCTGATGAAAATGGAATTGTAAGAATACCAAAAGATAGTAAAGAAGAATTTTTAAAATTCGCTAAGAATAATTCTTTAGATCTACAAGAACTAGATGGTTTAGTGTCTTTAGATAAAGCTTTAACTTTAAAAGTAGTAAATAGCAAAATACAAGTAATAAAAAATTCTATAAACACAGTACTTATAGAATTAGATTATACAGTTAATAACTTATTGCTACTTAATCATATGAATTTTAAAGTTATATCAAAAGAAAAGTTTAAAAACGAACTTAAGTCTTGTAATAAAAAATGTACTACATATTCTGAGATAGTAGATTTATTCATTAAAATTTTTGAAGAGCCAAAAATAAATTTAGGTTCAAAAAAATTTGAAGACCTAATAAAAAGTAGAATTTATTTTAGAAATTTTTCTGAAAAATTGCCAATTAAAAACGTGTTAAGAGTATATGATGAATTAGGAGTAAATGAAATAGGTAAAATTATAGATATAGATAAAAAATATGAAGAAGTATTTTTAAAATTCAAAAAAGATAATCCAGAAAATGAAGAACCTACTATAAAAGAATTTTTAGATTATTTACACAAAGATATTGAAAAATTATAAAATGCAGAGCGTTTAGCTCTGTATTTTTTAAAAGGAGAAATTATGAAAAAGATAGGTGATTTTTATTATAAAAAACAATCCTTTTTAAAAGTGTTAATTTTAAAAATAAAAAGTCTTTTTAATAAAGATATATATTTATGAAAGGAGGATAAATGATTGTAAAAATTAAAAACTATCAAAGATTAGAAGATATCACTCTAAATTTAAAACCAGGAATTAACCTAATATCTGGTAATTCAAATAATGGTAAATCTTCTACAATAAGAGCTATTAGAGATTTCATATTTAATAAAGCTACTAAAGATAAGATAAGACACGGAGAAAAAGAAATGTCTATAACTTTAGATAATGCAACTTTAAATAGAAATTCTAAAGGAACTACTTATACAATAAATGAAAATACATTTGAAAAAGTAGGTAAGAATCCATTAAATGAAGTTGTTGATTTATTTAATATAAAAGAACTTACAGTAAATGGTGTAACTATAAAACCTAACTTCTGGTTTCAAATGGATAAACCTTTTTTAATAGATAAAACAGCAGGACAAAAACATGATTTAATTATAGGAGCTAAAAACGATAAATATTTAAAAGCTCTTAAAGAAATTAAATCTGAAATATCTAACTTAACTAAAGTTGAAAAAGTATCTTTAGAAAAAGTTATAGATACTTTAAAAAAGAAAAATTTAGAAACAAATACAAAACTTAATAAATTAGAAGGAATAGATGAACTAGTTGAAAAAGCAATCAAAGTAGAAAAAGGTAAAAACTTTATAGATAAAAACATTAATTTAACTAAATCTATTGTTGAATTAAATAAAAATATAAAAGTTTTAAAAGTAGATTTAGAACAAATAAACAGTTTAAACTACAGAACTATATTAGATAAATATTCTAAACTAGAAGATATGTTATTACAGTTAGATGAAATTACTTTCACTTATAACAAATACAAAATACTAAAATATGAAACTGAAAGTTTGGAAGAAAAATTAAATAAATTAAATCCTTTATATAATAATCACAAGAATTTTTAGAAGGAATAGAAAAATTAAAAAATAAAGAATTAGAATTAGCACAAATTGAATTAGTTAATAATTTAGTTAAATTAACTAAAGAAAACATAGAAGAAGGACACAAAAAAATTAAAGTTATTGAATTAGAATTACAAAATAAGAAAAATGAATTTAATAGCTTTAAAAAAGAAATAAAGATATGTCCTTTATGTGGAGAAGAATTAAATTAAGGAGGAATAATGGACAACAAAGAAATATTTGAAAAGTTTCAAACTGAAATTGAAAAAATTGAAAAAAAGAAAAATAAAGCAGAAATAGACTTGCAAGTACATAAAAAAGCTTTAGGAGATAAATGCCAAGAATTACTAGATATTACTAAACAAAAAGATGTAACTTCTGCAATTAAATATTTAAATGATTGTAAAGAAAAACTAAAATCAGTAGAAGAAGAACTATATTCTGAAATAGAAGAATTTCTAAAAAAAGTAGATGGTATCTAATATGTTTGAAGATATAAAAAACTATAAAATAGTTAGAGATACTTTAAAAAAAGAATATGAAAATAATATAAAATTGCAGATGGAAAAAGAAAAAGAATTATCTGATTGTTTAGAAGAAATAAATCTACTTAAACTTTCATATGAACAATTAGAAAAAATTATATCAGATTCAAACGAACATTATATCAACAGAATAAAATCTATATTAAACAAAGCTATAAGTACTATATTTTATGATGAAGATTATTATATAAATATCATAGTAGAAGATAAAAAACTTAATTTTATGCTTATAGATAATAACAATACAGATGATAAAGATACACCATTAGAAATAGATTTAAATGATGCTTGTGGTGGTGGAATTATAACTGTAATAGGTTTTATCTTACAACTATTTACCATAGAAATGTTACAAGTTAATAAAATTATATTTATAGATGAAGGGTTTATGGCATTATCAGAAAGTTATAGACCTTTATTTTATGATTTTATTAATGAGTTCTGTGAAAGTACTGGAATGATAATTTTATTAGTTTCACATGATGAATTAGTAAAAGAAAAAGCAAAACAAATATTTGAAATAGAGCATGGAAATATAAAGGAGTAAAAATGAGGACAATAGAAAAATTAATACAAATAGCTTTCCTATATAGACAAAGCAGAGATTCACAAAAATTTGCTTGCAAAAATATAGATTTCATAATGAACAAAACAGAATATCAAATAGTACCATTTAATATGGATAAATATAGCAATCCAAAAACAATAGAAAAAAGATTATCTGAATATGATGAAATTATAGTATTTGATACAGATTATGATATAAAAGAAACTCTTGATAAATTAAATATTAATTATCATAATTTTTTACCTACTATAGCTAAAGGTTTTTTAGATCATTGGCATTATTATTCTTTCAGAGGAACAAAAGATATTTTTATGCAGAAAGTTCCTTTTGATTATAGTAATAAAATGATAGAAAATACTATATGTGAATTATTAGGTTTAAAACAATCAATAATCACTTATTACGTAGACAATGGAGAAATTAGAGAAAAAATAGTGCAATTAGAAGCTGGTGAAAAACCATTTAACACAGATAAAAAAGAAGTAGCTGAACTTTATGTAAGAAATTTAACTATGCAAATAAAAGCAATGGAAACAACTGTATTTCATAGTAAAGAAAGATTGAAAAAATTCAAAAAGAAATATAAGGAGCTATTAGATGAAGATACAAAGTAATGGATTCATTTCTATATTAGATATTCATTTTGGTAAAAAATGTAATAATCGTTTAGATAATATAGACGAAACTATAAAAGATAAATTTTCACAAATATTTTTAGAATGTATCGAAAAAAATATAAAAGCTATTTTTATAGCAGGGGATGTATTTGAAAATTGCTCTATAGATAGAAAAACTCTTATGTTATCTTATAAAATTTTTAATAAATTTAAAAATCATGGTATACAAGTTTTTACTATATATGGTAACCATGATGAATATCGTTACAATAAAGAGTTTAGACATTTAACTCCTTTAAAAGATTTAGTGGATTTAGGTGTTATAAATTTAATGTCGGATGAAAAAATTCAAATAGAAAACAATGGGGTAGTAGAATATTCTATTAAAGGTTTTGATTATCTTGATACAGATAAATTAAAAGAATATTTAAAAGAAGATATTGTTAAAACCAAAACTAGAACAATAGCAATAGGACATTGTTTCTATGAAAATGAGTTTATGGGGGGTAAAGAAAATATAACAAAAGAAGACGTTGAAGGAAGTGGTATAGATTTTTTAATACTAGGACATGATCATTCACATTATAATGTAGAATTATGTGATAAAACTCACATTATTCGTAATGGAAGTGTGATAAGGGACTCTTCTAGTAAAAATGATATGCAGAGAACTCCAAGTGTAACTATATTCCAAAGAATAAATGGACAATATACTGTATTTAATAAAGAACTAAAATGTGAAGAATTAAAATCAGTTATTTCTACTAAGAATATAGTAAATAAAGAACAAAATAAAATAGATTTTAAAGAAATGATTGAAGCTATAAAAATAGATAACGAAACAAAAGAAGTAGATTTAATTTCAGAAGCTATTAACAATTTAGAAAATGAAGATGTAAAAAATACTATAAGGAGATTTGTAAAATGAAGTTTAAAGATTTAAAAGCTAACTTTAGAAAAGTGGAATTTCATAAACCTACTCAAAAATTAACAGGTGTTGGAATTCAAATGGCAGGTAATTTAGACGGAAGTGTAAACATTCAAATGGCTAAGCAATTAACAAACAATCCTACTACATATGCTTGGACAGATGATAAGAAAAACACTATATTCAATTTATCTGCTGATGAAATAAGAGAACTGTATTTAACTATTCAAAAAGCTCTTAAAGGAAAAGTAAGGCTATTTACAGAAGGACATAATAGAATATTCCAAAATAATGACCCAGGATTTGATTATTTTAAAAAATTCCATCAAAACAAAACTAATACAAAGACTATTTTATGTATTTTTAAAGAATGGAATGGTAATATTCAAATGGAATTAAATGTTACTCAATCTAAAAATAAAGAAAATATTAATTTTATGTTTAATTTCACTAAGCAAGAAATGTTTAAATTGGTAGAATTATTTTCACATCATCAAGCAAAAGAAATGCCTATTCCAGAAGGATATTATTCTTGTGTTATAACTCAAGACCAAGAAGTTATTAAACAAGGATATATGCCACCTTTAAACATAGGAGATGGATTGATGATTAGCAAAAACGGTTCTACAAAGAGATACGAAATAATTAAAAAAACTTTTGTATTTAGCAAAAATATAACAGTATATCAAATCTAGAAATAAAAAAAAGGGGGATTACAGTTAAAAGCTGTATCCCCTTTTTTCAATATATCTGCTTTTAAGTGTAGCAGATATTTTAAATGGTTGATTAAATTTTAACATATCGTGATTAATAAGTAAAATATTTAAAAATGATATTTAAAGGAGTTGATACTGTTGGAGATTAAAGATTTGTCTTTTGAGAATGGTTCTATTTATATAAAAAGAAAAATTTCAAAAGAAGATTTTAAAAAGGCTTTTGTTAATGTTAAAACTAAATACAAAAAATATTTAACTATTTTTTTTGATAAATATTGCAATGATACAGCTTGTATTTTAACATTAACAACTTATTTAATGATGTTAAAAGGATATTTATATTCAACAAATGTAAATATCCAAAATGATTTCACTGTTACAAAAGATGATAATTATATTTATGCAAAATTTAGTATAGAAAAATTCTATGATAGAAATTTTACTGAATTTACAGAAGAACAATTAAGATTCTTAGTAAATAACAAACTAGAAGATTTGGAAATAGAAGTACTATTAGGAAATTTTTCTGCATTAGAAACAGATGAAGAACTAAAAAATAAAGTAGAAGTTATGTTATCTACTTTAGTTAATGTAGATGACATTATACAAAACTACAAAGAACAAATAAAAAATGGAATTGAAATAAAAAGTTCAAAAATTGATTCTGAGATATTAAAAAGATTATATGCTGAATTTTCTATAAGTGTTATTAAAGATGTATTAAAAAATGATAAGGAATACTTAGAAATTTAATGAAATTACCAAAGCAATTAGAAAGTAGAATAAAAGCTTTAAAAAAATTTTTTAATAAAATACCAGAATCAAATTTTATAAATAACGGATTCTATACAAATGATTGGGTATATATTAAAGATGATACTTTAATAGAAATACCTCAAGAATTTAGAATTATAGACTCAAAAAAAGAACATAAAAAAATATTAAACAAAGTAGAATTAGATGGAAAATTAAAGATTTTTAAAGAACAAAAATATTCTGTAAAAAAACTTACAAAACAAGAATTTACTAAATTTTTTACAGATTTTAAAAGATTTAATTTTGAACAAATAAAAATTCAAAATGGACATTTTATATTGTTTGATAATACAGGACATATAAAATGGAAATGTAGAGGATTTACAGAATATTTTAAAGATATTAATTTAGAATTCGATTTTAAATTATTATCAAATATATTTAATTATCTTTCAGAAATAGGAGCTGATGATATAACAATTTATTCAAGCAAAACTTTTTTAGTTATAAAAGCAAGAGCTCAATCAACAATAACATTATATTCGAGAGGAGTTGTATTGGAAGAGGTAAATGAAAATAGTTTTAAATAAAGATATTCAAATAGAATTTGATGAAAGATTACAATTTAAAAGAGCTGTAGAATTTTTATCAGAAGAATTAAAGCACGAAAATCCAGATTTAAAAAAATATAGAAATTATTCTAAAGTTCCATTTAATATTCCTGAATATGTTTATAGTTTTGATTCTGATATAACTAATCTAACAATTAACATACCAAGAGGTTGTGGAGATATCTTAAGACAGTTATTAAAAGAAATAAATTATAAACTTTCTATTAAAGATATAGAAGATTGGACTACAAATGGTCATAGAATATATTTCAAACATAAATTTGAAGCAAGGGATAAGCTACAAGAAACTGCAATAAAAACATATGTAGAAGAAAAAAGAAAAAATCTAATTTTACAAGGTAGTTGTGGGTTTGGTATTATAAAATAACTGGCTCACATAAAAGCTGGTGAACGATTAGTAATCGGTGTATTAACAACGTTTAGGATATGCAGGAAATGGCGTATAGTGTTAATGCTAACAGGGAAGGCTGAATAAAGTATGCTAATCCTGTGCCAAGTTCTTTAAACAAAGAAAAGGTGCAACGACTATCGAAAGATAAGCTTTTTTATAAAAGTGAAATAATGTTTTTAAAAAACAAAATTGAGTAGAGTAGAGCCTGTCAAAAGGTAGGTTATAAAATGATATTAATTTTATATAATTCCTTTAAATCGAAGTGCCAGCTAAGACTAAAATTAGGAGGATTTAAAATGGAAATAAAAACTAGATTTGGAACTATGATTTTAACAGATGAATATATTTTAACAAGAACTTCGAGTGGAGTATCTAAAAGAAAATATAAATGTATTTTTAAAGATACAGGTTATATAACTTACGCAGGAATAAATGATGCTAAATTAGGAAGTGTACAAGATTATCTATATCCTATAAAAGATTTATTAAATAAAATTTTACAATCAAATCAAGATGGACCTATAGTAGTATTACCAGAGATAATGTTTGATGAAAAATTAAAAAGAAATACTTACAAAGTTAAATTTTTAGATACTGGAAATACAAGATTTTTTACAAAAAAGGAAATATTAAATGGAAAAATGAAAGATTTATATAAAAAAAGAATATTTGAAGTTGCTTGTATAGGTAATGCAAGTAAAAAAAATAACTATAAATTATATTCCATTTGGTACCAAATGATTTCTAGATGTTACAACAAAAATCATAAAAGATATAATCAATACGGAAAAAAGGGGGTTAAAGTTTCTGAAGAGTGGTTATGTTTTGAATTTTTTTTAAAAACAGTACAAGAAATCGAAGGATTTGATTTAAATAAAATAAGTAATTTAAAAGATGGATTATGTTTAGATAAAGATGATACACAAAAAGGAAAAACAAATAAAATATATTCAAAAGAAACTTGTAAATTTGTTACTAATTTAGAAAATCAGCAAATAAGGAAAAATGAAAATTTAGTTAAAAAAATAGCAAAAAATTTTAAATTCTTATAATTTTATCTTAAAGATATAGTCTAATCCCTGACTAAAAGTCATAAATTAAAAATATCACGATAGAAAGTGAGGGTATACATGTCGGTAAAACGTTCTGCGCATTAAAGATAGTTGAAAAATTATCAATATCAACTTTAATATTAGTAGATGAAAATTTATTATTAGATCAATGGGTAGATACTATATCAAACGATTGTGTATTTGATATAACTAAACTAGGAATAGTTGGTAAAGGTAAAGAAAATTATATAGACAAAGATATTATAGTCGCTAGTAAAGACACTCTAATAAACAGACCAGAAATTATAGAGTACATAAATCAACATATTGGTTTTGCAATAGTAGATGAAGCACACGTTGCATCTGCTGATATATTTCAAGGAGTGTTAAAAAAATTAAGCACTTCAAGAATATTAGGTTTAACTGCTACACCAAAAAGAAGTGATGGATTATCATATCTAATGCATGAGCAACTAGGACCAATATGTTACAGAGTTAATAGAGCAGATTTGTTAGCAAATAATTCAATTATGAATCCAAGCCTTAGAGTAATATATGTAAATAACGGTAAATATTTTGAAAACCAATTTGAATCACATAAAAATGATAAAAGAGCAGAACTTCAATCTATAGCTCCAGATGAAAATGGTAAGTATAAAATAGGTAATCGTAAATTTACTCAAAAGACTTTGGAGAAAAAAATTAAAGCAATAGACTATATAGATATGGATTGGACTTTTTTAAGTAATGCTGTAGAAAATGATATTAAAACTATCAAAGAAATATCTAAAATAATAAAGTATCATTATGATAACGGAGATCAGTCAATATGCATATGTCGTAAAATAGAATTTGCTAAAAAATATCTTAATACATTAAAAAGTTTAGGAATACCAGAAGACGAAATTTCACTTATATTAGGTGAAACTAAATCTTCTGAAAGAACTGAACTTATTGAAAAAGCTAAAAATCAAAAATTAAAAGTTATTATAACTAGTTCAATTTTAGATAAAGGAATATCTATAGATAGTGCTAATGTTTTGTTCTTACTATATCCAAGTAAGAATGAAAATTCCACGGAACAAAGAGTGGGTTAACTTGTCGACATGGCTCACTATAAATTTGGTTAACCTCGAAAGAGGGTGTATCATAAATTAAATTATGATGCTAACGGTGAATGTACTATAAAATATCGGGAGTTTATAGTAAGAACGCCGTGCTAGGATGTTAAAAAATATATAGGAGGTGAAATAACAATATGTATATTTATGAAAAAGTAGGAGAAAAGAAATATAAAGCAACTTGTACAATATGTGGTAATGTTAAATATATTCTTAAAGAACCAAAAACACCAAAGAAATGTAGTGCATTAACTTGTGGAGATAGTTATTACGAATATAACTATATAGGTAAGGTTTTTGGAGATATGAAAGTTATTGGCAGAGAAGGTAAAAATTTCATAATACAATGTCAAGTATGTAATTTAATTTCAAAAGTTAGAATTAGTCATTTTGTGAATAACATTTTTAATAATCAAAATCATAATAATTGTCATAAAATATTGTATAGAAATCATAAAAATGAAATATCAAAATTCCAAAACTTTAAAGAAAGATGGAGAATGATGATTAGAAGATGTTGCGATCCAAATCACAAGTCTTATCATTTATACAGTGAATTTGGAGTTTGTGAAAGATGGAAAGATTTTATGTTATTTTATAACGATATGTACAAAGACTTTAAAGAAGAATTACAAATAGACAGAATAGACGGAACTAAAGGATATTCTAAAGAAAATTGTAGATGGGTTACTGCAGAAAAAAATTCTATAAATAGAACAACAACTAAAGATTGCATAGCATACAATTTAAAAACAAAAGAAATTTTTAAGTTCGATAGATACCAAGATATGTCTTTAAATAAGTTTTGTGAAATAAAAAACATATCCCACACAACTGTTTTGGATAGATTAAATCGTAAAATACAGAACTATTATCTTCCGATAAAAGAATATGTATTTTTTAATACATATAACGAAATGAATGATTATTTAAAAAAACATCCGAGTGTAGAGAGTAAATGTGATTTTAAAAAATAAAATCCGAGAGGGCTTAGGTGAAACTCCTAAGTAGGCTATTGACACGCCTTTAAATCGTAACGCCAAACTTAGAAGACGTACTCCACAAATGCGTGTATCCCGTACTTTTCCAGGAAAAGAGAGAGCTTTCGTGTATGATTTTATATATAATCATGGAATGTTCTTTAGCCAATTCTATAAATCTCAAAATGTAGAATATAGAGAATGTCGTTGGAATGTAGAAAAAGAATGTACTAATTATGATGTTAATAAAATAACTAATTTTACTAATAAAATGATAAGTAAATTCTATTTCGGGGAAGATATATTATTAGATGAAATAGATATAAATAATTTACAAAGAACTTTAGGAACAGGAAAAATGTTAACTATACAAGAGGGTTAAACTCCCTCTTGTTTTAATATAAAGGAGGAAATATGAAAATAAGCCAAGAATTAAAAAGAGAATTTGTTATGTCAGAAAAAGAGTTTGCAAATAAAATAGATAATATTTTTATTAAATTATTTCAAAAAGGAATAACTAAAATTATATTAGATTCAACATATGTTATTAATAAAAATCAAGATAACGAAATACATATAACAGAACTAATGTTAGATAGAATAAATCATTCTATAATGTTTTATGATTCAAAAAATGAAAAATATACAGATTTAAAAAATTCTAACTTAATTACTAAATACCAATTACTAGATAAGATATTGTTTTAAAATTGTACTATGTACAAAATTAAAACCTTTCCGAACGTACGGAAAATAAAAGAGTTAGAAGAGGTGAAAAATGAAAATTAAAAGTAGTGAACTGAAAAATGGAATAACTGCTTGTGGAAAAACTATTATAGAAAATAAATTAGCTTTTATTAGAACTATAATAAGTGAAGATGAAAAAGAATTAATAGAAGAATATGTAAAAACTATTGAAAAAATTAAATTAAAAAACAAAGTATTACCTCAAATATTTGCTTTTGATAGAAGAATATATATGTCTTTTATTTTATCAAGAGCTTTAAAATATACTATTAATTTACAAGAAGTATTAATGCCTTTAAATAAATGGAAAATAGAAGATATTTCTGAAAAATTTGGTAATTTCAATAGTGAGTATGAAATATATGATTATTTAAATTTAAATTACATAAAATCAAACAAAACATTAAAAGAATCAAAAGAAATTAAAGAAGATTATAAAAATTATATTTTATCTCAAATAAAAAGAGTTAATTCTTTAGCTATTGTAGTTTCCAAGATGTTAAATATTACTTACCAAGATAACTTTAACTCTAAATTAATAGTAACTTTAGAAACAGAACCGATACAAGAAAAAATAGAAGAGTTTAAATTAAAATATAATTATACTGATTTGACTGAAGAAGAAATAAAAAGATATATGAAAATGAATTTTAATTATTCTAAATTAGTTAGTATTTCAATTTGCCAATTAACAGATGTAGAAAAGAAAGGAGAAGAAAATAATGTTATTTAAAATAGAAGATATTGGTAATTCATTTAACGAAGAACAAAAAGAAGCTATACAAACTATAAATGGATATGTATTTAATTCTGCTCCACCAGGAAGCGGGAAAACATTTGTATTAGAAAATAGAATTTTATGGATGGCGACAGAGCATCAAATACCTACTAAAAATATTTTAGCTATAACTTTTACAAATGAAGCTGCTAACGAAATGAAAGAAAGAATAAGCGATAGATTAAAAAAATTCGATATAGAAAATGAAGTAACAGCATCTACATTTCATAGCTTTGCTTTTAAAATGTTAAGAAAATATGCAACTGGAAATATAAATGGGAAATTTATATTATTAGATGAAGAAGATAAAAATAAAATATTATCTTCTATTATAAAGCACAATAATTTAGACGAAGGAAACAGAGGTTTAAATAGAAGTTTAGTAAGAGAATATAGTACTATGATATCAAAATTCAAGAGTAAAGGTCTTACTATTGAAAAAGCTATACAAAATTTAAAAGAAAGAAAAGAACAAATAGAAAATTATAAAAAAGACAATTCTTTACTGGCAATAGATGGTTTAAATTTATTAGATTTGAAAGAAATGGTAATAATCCAAAATGAACAAATAAAAGAAGTTACTATATATCAAACTTATGAAAACTTTAAAAGAAATTATAAAAATGGTGACGGCAAAAATGTAGAGCTTTATGATTTTGATGATTTAATTTTAAATTTAAAAGAATTATTATTAATAGATAATATAAGAAAAAAAATTTCTAAAGATTATTATTATATATTATGTGATGAAGCTCAAGATATAGACCCAGTACAAAGAGACATTCTAATTTTATTGAGTAAAGAAAATGGTAATTTATTCTGTATTTTCGATGATGACCAATCAATTTATTCATTTAGAAACGCAGATCCAAATCTAATATTAGATTTACCAGATTTAGTTCCTAATTCAAAAAATATTATATTAAAAGAAAATTTTAGAAGTACAGAGAATATAATAAATGCAGCAAACTATTTAATAAAAAACAATATTTATAGAATACCTAAATGGATGACAACAAACAATCAATTAGGCCACAAAGTTAATTATACTGCTTTAAATAGTAAAGAAGCTGAAGCTGAATTTGTTTGTGAAAAAATAGAAGAATTACGTAAGGAATATAATTTAAGCTATAAAGACTTTGCTATTTTGTATAGAAATAATGATTTAAATAGAATTGCAGAACAACGTTTAATTAAACATTCTATTCCTTATAAAATAAATAGAAACATCACATTCTTCAATAGAAAAGAAATTAAAGATATAGTTTCTTATTTAGAAGTTGTAATTAACAAAAGTGAATTTCATTTAGAAAGAATATATAAAGTTCCATCACGTGGATTTAGTGAAAAAACTTTTAAAGAATTTAAATCACAAGCATCTACTATAGGAGTGACATTATTTGATTTAATAAAAGCATCTGATAAACCTAAAATACAAGAATTTAATTCTTTATTAGAAGAACTATATTCTGAAAAGAATAAACCTTTTAGTGAACTAATAAATTTAATTCTTGAAAAAACTAATTACATAAATAAAGAATTTACTGATACAGAAAAAGAAACTCGTTTAAGAAGTATAGATTATTTAAAATACATACTTAATAATCTTGAAGAAAATTCAACTTCAAAAGAAGATGTTCTTATACAATTAAAAATATTATTCTGTACTGATGACGAAGGAATAGATAGGGAAGATAAAGTTTCACTTATGACTATTCATTCTTCAAAAGGAAAAGGATTTAAAGTTGTATTCGTTATAGGTTGTGAAGAAGGTGTTATACCATCTTATAACGCTGTAAGTGATCTTGATATTGAAGAAGAACGTAGATTGATGTACGTAGCTATTACAAGAGCAAAATTATTTTGTTTCTTAACTAGAAGTCAATATCGTTTGGATTATAATGGTGATTTAAGAAAAACTGAAATTTCTCATTTTATTAACGAAATACCAGAAGAATATATTGACTTTGATGAAACAAGAATTTGTTAACTAATTTAAGTTACCACGTTATACAATTAATAAGTTTTAAAATTAGTTTTTTGATTTTAAAAAACTATAACTGTAATACGTGGTAACTATAATAGTTTACATTTTTTAAAAAATAATATTTTTTTGAAAAAAGTGATTTTAAAAAATTATATAAATAGTTAGCTTCAGAAAAAATGATGATTGCGTTAAAAGAATTTTTTCTGAAGCTAGTTTTTTATATAACGAAAATGTTTTATCAAGAATTTATATCTAAAATACTCTTACGTTAAAAATAAACGATTTTATATACCTAGGTGGAGTTTTATACCTATCACTATAACAAAATCGTTTCTAGGATATCATGCGAGCTTTTAAAAGCTATATATAATTATTCAAGGAATGTATTTTCATATGTGCAACTTTTAGAGTAAATCATGAGCTATCCATTAGAGATAGCGATAATGATTTACGATATAAATTTTCTTGAATAAAATTAATTGGTATTTCTAACACCCTAAATGATTTTTTGCGAAAAAAATCATAATATAAAAGCAACCCCGTTAATAACTTAGCCGTCTTACGAACCTTTCAAGGGTTCGTTGGACGGCTATGTCTTTACTATTAATATATCTTACCATTAATATAATTATCCCATTAATATCCCACGATGAAGTAAAAATTTATATTGATTTAAGGCACTTATAAGCTGAAAAAGTGGCGGATTATTTTGCAAAAATCGACTATAGTGGCGGATTATTTTGCAAAAAAACTTATAAAGTGGCGGATTATTTTGCAAAATTTAGGGGGTAGTGGCGGATTATTTTGCAAAATTTTCAAAAAGTGGCGGATTATTTTGCAAAACTAGTTTTTTTAACTGGCGGATTATTTTGCAAAATTTTCAATTTGTAGAAGTCGTTTTTCAGAATTAAAATCAAATAAATTTTTAAAATTGTGGAGGTAAAAATGAAAATAAAAATTCCAATTTCTATATTAAATTTTATAGAAGATAAAAAAATAGATATTTCAAT
>ERZ773142.678-NODE-678-length-25635-cov-7.82228_pt1 | contig 25635 bp, 34 predicted proteins | sample MGYA00580853_ERZ773142 | MGnify/ENA primary metagenome ERZ773142 (study PRJEB29015, sample SAMEA2737862) | human gut metagenome | biome: human gut; feature: human-associated habitat; material: faeces | place: China | collected 2012 ... | reverse complement strand
CGGAACAAACGATGCGGTGTTCTGCCATGTCAGTTGGCATGTCTGGGTTACGGAATCCCACAAAGCCCCCCTCGGCGTGAACAGGCGCACCGGCGTACCGACCGTGATGCCGTCAAGCGGGATACGCCACAACGGCATGTACGCGTCAACCGCGCCGGACAATATCTTCCCTGACGGAATGGTCGGGTCGGCGGCGGCAGTCGCATTCGGCGAACCCTTCAACACGACCAACTCCACCAGCTCATTACCGTTCTTGGGGTTACGATTGTAATGCGCGCAAATGATGTCATTGCGTTTCATACCCTGCGACCCGTTGGAAATCGTCACCGATTCCGCCGACGTGATATGCCAGTCCAAGCCCTGTATCGACGCGCAACCAGTGCCGACCGTCGCCCTGTTGGACGAACTCATCGAACACTTGAACGCGTCGCCCCAGTCGAACACCACGTCGGACTTCGAAAACTTGGCCTGATGGATGATCGCCTTGTCCTCGCTTGAAATATGAGCCGTGCCGGCCTTGCCGTCAACCAGTTCGATGGTCACTGTCCGACCTCCTTCAACCATGCTTCGAACGAAGCGTCATCCTGCTGCATGAACGTCATGAACGACGCATTGCATTGGGAGCACAATTCGTAGATGTCAGGTGCCACATCCTCCGCGAGGCGGGTCGCCTTGCCAGCCGAATAGCGGCGCACGGTGTACCATTCACGTGCCTCCGTATCGCCAGCGGCGACATAGGCGGTCTTGCCGCACTTGTCGCATACGTACTTCGAGTAACCGTCAGATTTCACTAGCCTATCCTTTCAAACGTAAAACAACCAAGCGAAGGCAACTGCCTCCACGTGCCGCCGAAATCAACGGAAGGGTCAACGCCCGTCGTGTTCATCACCACATAGCCAATCGGGAACACGGCCTTCCCGGAAGCGCCGTCGCCGACATGCGCGCTGATGACGCCATCCACGCTCACGATCGAGGAACCGTCCACCTTCACGCCGCCCAACACGTCCGTGGACGCCTTCGGCAGCGTGTAGGCGTTCGCGCCCCGTTCGACCGAAGCGAGCTTCGACCGTTCGGAATCGGTCATCATGCCCGACTTGGCGCTGTCGGCCACGCTCTTGGCCGCATCGGCGACGTTCTTCGCATCCTCGGCGGTCTGATTCGCCTTGCCGATCTGCGCCGCGAACCCGGAAGCCGTCCTGTTAGCCGACTCGGCAGTCTGTCTGACGGAATCCAAATCCTCGGAATCGACCTCAGCGTTGATCGTGCCGCCTGAAATCGACAGTCCACGGCCAGCCGTCAAAGACACGCCACCGCCAGCCGAACCACCGGAAGACGAAGAACCGGAATAGTTCGCATTCGCCGACTGCACCGGCAGTCCGACCTCGAACGTCGAAGTCAAAATCCCGGAATCGATTTTCACGATCCGCTTCGTCACAACGGCGGTGACGTTGACGCCGGAAGACTGATCCGCCGCAACAATCTTGTCATCCACACGCAGACCATCGCCGACCTCATCGGACAACGTCACCTCGACCGAGCCACCGGTCTGCAATTCCTGCAGATGCTTCTTCGTCTCGGATTGCAGCGTGGACAAATCCGCGTTGGAATAGTCGTATGTGGCGCATACTTCATCGGCTCCAACGAGCGTCTGCGTCTGACTCACCACGCCGGTTGCATCCGCGAAATAATTAACCACCAGACGGTTCTTGAGCTCCTGCGAGCCAAGGCCGATAAGATGATTCACCGCGCGACGGTTGGTTTCAGCCTTGAAATCCACAAGGTCAGAATCGATCGTGTTGGTGATGGTCTGCACCGGCACGATACCAAGCAGGATCTTGTTGCCGGACGCTTTGAAATCAAGCCTGCGGCCACATGATGCAAGCAATGTGCGCAAGCCGGTGTAGGCGTCCACATAACGTGGATTCTGGAACATCCAATTCGACAAAGTGGAAGCATCGGAGGAATCGACAGTGAAAACCGTATCCAAGCCGATGCGCTTCAAAATGTTTTTGAGGATGTCAGGCAGCTTGCCGGAGACGGTCAGGTAATCCTGATTCGCGTCCGGCTGCAATATCTTCGCCGCCAACATGCCAGTCCACGATTGGCCGATCCAGGTTGTCGTGGAAGTTCCTCCGGCGACGGACACGCGGCGATCGACTATTCGGCCTCCAACATCACTTCCGTCGAGCCAAAAATACCAGCCTTGTGAAATGTTCGGCGCATCCGGATCGTCGATGGTCAGTTCGAAGTCGTTTTCGTCCGTGCCGCAAGCCCAATCCAACGTCACCCGCGATACGCTCGCATGTGGCGTCAGCTTGACATCGGCGAGGATAACGTCAGCCAAGGCACACCTCCAGAAACGTCAAACACGGTCAAATCGATTCCATAATTGCCGGAAACCGTCAACAGCGAATCTCCGGACGGTATCGGCTCGAAAACATACGAGCCGCTTCCACTGCCGTTCCCGCGAACGCCCTTGTCGAAAACATCCGAAACGTCGCCGTTTTCGGCTGTCAACGTTATCGACTTCCGCAATCCAGTGGCCGACAGCGACACATGACCGCCTTCCGGGGCTGTCACATCAACCGCGTAAGTGTTGCCGCCAATCTGAAAAGACGGGTTGACGCAAGGGCCGAAAATGACCGCAGCGAACTCAGCGGCCTTGCCGGTCGGATTATGCACCGTCAAAGCGATTCTCGACGGAGCCAAATCGGTCGGCAAGTCCAGTGGAAGGTCAATCTGCGAGCCGGTGCCTGCCGTCATCGGAAAGAAATGCTGCACCGGCAGCGCGCGACGCCAGACGCCATCGCACAAGACGACCGTGTAGTCAGTCTGCGCATAGGCCGGCCAAGGCACCAGACCAAGCGATGAGCCGACGACATACGCCCGCTGGAACCATTCGCCATCGACGGTCAACATGCCTGGCGTAACGGCCTGCACGTCCGAATCGAAAGACGTCTGCACCACGTCCAATCTTGACGGATCCGTGGTGCGGACGGTCATTTTCGCCGTCGAAGCGTTTCTGCTCACCGATTTGATGCCGCGCGTGGCTAGCGTGTACGTCCATGCGTACCCTCGCATTTCCTGCAGGTCAGCCACCCACAGATCATCGGCGTTGAGGTCGATGACCGTGCCATCATGCGACGTGTATTTAAGCTCGCGCATATCTGCGGATCAACCTCCCCAAGTCGCGGTCGCTCATTGTCGAATCTCCTGCAGCAGTGGAGATGATCGCGCCGAGATCATTGTGCAGACTTGTGATCGCAGCAACGACGGCACGCGTATCCACCTGCACGGAAACATCCGGCATGCTGTGACTTGTCATGAACGCCTCTCGTGGGATGCGCATCTCGTTGATGGCGCGCATGGTCTCAAGCCCGTAATAGTCGACAGCGGCAGCCCTGTGTGTGTACTCGCCCGCTGCGAGACGAGCGTTGAGCAGATACACGCTGTCGCTCAAACCATTGCCGGGCGCCCATGCCGGATCCACGTAGCCGGAGAACATGCCACCTCCGGCGAACTGCTGGAAGGCGCCGTCAGTGAACATTCCACCGGTGTAGCCGCCCACCTTCTTCGTCTTCTCCGTGACGGTGAAGCTCTTGTCCGCAATCTGATAATTCTGGATGCTCCGCAAGGTCGCGGAAGCATGGTCAGTGACCCTGACCGTGAAGTGCTTGTCGCCGATAGTCTTACGGTTCACGGAATCCACTTTGCTGGACGCCTTGTCGGAAGCGTTCAGCGTGGTCTTCTTGTTATTCAGACGCTTATTGTTTACCGCATTGATCTTGCTGGACGCATGGTCAGAAGCGGTAAGGACCATGTTCTTGTTGTTCAGCTTCATGCCGTTGACGGCATTGATTTTGCCGCTGGCCTTGTCCGTGGCATCGAGCTTCGCGGTGCCTTTGGCGTTGTTGACCGACCTGACATTGTCCTTCGCCTTGTCGGCCTTGCCGGACGCCTTGTCCGTCGCGTCAAGAGTGGCCTTGCCTTTGGACTTGCTCGCGGATTCGACGTTCTTCTCGGCATTCTTGGCCTTGCCGGACGCCTTATCGTCGGCATCGAGCTTCGCTGTGCCCTTAGCCTTATTGACCGAATCAACGTTTTTCTTCGCATTATCGGTCTTCGATTTGGCCTTGGAATCGTCAACATCAAGCTTCGCCTTGTTGTTGTCGGCGGTCATCCTGATATTGTCGATGGAAGCCTTGATGCTATCGGAACTCAACCCCCAACGGTCTGCCAAGGCGTTAGCGGCCTGTTCGCTCATGCCCGAGGCTTCGGCCTGCTGGATGATCGCATCACGAGCATCCTGCAGCACGCCGTTCGCACGTTCGATCTCACCGCTGCTAAAACCGGTGCTCTCGCCCTGCTTGAGAATCTTCTCCGCAGCGTTCTGGGCGCTGCTGGCGATGTCCTCCAAAGCCTGCTTGGTCTTGGTGCCCTGCTCTGAAAACCTGTCAAGCAGATTCCCGCTCTGGTCGAACACCACGCCATTATCCTTGCAGGTGTCGGACAGTTCGCCGATCTTCTGGTTCAGCTGGTCGACCGCCTGGTCTGCAGTCAGATTGCCCGACTCCAAACCAAACAACGCCTGAACCAGATCGTCGATTCCCTCGGACGCATCGGAAGCGGAATCAGCGAGATCCTTGTTCGCGCTGGCAGCTTCCTTCGCTGCCGATGCAGACTTGCCGTCAGCATCCACCGCGTTCTTGGCGGCCTTGCTTTTCTCATTGGCCTTCTTGGAAGCATCATCGTAGGCCTTTGATTCCTCTTTCAGGGCTTTCTTGATGGCGGCTGCCGCAGTTCCGCCAATGCCGGGCTTGTCGATTTCCTTGATCTGCTTGTTGACGCGCTTCAACGCGGCTTCGTTACCCATGGCGGCGCTGGTCATGTCGGTCAGGCTGATACCAGCCTTGTCAAGCCATGTGGTCAACTTGACACCGCCACGGCTCATATCCTGATAGGCTCCGGCGATGGTCTCGCTGATGTTGCTGCCGGATTCCAGAGCCGACTGCAATTGCTCGGCGGCTTCCTTGGCCTTCTGCTGGCGGCTGATGAAAGCCGATAACGCCACGCCGGCCACCGTCAGGGCGATGCCCCACGGGCCGCCAAGCAGGTTCATGACACTGCTGCCGACCGCCTTGAAACCAGCCGTCTTCAACTGAGCCTTGGAAGCGGACGTGCCGAACGCCTCCATCTGCTCGGAAGCGCTCATCGAAGACCCCTTGAACAGGTCGAAAGCGGTCTGCGCGGATCCAAGCGCAGTCTTGACACGTTGAATCGGATCGATGGCCAGACCGATGTTGTTAGCCATCGTGCTGGTGCTGCCGTTGAGATTGCCCGCGGCCTTGTGCACGGCTCCAAACACGCCGGCCAATGATGCCATGACCACGATGGTCTGCTGCGCTCCGGACGGCAAGCCGGCGAACGCGTCCACAAGCGTATCCAAGCCCTGCACCATCTTGCGCAAAGGCCCCTGAGCGCCCTCACCAACGGAAATCATCAAGGACTCCATCGAACCACTCAGATTCTCCAGATCACCCTTGAGATTGTTGTTCTTCGCAGCCGCCTGCTCGGCGGCATACCCGCTTTCGGATACGGCCTTCGTCCACTTGTTGACACCGGACTCGCCAGCCTCGTAAAGATAATTCGCGGCCTTGATGGCATAGCTGCCGAAGATGGTCGCGTTCGCCTGGTTACGCTGCTCGTCGGTCAAGCCTTTTTCGGCCTTCTGCAATTGGCCGGCGAAATTCGCCATGCCGACGAAATGATGTTGAGCGTCATATGCGCTGATGCCCAATTCCTTCATCGTATTGGACGCTTCGGCGGACGGTGCGGCCAGCTTCATCAGCATGCTGTTCAGCTGGGTGCCGGCCTCGGCTCCGATGGTGCCGTTCTGCGCGAACAGCGACAGAACGCCGGTGGTCTCCTGCACGTTCATGCCGAAACTGTTCGCCTGCGCGCCGCAATTGTTCAACGCCTCGCCGAAATCGGAGACATTGCCGACGGCCTTGCCTGCGCCGGCCGCCAAAGTATCGGCCACCTGAGAAGCCTGAGACCCTTTCAGATGGAACATGCTCAGCGCGTTGGCCATGTATTCGGCGGCATCTCCAACGGCCATTCCATCGGACGCGGCCAGATTCAAAGCGCCGGTCAAGCCGCCGTTGAGAATATCCGTGACGCTCATGCCGGCCTTGCCGAGATCATTGATCGCGTCGGCGGAATCCGAAGCGGAATAAACCGTGGAAGCTCCTGCTTCGATGGCGGCGGCACGCAGCTGGTCCATTTGGGCGCTGGTCGCGCCGGTGTTCGCCTGCACGGTGCTCATCTGCTGATCGAAGTCTGCGGCCATCTTGACTGCGGCCACGCCGAACGCGGCCACGGCCAGTCCTGCGGCGGTCATGCCGCTGGCGATGAGCGCGGACTTGCGTCCGGTGCCCTCCATGCCGGATGCGACTGTTTTCGCAGTGCTTCCGGCGCGGGTCATCGCCGCCTCATATGAGGCTGTGTCCGCCATCAACCGGATGACGATGTTCTTGTTCTCCGCCAAAGCATCCTCCAAAATGTCAGGTCAAATGCGCCACCAAGGCGTTCGCGGCCGGATTGTCCTTGCCGTTGGCCTCAGTCCACCGTTTCATGGCCTGCTGCATGTGCGCAGTGGCCCAGCAGACGCTGGTTTCGGCATGCAATGTAAGTTCACCCTTCGGGTCTTGGCAGATCGAGCGAGGCAAACCGCACATGGGGCATAATGACCGTTCGTATTCAGCCAGCGAACGCATCCAATTGCGTTCCGTCTCATCCCATTCGACCTCATCGCCCTCACTCGGGCGCCAGCCCATGAAACGCTTATAGCTGATGCCGAGCTGGCGGCAGATGCGTAGGTCCTCGACTAGTTGCGGAGAACCTTCGAGGCGAGGTCGAATGCCGCTTTTGGGTCCGCTGCGGTGCCGTTCAGTTCGGCGATGGCCTGCCAGATCGGCGTGAACTGGCCATCGGTGAGTTCGTCGAACAGATTCCGCCACGCCTGTTCGGTTTTGTCCTCGTCGGCCACCGGCTTGCCGCCGATGGTCGCGGAATCAAGCATGAGCGGCAGTGCCGCGGCGGCGGTGCCGAACATGTCGTTCGTGCCGTTGTCATTGCGGTGCGCGGCCAATGCCTGCGCCCACTTGCTTACCGGCAATGCCCGCAACGTGAGCTTCAACGTCTCCGCATCCGCCTGTTCGCGCAGCTCTTCGATGCGCCGCGCGGTGGCCTTCGCCTGCCGGTTCGTCCCAGCCTCCGTGATTTGTTCGCGCATGGTCTCCTCGGCCAGCGCATCACCCAATCTGGCGATGTCCTCGGCGGTCTGCTGGTTGAGGATGACATCGACCTCACGCGTGCGCCTGACGACTTTAAGCATTGTTGTTCCTTCGCTCTAAGATTCATGTTCCTTTGCCGGAAAAGAGAAAAGAGGGTCCCGCACCGGCGAAAGGGACGAAAGTCCGGTGCGGGAAGAATCAATCAGGCGACCTTCACGTTCTCCGCCCAGCCTGGAGCGCGAACGGAGAAATTGACCTTGCTGCGCAGCACGCTGTTCGCGGCGATCGCCATCTTGGCGCTCATGCCGATGCGGACCGCGTACACGTTCACAATGTCGCCGGCGACAAAAGTCTTATCCGTCTGCTTGCCGTAGCGGCGCACGAAATAGCCTTCCACGCCCTCGGCAAGCGTCTCCATTGCAGCGTTCTGCGTGGAATGCGAAGTGTTGGTGTTGTCGATGACCTCGATGCTTGGCCCGCTGATCTTCTTGCGTCCGGGATTCTCGTAATCCTGCGCGCTGTTCTCGCGCTGGTCGGAGATGGACTCCTGCGACGGAGTGCAGCTCCACCCGCCTAAGGTGACGTAGTTGGACAGGTCGGTTCCAGCGTTGATCTCCGCAGCGGTCGGCTTCTGGATGTTTTTGATGGACGGCACCCAGATCGTGTTGACCAGACCGTCCGCCGGTGTGGAAGGAACTTCGGTTCCAAGAGTCAAAACCATGACTCCTCCTTAAATATTTGGGGTCACATGCGTGACCAGTTGAATTTGAAAGTAAGAAGACGGCACTGGTAAAGCAGGCTCGTTTCCTCTGCGGTGAGTCCGGCCGCGTAGGCGCCGGAATCGGAGAACAGCGTCAGACAACCGGTGTCGAACCCCTGCACGACGAACCTTTTGCCAGCGAGTCCTGGGATCATGAGGTCATCGGCCAGCACGTTGACGGAATCGGCCGTGGTGCTCACGATGCGCACCGTCAAAGTGCCGATGCCGCAATGAACACGCTGCGTCTCACCGACGATATGACCGTTCGTGGTGACCGTTTCGATCACCCACGGCGGCTTCTCCGTAGGCTTAGGCGCCGTCTGCCGGTACACGGCCCAGCCAGTCGCCGGCTTCGGGATATGGTCGAGGAGCGTGTCGGTCAACGTCATGATCGACGTCATTCAGACCACCTCCACGGCGGCACGTGCCACGTGTTCCGCAAGCTTCGGCAATTCTTCCTCGCTATGCTCGTAGAACCGGTGCGTTCCACCGCCCCTCGCCGTTCCGAAGAACGCGATGTTCGCGAGCGAACCCGCTCCGCCCTTCGTCGGGCCGATCTCGGCGGTGATACGCCCAGCACCCTCCGAAACGGTGTAGGTGATCGGGATACGCCTGAATGCGGCATTGCCGGAACCGTTCAGGTCGTCGCGAATCGAGTTCTTGACGTTCTGCGCGCCCTTCTTCACCGAAGCGGAGATCAAGGCGCGGCGAGCCACTCCCCTGGCGAGCAGCGCATCGCCGAAGGCCGTCAACTGCGAAGCGTCGAACAGTCCACTCATGAGTCCTCCTTCACATTCCAACGGCAGGCGGTGGCCCACGACTTCTCCGACTGCGGGGAGACGAGACGGAGCCGTCTGCCTTTGAGCAGCGGGTTAGCGGATTCGGTGATCTCCGCGACGTCTCCGGCGCGCAGGCCATCGGTATCGAACGGGAAATGCATGTACAGCGACCAGACGAGGCTGACGGCGCCCATGTTCTGGGCGGCGCTTCCCTCGGTCTGTTCGCTGGCGAGACCGCCGGACGTCTGCACTTTGCATCGGCCTTCGTACACCTTCTCCTTGCCGGTGGTCGGCAGTCCCGTGTCCGGATCCGTCACGGATTCGCCTGGGCGCGTGACGATGCACCGGTCGGTCATCAGGCATTCCGCGTTGGCTCTGGCCTTTGCGAGAAAGGATGTGCTGATTCTCATCGGAACACTCCAATCGAACTGACGTTCGCACCGAAGCGGTTGCGCAGGCTGCGTCTGGTCGCTTCCGGCAATTCGGTCGCGTCGATCTGGGTGCCATCATGCGTATATCCGACCTGCGCGTCATCAAGCCTCTCGTAGGCGATGCCGGAGTGGGCGCCGGGGCCACCATCCGCGAGCTGATGCAATCCGGCAGCGACATACGAGCAGACCAGTCTGACGATGTCCTCCGGCACGGGATCCCAGCCACCTCGGAAGGTGACCGTCACAGTCGACGGGATGCCGCCAAAGGGGCTCCACGGCTCCGACCGGTAAAGCGATGAGCCGAAGAGCCTCCAGTCTTCAATCGGCCGACCATCGACCAGTACTTTGGACACGGCTTGCACCGCCCTGCATGGCAGGTCAAGTTTCCTCGACTGTTCGCCGGGCAGGTCGACGGTCCATTCGCCCATGGTGATCGGACAGCCGGCAGCGTCGCGCACGGCGGCGGATACGGAGTCGAGCAGGCTGAGCGCGACGGTGTTGTCCGGCACGTCGATGCCGTACTTCCGCAGGTCCTGCAGTGTGGCCAAGGCGATCATGTCAGCCTCCGATCAGACGGTCACTTGCCCTTCTTGCCGGCGTCTGCCTTATCGGCATCATCACCAGCGGCGTCGGACGTTTCGTCCACGACGGCCTGAGGGGCATCCTGCATGGAACGACCGGTAGAGGTGGAGAGGTTCAGTGTGATCTTGGTCAGGCACTCTGGACGGATGACCTTGGCGCCGTACAGGTCGAGGCCGCGCACCATGTCGGCGAAGTCGGTCTGCATGCGCATAGCCTCGACGTTGCTGACCTGCTGCGCGAAGGTCACGGCCGCGTTCGTGCCGGCGAGAATGGACTGGGTGTCCGGGCTGGCGGACTTGTGCGGCACATTGTTGGACTTCACGACGGTGAAGCCGCGCACCTGGCCGACCACGCCGTTGAGCAGCGTATTATGGCCTGCTTCGGTGCTTTCGATGAAGCGGGAGTCCTGCAGCAGGAGCGCGTAGAAGTCGGGGCTGACGACGAGCCAGCGTCCCTCGTCAGACACGTTCTGCACATCAAGCTTCCGTCCGGCTTCCACGACGGCGAGATACGCGTCGGCGGGGGTGCCGACGTCCACGGTCTTCGCCGGCGTGCTGACGGCAGTGTCCATGAGATTAGAGATGTAGTTCTCCACGTTCTTCATCATGTTGTAGGCGGCGGAATTGGTGAACTTTCCAGTCATGTCCGCCTTGGCCTGAGCCTTGTCGAGGTCGTTGACCTTGAAGGCGAAATAGTCGGACTGATTGATTTCAAGAACGGCTGCTTCCTTGTCATTGGCATCGTCGACGGTGATCGCCTGGCCGCGGACGTACTTGCGCACGGTCACGTCGTCGTATCCGGTGATGTGCACGGTATCGCCGGCCTCACGGATGTCGCCCTCGTAATCGCGGTTGCACAGGCTCGGGAAGACGAGCTTCGCGCGCAGGGCTTCGAGGATGGCGGCGGACCATACCTCGGGGATGAAATTGGTGATTGCCATTGCTGGCCTCCTTACTTACTGCGGCCTGCGAGCAGATCATCCAGACGGCCCTTGCGGCGCGCCTCATCGATCTGCTTCGGGGTCATGTTCTTCAGATCGTCCCTGGTAAGCTGTCCCGCCTGATGATCGCCATCGCGGACGCCCGACGGTGGGATGATTCCCGCCAGGCCAGCATTGTTCCCGCCTTGCGCGAGATACGGGTGTGCCGTGACCAGGGCGTCGATCTTCTCGCCGATCGCCTGCTGGTCGTATCCTCCCTGATCGTCCGCGGTCAGGTCGGAGAAGTCGATGAGCTTCAATGCGTCGCTTGGATTGATGAGCTTGCCGGTCGCCGCGGCGGTGACGTTCGCCTGGAGCACCTGCTTCTGCAGGCCGGCGATGGTAGCCTGCGCGGAGTCGAATTCCTTGCCGCGCTGCTCCCAGTCGGCCACCTGCTTCTCAAGGTCGTCCACTCGGTCGGCCTTCTCATAGGCGGCCTTGAGCTTCGCTTCGAGGTCGGTGTTGACCTTCTTCTGGCCGAGGAACTTGTCGTGCCAGTCGATTGGCGGCTCCTGTGCGCCCGGAGCATTGGTGTTCGGATCCTGCTGCTGTCCATCTGACATGATGCTTTTCCTTTCATTCGGTGTATATCTCGCCGTTGCTGGCAAGCCAGCGGCGATAAGAGTTCTCAGCTTTGGCTAATACGTCCGGCGTGACCGGCTTGCCAGACTGGTAGGGATTGTGGCCGTCCAAAGCTGCCTCGTAGCGGAGCCGCGCATTGAGCAGACGCTTCTGCGCCGCGGGCAGCTCCTCATGATGGCCTTGCCGCCATTCGTTGTTGTGAAGCCATTGGCTGCGGCGAAGCTCCGGCACCTGCTCGCGCCATTTGTCGGGCAGGATGTAGCCCTCGCGCTTCAGCAGCTCGATGGTCTGCTCGCGAGGGAGGTTGAAGCTGTAGATGCCTTCCGGCGTGAGCCTGCGCCTCTGGCGTTGGCCGTATTCGTATTTGCGGATCATGCGGCTCCACCCGTAGCGGCTGGTGCCTTCGGACGTTGTCATGCGGATGTTGCCGCGTCCGATTGGCCGCATGCCTCGATGCGCGTTGACGACCTGGTAGATGTCGGCGCCGTCCCTGATGGCCTGCGCGTCGGCATGTCCGAAGACCTTGTCCTGCTCCTCTTCGCTCATGCCGTTGAAGCGGTCCATCGGCGATGTGATCCAGCCTTGTTTCTCGGCCTTGTCCTTGCCTTTGCAGGGGATGGTGCGACCGTGGCATTTCGGATGACGAAGGAAGTCGTTGTTGTGCCGGAAGTATTTTCCGGCGAGGATGGCGCATCGTGGGCAACAGTCGGGTGATTCGACGCGCACGTAGCCGACGCCGGAACGCTGGGTGATGCTGACGCCCATCGCGCTGATTGACGTGTCCTCGATGGCCTGCATGGCCATCTGGCGAAGCGTAGCACGACCTGCCATCATGGCATCGGATTCACCAATGCCTGACTTGATGGCCGACAAAGTGCGCGTCACCGGGATATCGAAATATGATTCGAGGTCGATGCCGCTCGGTGCGAAACCCGTCCCGAAGGCGAGGGGATTCGCAATACCGTCAGGGCGCACGTAGTCGCCCTGTTCGGCGAGCATCAACGTGGACGAGTCCATCGCGTCGCTCGCGGCGCGGGTCTGCAGTGTGGCGAAGAGCGTTAGGAAATCGGCGTTTGTCCGATTCCAGCTGTCACGCACCCGTCGCGGATCCACGCCCTTCCATGTTTTGTCCGCCGCCTTCACGGCCAGCAGGCAGAGTCGGGCCAGTGTGTTGCGGCTGTCCGACAGGCTCTCCAGCGTCACCGTCATCAGATACACCTCCGACCTGCAGGCTTCGTGCTATCTCAGCCATCTCCGGATCGTGATTCTCGTCGTCCACCATGCGCATGATGCGTTTGATGTCCTCCGGACTCTGGCCCATCTGCTCTGCTATCCACTGCAGGGGGTAGCCGAGCTTCTTATATTTGAGCATCGCGTCGGCCATCAAGGCCTCGGACCGGTATTGCGGTGTAGCGAACACGACTTTTGAATCCTCGAGGATGCGGGCGGATTCCTCGTCGTCCTCGAGCATCATGGCCATCTCGCACAGTTCACGCACCGGCTGACGCATGAAGCTGATACGCTCCAAGGTCTTCGACACGAGTCCGGCTTCGGCGACCTCGTAGCCGGTGGCCGGCACCTCGGCGTTCGTCAGCAGATAATGGCCAGGAGTGCGGGTCTCTGCCGCGATGTGCTCGACGGCTTTTTGGATGATCGGCAGGAACGCCTGCAGGTTGCTGGCGGTCCATTCGCCGATCGACACGTTGTCGCCGGTGATCTGCATGATGCGCTCCATGACCTGCTTGTCGAGATTCACGGGACGCTCGCCGACCTGCTCGCCGGTTGCCTTGTCGAACACCGGCTCGGACAGCGAATCGCCGCCGAGAATGACCCTGGCGGGCATGGACGCGAAATCCAAAGCATTCAAGGTGTATGCCCAGCAGACGTTGACGGCGTCCTGCATCGATTCGACCTGCTCCACATCGCTGATAGGCAGGTCATCCAGGAGCATCTGATTGCGGAATTCGACCAATGGCACGCGTCCGAGCGGGTTCGCGCGCGCCGAATCCGGAACGAACCGCCAACCCTCAACGCCCGGTGGAAGACGATTCCTCTCATCGTCGCCGCCTGCACGCACACGAACCACGTCGAACACCATGTCCGGCAGCAGCAAAGTGCCGAATTCATGCTCCTCGTCGTATCTGACCAGGAGTCCTGCGTCGACCTCTCCGGTGAGCGGGTCGTAGTGTACGGCCGCGCTGTCCGGGTGTTCGAAGCTGATGCGCGCTCTGCCGTCCGGCATCGACGTGACCAAGCCGAAAGCGCGTCCGGTCGTGGTCATCATCAGCGCGCTCTCCTGCAGCTTGCGGTCGCAGTCGTTCCGTTCCCACACGCGCATCACATGCGAGTCCAATTCGTGATCGTCATATGGGATGAAGCCCTTGAAGTGGATGCGTTCGACAGGCGCCTGCGCCACAGGCAGACACCAGTTGTCGGCGAAGCCGGAAAACCTATCCGCCATGTAGCGTTTGAATTCGTCGGATGCGAATTTCAGGGTGCCGCGCTTGCCGCGCACGTAATCCGTGTGCTTCCTGATGTCCGGCCGACGGTTCTCGATCTTCAGGGCGAGCAGGTTCGCCATGCGATTCACGTCATCGGCGGTACGAATCATTAGAACCCCCTAGTAGTAGAACCAGTCAGCAGGTACGCCTTGCGTTTCCTGCCCCAACCGGCGGCGCGTGCATCACATGCCGCCTCATGCGCCAGCACGCACGTCACCGCCGCATCGATTTTCCGCGTCTGCTTCGGCTTGCCCAACCCGTAGCGTTCGCCGGATTTGGCGAAGCGTCTTGCGTTGCGCATGTGCGTGATGGTGATCGGACACCCGTCCTGTGTGATCGCGTGATGCTGCAGGTCGGATTCGAAGCGTTTCAATGCCTCCCATACGGCGGTGATGCGGCTGGAGCCGCTCATCGCCCAGGGAATGAACTTCTTCGGGCCGTATCTCGTGTCCCACGCCTCGATCTGCGATTCCCACGACACCTCGTCGCGGAAACCGGGGTCGCAGTAGGCGCGGATAACCTTGTATCGTTCGTTGAGCTCGTCCATGGCGGCATTGACTTCGCTGCGCGGGATGCGTCCGCCCCATGTTTTCGGATTCCAGATCGTCGGACGGCGATCCTCGCCGTACCGTGGCGTGAAGATAAAACCCTCGCGCGTCTCGGCCTTGATGCATGTCCAATCGTCGTTCTCAGATCCGTCGAATCCAAGACACACCTCGGTGCCTTTCGGCGGGTTCTCAAGCCAAAGCTCATGTTCCTGCATAGCAGCTCTCCCAGAGTCCATCCTCGAGCCACGCTCCACCGCCCTGCACCATTCGGTTGCCGAAGAAGCGTTCCGCCTGTGCGGGATCCTTCTCCATGAGCGCCTCAGCCTCCGCCTCGACGGAATCCAAAGGCACCCACGGGCTTCCGGCGTAGACCCATTCGAGGATCTTGCGGCGTTCGCGCCGGTTGTTGAAGCTGTATGGCGTGCCGTCCTTGTGCCGCAGGTCCGGGTTCAAATCGGGGTTGCGGTAGAAGATCCACACGTCCTTACTGCCCGATTCGAACTGCTGTTGGGCGTAACTGTTTTCCCCCGGGTCATAGGCGTTGGTCCAGAAGTGCGTCCTGCCGCCCATGCCTGCGGCGCCGCGGCGTTGGGTGTCGGCCACGTCGAGCATGCCGTTCGATTTGGTGTACAGGCCGGCCTCGTCCTGTTCCGCATCCGAAATCGGATTACCCAAGCGGCTGGTTGCCGAGGCGGTCACCACGTCGATGCGGTCGAGATCGAGATCATCGTCGTCAAGGTTGATTCCGGGGCGAAGGATACGAATGAACCCCTCGCGCACCTTGAGCAGCTGTTTCAGCGGACCAAGCCTGATCATGGCGACCAATGGACGGTAGGCGTTGCGCACCTGGTCCTCGGAGTTCGCGGTCAGCTGTATCAGCGGCGATGGATGGCGCATGCCCTTCGGCTCGCCCGGATTGTAATGGTAGACCCATCCGCAAGGGCAGCCGTTGTCGGAGCAGCGGTACACGTCGCCGGGCTTCGCCCAACCGGCGAACACGACCGGACCGCAGGCTTCGAGGATGGCGCATGATGCCTCGGTCGGCCCCTTGCCTGTCTTCTGCGGGCCGATGCAGCCGGTCAGACGATATTGGAAGGCTTGGTTGAGAACCAGTGGATTGTCCACCGTGACCTCTTCGGGCGGGATGAATTCCGCGTCCTCGCGCACCCTCCAGCGGTGTGCGGCGTACCAGAACTGCCAATCTGACCAGCAGAAGGGCTTGCCGCGGAGAATACCGTCCGGCTGGCGCACGTGACGCCGAACCCACGCATCCTGCAGGTCTGCGAGCGTCGGGAAGTCGATGATCCAGTCGTCGGCCATGTCACGCCCTCAGGCGTCGTGGGAACTGGACGATCTTGGTGTCCATGCCGCTCTCGGATACCTCCGCGTCCGTGGCGGGCACCTCGTGGGCGGCCATGTCGACGTTGTCCTCGGAGATCTTCCAGCCGAGCGCCTGCAATCCGGCCTCGGACAGGCCGATCCGATCCTCGAGCCTGATCTTCACGGCCACGTCGGCCGCCTTGGCCGACTGGCTCTCGCACACCACGCATTCGCGGACATACGAGGCGATCTGGTAATGCAGATACTTCAGCTGTGGCTGTTTCCACGCGCGCGCCTGCGGCAGGCGCCACAACTGCATCCACAGCTCGGACTCACGCTCGTTCCACGATTCCGAACCAGCCCTGTCCTCGACCCATTCCTGCGAGTCCTTGTCGAAATCGCGGAGCACATACGGCGGAAGTGGGAACTTCGGCGGACGGCCCTTGTATTCGGTGTTAGGCAGGCTGCGCAGGGTGTATCCCCTGCGTTCGCTGGCGCCGCTCGACGGATCTGGCATCGGGCCAGACCTGACGCGTTTTCCTCCTCTTGGCATGGCTCCTCCATCGTCAGACGGCCTTGCGCCGTTCCTTCGCTGTGGGACGCAGGGCCTTTCGCCCGCCCCCTCTGAAACTTTTGAACTCTCCGCGCCTCGGAGACAGCTCTCCGGCGGTTCCGCTACCCAAACTGTTAGGGGGTATCCCCGTGGGTGTTTTGACGGTTTGCTTCCGTTTGTTTTGCAACGGTTTTTTGTTTGACTCATTTGTTGCTGCGATGAGTCGCGAATCGAATCGAGAAGACTTGGTCGTTTTCGTCTTTCGTGTCGTTTGACGTGAGCGGCTGGCGTCGTCGGCTTGGCTTCGATGGAATGTTTTGTTTTGGTGCCGAAGCCTGTGTGTGTCAGCTGAGGTTTTGTCTGTTGTTGAAGCCTGAAGGTTTCGTCCTTGCGGTCTTGCTGTCGTGGCAGCGCTTGCACAGGCCGCGCATGCGTTGCGGGTCGTTGGGGTCCAGGCCTGCTTCGACGAGCTCGATGCGTTCGATCGGCCAATGGTCGGCTATGGTGCTGGGGGCGCCGCATAGGCCATGGTGCCTTCCGCATCCGTCCGGCCCGTCGCCGGGACAGACGCACCGCGGATCCCTTGCCAGCACGCGGGCGCGTGCGAGGCGATGCGCTTTCGACGTGTATGGATTGCGGCCTCGTGTCCGGCGCTTGTCTTTGGCTTTCCTACATTCGTCGCACAGCGAGCCGGAGGAGACCAGGTGTGGGCAACCGGAGGTGGAGCATACCTTGTACATCAATCCCCCACATCGGTAAGAAGTGTCCGGCATGTCTGGGGTACGTCTCCCGCGAAGGTCCCCCAGCTGGCCACCCCCGATTCATGGGCTACCGACACAACGGGTGTCGCCGCCATGGTCGACGTCCTTCGGTGCGACGGCTCCAAGGGTTGCTAGTGGCTCCATGCCGGACAGAGATGATTATAGCGACTGCAGCTGAATATGAAGAATGGTCCAACCATTTTCTGGCTGAACCATTCTACGAACATACGACAGTATAGCATTTTAATTGTGACAGTCAAGCATGGCGGTTATTTCTCCGAGGTTGAACACGTACTCTCCTTTGTGTTTTGTCGGCGTGGCGTGCAGTTTGCCTCTGGTGAGCCATTGGCGGATCTGGTCGCTGGTGCAGTGGATGTCCATTTTGGCGAGGTAGCGTGCGACTTCGACTGGTTTTCCGGTGTATTCGAGTTGCCAGAGTTTGTTGTCGCGTCCGGCTTTGATGGCTTGGACTCCGCCTTGCCATTTGCAGTCTGGGCATGTCCATGTTTCGGCTTGTGGCGTGCTGGTGGCTTGGTGGCCGCATTTTGGGCATGTGCCGATGATGACCATGGCTTCTTCTGGGGTCAGTGCTTGTTCGTTGCGTCTGGTGATGTGTTCCAGGGCGGCGTAGTCGTCTGCTGCGGTGCTCATGTTGAGGATGGTGTGCCGGTTGCTGATGATGGCATGCCATGCTTTACGCCAGTCGTATGCGGCGTATGCGGCTCTGATTTTGCCTGCCTGTTCGGCCAGCCATGCTTCCGATTCTGCGATGAGGTCCTGTGCGCGGACGTCGATGGGCAGTGGCGCGTTGCCTTTGTTTGGCGTATGTGTTGGTGTGCCGATGTGGGCTTGTCGGAGCATGATGCTTCGCAGTGCTGGCAGTTGGACGTGTCCGAGCTGGTGGATCAGCTGCCAGTAGTCTTCACGGCAGTTTGCGCAGAGCATGTTCGCCGTCGCCGGTTTCATTGGCTTGTGGCAGTGCTGGCAGTCAGTCAAAGTCTGGTCTCCTTGTCGTACTGGTGGATGATGGCCGCGATTTCGGCTTTGGGCACTTGCGGCACGAGTCTGGCGGTCTCTTCCAAGGTGATGCCGTCCTCATGCCATTTCAGGATCATTTCCTCAAGAATTTTCTTCACCGGTATTCCTCCACCGTGTCGCAGCCGATGGTCTTGCCATGTTCAGTCAGACAGGCCCATGTCACGTCGCCGGTCTTGACCGTCGTCATGCCGTAATCGTGATGCGTGGCTAGATACCAGTTCGCATAGATGCTTAATCCCATCAGGAAGAGCGTTGCGGCGACGGATACCACCAGTGCGCCAATCAGAATTTTCTCAACCTTGTCCAAGCTGTTCATCACTCACCTTCCTTTTCGATTTCGTTGATCTTGTTCTTGAGGGTCGTTAGAATGTCTCGTTTCGGACAGTTGTTCGCGAATGCCCACCAAACGCATCTGAGTCCTGCCCAATCGACGTTCACGAGAGCGGAGAACAATGCATTGCGCAGGCCGGACAGATTGGTGTCGGCATAGAGCGGTATGCCGTGTATCACCGCGTCGTTCGCATACCAGAGCGCCTTCCTCAAGTCTTCGACGCCGTTCTTAGACTGCCAGCGGTAGCAGTATTTGACCACGTTGCCCCAGTCGAAACTCAACAGGCGGGTCAGTTCGATGCATTCGAACGGGCCGTCCTCGTAATGCTTTGGATGATTGACGTTGTCACTCATTTTTTGGTACTCCTTGTATGGGTTTTCGCTTGTGTGTGGCGGGAAGTCGCATTCCTGGTCTTTCCATCCGGCGGAGTAGCCTTCTCGCCATGCTTTGGCTAGTTCTTCGTGCGTGGGATGGGTGGTGTTTCTGCTGTTCATTTCGTGTTTTCCTCCTTGTTGAGTTGTTTCGCCATCTGGCAGGCTTGTTGGTCTGGCGTGGCGGTTTCCTTGTCGCGTCCGAGCGCTTGCAGGACGTGTTCGCACTGCCACGTGTGTATGTGGCGTTTCGAGGGTGGTATGCCGCTCATGTTGGCCCTGCGTTGGCACCAGCCTTTCCACTGGCGCGTCCAGTCGTTGATGGTTCGGGTTTCGTCTTGGTGTCGGTCCGCGAATGCGAGCCATGCGGATTCGAGGTCGAGATTCGCGTATTCGGTGGCGAGCGTCTTGTCCACTTCACCGCGCTCCCATGAATCGCCGAAGACTGTCGCATTGATTTCTTTGGAGAAAGAAGAAGAATATTCTTCTTTCTCTTTCTTTGGTGTTCTGGTGTTCTGGTGTTCTGGTGTTTGTCCCGATTCTGTTTCGATTCTGCCGGCAGTCTGCGCACTTTCTGCCGGCAGTCTGCCGGCAGAATACCGCTCACGCTCACGCTTGCGCTTTGCCATGACCTGCTGGCGGCTGCGGTTGTGCTCTAGGTAATCGTGGATGATATAGCCGCCGTCAACGCTTTCGGTCAATCCGGCCTGCTGCAATGCGTCGAGCTCCTGAGTGGTGATGTCGAGCACGAACTCTGCGGTGTCGGAGTCCACGTAGCCGTCCGTGAGATTGTCGCCACAGTAGGAAAGCATGATGACGAACGCGCCTATCGCGGATGGCATGGTGCGACGCAGGCGGCGTACCTTCCGGTTCAGGTAGAAGCCGTTCGCCAATTGCACGTAGCCGCGTCTAGCCATCGCCTAATCTCCTCTTGTGGTTCCGTCGTGGTCCATCGAATCCAAAGCTTCTTCGAGTTCCGCCAAGCTTGGTGGGGGCCAAGGAAGAATTCCAACATCTTCCATCACATGCTCCCGAGCTCTCGGTAGAATTCGTCGTCGGTCATGCCATACAGCGGTTCCATGCCTGTCGGATTGCGCGCGGACAGCTTGTAGCCGCAGTAGGGGCAGGTCACGTAATATGTGCCGACAACCTCGCCGCAGTGAGCGCATTCCACATACTTGATCGTCTTGCTCATTCGTTTGCCGCCTTCCGTGCGATTTCGAGCATTTCCCGAGCGTCCCTGATGTAATTGGCGCGTATCTCCGGCTCGGCCAGAGTCCAGAAGCAGTCCTCACTGGGCATGACGTCTTCCCAGGCTGGTGCCATGTCCCACCACAGCAGTTTTCTCGCCACGGCTTCGACCTCGGCGTCAGCCGGTGGCGCGTTGCGTCCGCGCAGGTACGCTTCCTGCAAATCGTCCGTGTCGCAGGAAAACTGTTCCTTGACACGCGTTCCACTCCAGTAGCGGGTCGGATATACCTTCTCAGCTTCATCATCCGCGATGCTCAATTTGTCCTCTTTCCGTTCGCTTTGACCATTGCCCAGAGGATTTCGCTTGCCGGACGCCTCCGGTATGACAGGTCGTTGTATGACTGCACGTGGCCGAGAATCAGTTTCGAGCCGGTCGAATCGGGGGTCAGGATCGCGTTCACTCGCGGCGGCACCATCTTCTGCCATACGATCTCGTCGCACAGTTCCTTCGTGCAGACCAGATAGTTCTGGTCGCCGTAGAACGTCAGGCCGTTGCCGCTCGTGAAGTCAGCCATGCATGACTTCACCTCGTAGAACCCGAAGCAGCCTTTCTCCACGCTTGCGGGCACCGGTTCGCCGTTGACGTTCAATGGCTTGAAGCCCACGTAGTCCACTCGCCGCTCTTCAGGGGTATTCCGGTCGAAGTTGACCTCACTTGCCCAAAAAGCGGTCTGATTATCCAATCTCTTCTCCACCAGCTTGGACAGCATGGCGGTGGTCTCGGTGCGGGTCATTCGATGCTCCTTTCGGCTTCGCGCATGATGTGCCGCATGTCGGCGTATTCTCGTGCCGCCCAACGTTCGATCATTTCCGGAGCGGCGTTTCGTGGCAGCGGGTTCAGGCATGGGCCACCAAGACGCTGCATGAGCCTGATGATCTTCCGGCGTCGTTTAGGGGTCAGCACGACGTGTTTCTCCACTGTTCTGACGATTTGCAGCCTGTCGCATCGGTAACAGCCTTCGAAATCCTCATCGGATTCGATGAGGTCGCCTATCGGACGCACTTGGTATACGTCTCCTTTGCCATATATTGCGGCGTATTCGGCCGCGTAATCACGCATGGTGGTGCAGTAGACTTGTTCTTGGTGTCCGGTGCCTTCGATGGCCGACGCGCCTTTTTCGCGTCTGGCACGGCAGATGGGGCAATCGTCGTAATTGTCTCGACTGTGCCCCGGTTCGATGATGTCGCCGGGTTTCAGGTCTGGAACTCCACCGTGGTATAGCACGCTCATTTCGCTTCCTCGATTCTGATGGTGATGCGGTAGACGCCTTTTTCGGTGCTTGGCTCGCCCAGCCGGTAGTCCGGGCCGAGCACGTATGCCGCGTTGTCGTCGGGCCAGTAGCCTGACTGGGTGATGCCGTCGAGTATCGCCTTGACCATTGGCGCGGCGTTCTCGGGGTCGAATCTTCCGTGGGTCAGTGGGTGGATGATGGCGGTCACATGCACCGGCCAATGCTCAGGCTTTTGGAGCTTGCCGCTGTTGATGAGGCTGCGGAAGGTGAGGTGGGCGGAGGCCTTGACCTGCTTCTTCCGGGCGTATGGCACCGCCCAGCTGCGGCTTCGACGGTTCTGCGTCCACCACAGTTGCCTGCTGATCGCGATGTCAATCTCGCTCATAATGGTCGGCCTCCTCTTCCTCGGCTTCGATCTCGCATTCGGGGCATGGGATGGGGCGCGCCGGATACAACGCGCACCCATGCCTCGGACATACCGGTTCCACATCCGGTGGCTCTATCCATTCGCGCATCAGAAGTCAGGCTCTCCGGCTGGCGCGCCCCACGGATCATCGGCCGGAGCCTGCGGCTGCTGCCGTGCCTGCTGCGGCTGCTGATAGCCACCACCGTTGGCGTTGCCGCCCTGGTATCCGCCTGACTGCATCTTCTGCACCTGAGCCGTCGCATAACGCAGGCTTGGTCCGATCTCGTCAACCTGCAACTCGATGACCGTGCGGTTGGAGCCGTCCTGCGCCTGATAGGAACGCTGCTGCAAACGGCCCTGCGCGATCACACGCATGCCCTTGCCTAGGCTCTGCACGCAATGAGTGGCGAGGTCACGCCAAGCGGAGCAGCGCATGAACAAAGCCTGCCCATCCTCGAACTGGTTCGTGCCGCGGTTCCAGGAACGCGGCGTGCTGGCGATCGTGAACGACGCGACCTGCGCACCAGCTGACGTCGTGCGCAGTTCCGGATCGGCGGTCAGATTGCCGACGATCGTGATAACGGTCTCCCCTGCCATCACTCGGACTCCTTCATGTCGGCTTCGGTATCCTCCGGCGTATCCGCTTCCATGACTTCGGCGGTCACGTCATCGGCTTCTTCCGCACTGTCGTCATCGAGCACCGGCTGGAACACGTCGCCGTAATCGGGCGTGATGTCATCTGCGGCGACGGCAGTCTGCGCCTGCACGGTCAAAGGCAGGTACGGGGCGGCGCGACGGATGGCGGTCTTCTTCGCCATGGCCTCGTAATCGGTCTTCCACGGGCCGAAATTGCCGCTCTTGCTGCGTGCCCTCGCCTGCTCGATCTCCTGACGGTTAAGGACGAGGAAGTAGTGTCCGCCGTCCTTGAAATGCGCGACCATGTACACGTGGGTCAGTTCGCCGGGGTTGGCGCATGGCACGTGGTGCAACTCCTCGTTGAGGCCATAGCTGTACGAGAATTCGTCTCCCTGGTGTACTGCTCGGGCGCTGATGTCCACGAGCTGGCCGCTACGTCGCGCCAAGTCGATCATGCCACGGTAGCCCATGATGAACGTGGCTTCCATTCCGCCGGATTTCTTGTTGTAGAAGGGCAGCACGTAGGCTCGTCCCAATCCGTCCACGTTGGATGGTTCCAGTCCGAGCGCGCTGCAGGTCATGAAGCATGAGAGCACGCTTTGCGGCGAGCATTCCGCGAGTTTCGGTGTCTTGTTGATCGCGGACACGCACATTTGGTAGAGGCGGTCGGGGCTGATGTTGTTGCCGACGACGCTGGCGATGCGCGGCCAGCTTTTCTTCATCATCATTTTCAGATTCTGTTTCGGCGTCATTTCGACCATCTGCTGTCCTTGCGCCTGCTGTGCGATCTGTCCCATGATTATTGCTCCTTTTCTTCGGTGGCTTTGAATGCGAATTTGCGGTATGTGGTGGCTTTGACGACGTATTCCTTGCGGGTCGTCGGCTTGTAGGTGGCTTGGAGGTTGCCGCAGCGCACGCCCGTATGCGAGCCGATGCGCAGGATGATCTGCTCCTGCAATGCCTTCTGCTCGTTTGTCAGTTCCTTCGCGCGGTTGGACGTGCTCTCGTATCGTGCGAGCAGGTCGTAGAGGTCATCGTCGGCGCTATCGTCCACGATGTCCGGCGTGGGTTCCGGGAACGCCTTCTGCACGTCGCCGCCGGTCAATTGCGGTGGCGTGCCGGTGGTGACGAAACGCCAGAAATCGGATGCGGCCTTGTCGATCGCGGCCATATCCTCCACGTCGGCCTTGAACGGGATCTCTACCGGCTCGTCGTCTCCGATGGCCGCGTACACGACTCCCCATGTCCATCCAGTGACGAGCGCATAGAACTCGACTTGAGCCAAGTAGTATGGCGGGATTCGGAGGTTGCCTTCCTCGTCATGCCAGTCCCCCGCTCGACGATTGCTCGACGTCTTGATTTCGAGGATTCCAAAACTCCCGTCCTCCCTTTGCAGGATGCCGTCGAGGGAAGCTCGCAGGTATGGCTTCCCGCGCATGATGAACTGCTTGTCGGTGCCGTCCGTGACGAGCATTTCCGGATGATTGGCGCGGAATCGTTTCCTTAATTCGTTTTCCAGGGCATTGCCCTTGACCACCGCCCACTTGTCGGAGATGTCCTCCGGCTCAACGCGGCCGGTCTTCTCAAGCCACAAATCATATGGTGTCTTGAAGGAATTCAGGCCGAGGATCGTGCTCATGTCCGAGCCGCCCACACCCGCCTTACGGCTCTTCAACCACGCGAGATGACGTTCCGTCTTCTTGCACTGCCTGAAACGTTCGACCGTGTAGCGTTCCGTGTCCTTGAGTGGTATCCGCTTCATTTTCAGGCTCCCTGCTGATTGCTTGGCTTGTTTATGTCTGCTTTGACGATGTCGGCGTCGAAATAATCGACCACCAGATTGGCGATATCCAACGCGGACGTCCTGAGCTTGATGGTTTCCGCCAAGGACTCTGGCTCGATGGTGAAAACGCCACTCTCGCTATCGAACTTGAGCCTCATTTCGCCGTGTCCTTCGAGTAGTTGGCTTTCAAGTCCATCAATTCGCCGTTCAGCAGCTTGGTGGCGAATCCGTAGACCACTTTGTCGTTGGTCTGGAACGCGGTTCGCTGCAACGCGCTGATGGCATCGAAAATGCCGGTCAATGCGTTGGAGATGATGGCGCGTGGGTTCTCGCACTGTTTCTCCGGTGCTGTCTCCTTGTTGGCGACTGGTTTCGATGCGACGGTCATGATGGTCTCCTTCTTCTTTCCGCTTGTGGTGATTTTGCGTGGCGAATGCTTGTCGTAGGTCGGCAATAGTCCTTCCTTGCGGAGTTGGCTGAGAATGTTGCCGGCTGTTTTTGGGCTTATGCCGAGCGCTTCGGCGGTTTCCTTGCCGTCGAACGGCTGGCCTTGTTCGATGCGTTTTTGGCAGTGCGCGAGGATGAGATCGCGTTTCGACGGTTCCTCCGGTTTCGCCGGCGGATCCCGCGTGAGGAGTCCGGCCTTGCGCAATGCCCGCATTTCGGTGATGCTGAGGCCGGCTTCGCCTGATTCGTCGTAGATGCTTTTCAGTTCGGCGAGTTCGCCGTCCGTGTATTCGTGTTTCAACGTGTTCCCTTTCTGAGTTTTTCGATCAATCGCCTGTTTTCGCGGATGAAAGCGTCCACGTCGATTCCCTGCTGCGCGAGGGTCGGTTTGCCGGTGTCGACGCGTGCTTTTCCGTCGCTTGTGACGTCTGGACTGCTTTTAAACCGTGAGCCGGAACGAATCTCCCGTTTTTCATCTCGCCACCGTCCTCCGGTACTTGTGTGCCAAGGCCCACTGTTCCGCGGTTTGACGTTGGTATCTGACTTTGCGCCTGTCCTGATGTCCTTCTGGCGGTTCCACGCCGATTTTCAAGTACGGCGGGCCTTTGCCGGTGCTCCGCCAGTTGGCGAGGGTGCGCACGCTCATGCCGAGCATGACGGCAAGTTCGGCTGGCGTGAGCAGATCGTCACTCATCGTCGTCGGGTGGGCAGTAGCGGTTGATGAAGTATGTCTGGCCTTTGCCGGTGACCTTCGCGGTGCGGTTGATGGTCACGTGGCCGTCCGAATGGGTGATGGCGGTTTCCTTGATGCGGAACAGTCCCAAATCCATGGCCTTCTGTGTCGGCACGTTGCGGTTCGAGCCGGTCTTGCCGAGGTATCCGTCCTGCCGGAGAATCTCGAACAGTCGGTTCTGTCCGATGTCCAAACCGTTCTGGCGCAGCATCTTCGCAAGTTCTCCGATAAGACACGTGCCGTCGCTTGCGGCCACCGCGTCCGCGAACCGCGCTTTCGGCTCCAGTTCCACGATGCGCGTCTGCTGTTCGGCGAT
>ERZ773142.667-NODE-667-length-26146-cov-3.63811_pt1 | contig 26146 bp, 33 predicted proteins | sample MGYA00580853_ERZ773142 | MGnify/ENA primary metagenome ERZ773142 (study PRJEB29015, sample SAMEA2737862) | human gut metagenome | biome: human gut; feature: human-associated habitat; material: faeces | place: China | collected 2012 ... | reverse complement strand
AAGCTGTAGACATAAGTCTTATGCCATAGTGGCGATGTGGACACGCCTGCAAGAATAAGGATAGCATAAGCTATCAAACTTCTTTAAAATTACTCTAATGAGTAATCACGAAGCTCCCACCTCTATAGGTGGTGAGTAGTTCACTTGAATAATTCATCTAATAAAGAATCTACTTCTTTATTTTCAAATATCAATCCTATTATTTCTCTTTTAACAGAATTTTTATTCATTCCATATTTTTCTATTGCATTGTATAATATTTCGTAAACTCTTTCAAGAGGTAATTTCATATCAAATAAAGATATTTCTTCTATATCAAAGTTTTCCATTTTTCTAAAAACACTAGTTTGATATTTAATAATTTCTTCATCTGTTTTTTCTTTACCAAATTGTTTAACTAATAAATTATATGTAGATAAATATTGGTTTGATTTTTTATCGTCTAATTCATAAAATTTAGTTTTCTTTATTATGTCGAAACAAGTTTTGTTAAAAATTGTTCCAAAAATTCCACTTGTATAACAGAAAATTTCTCTTTCTGTTCTTTTTAATTCTTCTATTTGCTTATCACTTAAAAATATAAGTTCATCTACTATAATTTTATCATTAAATAGTTCATTCTTTTTTATAGAATTATAAACTCCTATAACAATATTTTTATCATTATAAGTAAATATAGTTTTATCTTTTAAAACTTCTTCTTTTATATTTTCATTATAGTTTATGTTTGTTTTTATAATATCATAAATTTTTTCTCTTTCATAAGCTATTACAGTTACATCTTTTCCAGAAAGTAAAAACTCTAAGGCAGTATTAGCTACCTTATGAGTTTTACCAGTTCTTCTACCTTGGCTTATCACATGAAACATATTAATCGCCTACTCTTTTACTAAAGCAAATATAGCACTAGGATCTATCCAAGTAAGTTCTTCTACTTTATTAGATGATAACCAATAAGTTTTACCTACCATTCCATTAACCATAACAGTTCTTCCTATTAGATTTTTATAATATTCTGGAGCATCATCTGCAACCATTATGATTTGTGCTAATATAGCTAAAGAGTTTTCTTTATCATCTTTTCTTCTTACTTCTGGTTCAGTTTCCCATAATCCTCTTGAAACACTAACTTTATTATTTTGTTCTTCTTGTTTTTTTAAATTTCTACTATATATAAGTATAGATCCGTTTAAAGTATTTTCTAATACATTAACTTTCTCTATAGCTTCTCTTGATAAATATTCAAACATTTTTTCCTCCTGTTTTTTAAATAAAATGATATTCTTTATTTAATCTTTTATCTTCAAATGTATATTTCTTGAATTTAGGTTCTTCACCATATTTTAAATATCTTATTATTTTATTGATTATTTTAAGATCAGCTTCAGACATAACTCTAAAACAACAATTATCAATACATTTTTCAAAATCTATAAAATATTCTGTTTCTATTTCATTTACTCCAATAACTTTTTCAACAGATATTACATAACAATTATATTTTGTTGTTTTCATATTAGAATTATTTTCGTTAATTACTAAAATATCGCTAGTATCTTCTAAACTTATAAGTATTATTTTTTCTTTGTCCATCATTTCTCCTTTAAGCTATATACACTATTTTCTTCTATATTAATTTTTATTATTCTAAGATTGTTTTCTTTGTAACGTTCTATACTTTTTATATCAAATGTGTACATCAATTTATTACTATATATAACAACAACGTTATATTCTGTATCTATTTCTATAGATTTATCTTTGCTGTAAAAATATTCTTCTATTCTTATAGGATTTTCTATTTGTCCTGCTTTAAAATAAACATTATTATCATCACTTAATTTTGTAATTAATCTATATAATATTATTTTATCTATCTTAAAAATGATTTTATGATTTTCAGAAATTCTTTTGTTATATTTTTTAGTATTGTTCTTGTTCATCTAAATATCCGTATGTATCTTCTTCTCTCACAGGAGATATGAATTTCAAATTTAAAATTTTAAAAAATAATTCTATTATTCTTTCTACAACTTTTCCATTTTCATTTCTTATTTTTATTTTATTTCTATCTGTTATTAAAATATCAGCTTCTTGAACTATATAACCTTTTTCATATGTACCTATAAAATGTAATAACTGATTTTTTCTTAATAATAATTTACTTGGTTTTGGATTAGGATCATTTTCTACCATAGTGTAAGTTTTGATTTTTTTATTTTTAACATCTTGAGTAGAAAGATATTGATAACTAATAACATAATCTATAGGATCAAAACACATTTTATTGGCCATAAGTCTTTTATTATATTTTTTAGTATTCTTCTTATTCATTTATATCCTCAATTCCTATTATTTTTTCTTCTAAAATTCTCACATATAAATGTAAGATTTTAGTTTTATATTCTCTATTCTTAATTACTTTTCTTTTTGTTATTATTGTTCCCAATAACTTTTTAATTTTTTTATCTTTTACATCTAGCTCTGAATAAACTAACAATATTACATTTTTATTTAATTTATAAGTATCAATTAACTTCGGTTGTTGATTATCTCCTAATAAAATTTTATATTTATCTTCAAATAAAAATACTGCGTTAAAAGGGCTTAATATTTTTTCATTATCTCCTAACCTTTTTCTAAATTTCTTTGTATTTTTTTTATTCATCAAATCACCTATTTAACAAAATTTTTCATATATTTGCTTTCTTCTAATGTTATTCTTTTTCTTAAAATACTTAAATAATTCCACATATGCTCAGCTTGAATAATTAAATATTCTTTTTCTAGATAATCTAATTCTAAGAATTCTTTACTAGTTTTAAAAATTGCTAAATTTCTCCATTTTTCATGTAATTCTTTTTCTTCTTGTACAAGTCTTTCAAACCAACCTTCCATTTTTACCTCCTATATTTTTTCCATTAAATAAACTTTATCATCTTGTTTGTATTTAGAATCTATTATTTTAGTTACTACAAATCCATTGTCACAAAATTTTTCTATGATTTTATCTTTTGATTTAGGAATGTATACTGTAGGTTTTTCTAAATACCAATGTATTATATCTAATATATATTCTAAGTTTACATAGTTACTTAATTTTTCAACTCTGCATATTTTATTTTTACTAGGTTTTAAAATAGCATAAAATTCTGTGCATAGTATTTTTATATATTCTTCTGAATAAATAGCATTATCAAACCAATTTATTAAATCTGGAAAATACTCCAAATCTTTATTCAATAATTTATACACTTTATTAAAATATCTAATACTTTCTGTATAATCTTTTGCTGATGAATTAGATATAAAGTAATAAGTTTGTGGTGGTTTTTTAATATTCAAAACTATAGGACCGTAATAGAATTTATCTATTACTATTGCATATCCTTTTCCAAAAGCTCTAAAATATTCATAGAAACCTTCTTTGTCTATTCCACTGACTTCTTTATAACAATCCCATAAATTATCTATTGTATCATATACTATTTCTTTAACTGTGAAATAACCTATCATTTTGCATTTTCTTTTAGAACGAGCTTCATAAACAAAAACTTGTTCTATTCCTTCTTTAGGAACTTTTTTTCTGAATTCCACTTTCTTTTCTCCAGAAATAATTTTGTCACAATATTTCTTATGTATAGACATTAATATTTTTTTACTATTCATTGGTATAACCTCCTCGTAAAATTGTATCTTCAATAATTGACTTTTTCAAAAAGCTTTAAACTTATGCTATATTAAAAATAATGTTTTTGAATTATAAAAAAATAAAATGGTGAGTGCTTTGAAATCTTTTAGCGAAGAAACTAGCGTGTTTGGATTAGTAGTATTAGCTTGTTTTGGTATAGGACCTGTGCTTAAAGTAATTATTCAACACTTTCTTACTAACAAAGTGAAGCATTCTCAAGAGCTAGATTCTGTTAGGATACTAGAAGAAAAAAGTAAGTTAAGAGAGAGAGATGAAACTATTGAGTTTTTTAAAACTTACTTAGATAAAAAAGACAAAGAATACGACCATTTAAGAGAACAAATGTCTGTTTTATTAAAAACTGTACAAGAAAATCAATTTACAGATAAAAAAGATTTTCAAACTATGATTTTTAATAAACTAGAACTGTTATTGCTTAGATTTGAAGATAGTATGTCATCTATAATCGAGCGTAACCATATCACTAAAGAAAAGATAGAAATAACATATAAAAAACTATCAAACATAGTAGATAGAGATCTTAATGAACTTCGTATTAATATTTCTGATATACATTATCATAATGCTGTTAAAGTACAAGTTATAAATGTTATATCTTCTAAAAGAGAATGTATGATCGAGTTATATAAAGAAGTTATAACTGATTATGCTGAATCTTCTTTAGAAAAATCAGAAAGAAAAGATTTGGCTTTTAAATCTTTAAAAGAGTGCACTTCATATCTGCAAAATACTATTACTGCTTTAATCCAAAAAACACTTGACTAAAAAAGAGGACTTAGATTGTCCTCTTTTTTAAATAAATATAATAACTAAATAATATACTATTGCTAAAAACAAAGTTACTGGCAATGTATATAATACATGATTAATAAATACTATCATTATAATCATTTTTTCATTAGTTTTATTAAGTAATTCAATAATTTCTCCAGCTTCTCTTTCACTAATATCTGTTCCGTGATATTTAGATAATATTCTTAAATACTCTTTATATTTTGCAACTCTGTATTTAATTTCTAAAGTTGTATGTAGTAAAGCTATATTACCATAAAAGAAAGATGTTATTATAACAAATAAATGAAAGTTTGTTTTTTTAATATATCCTGTTATATCTGCCATAAATAAACAACTAGCAAATAACATTATTATTATATTTCTTGCTAATATTAATCTACTTCTTTCTTCTTTACAATGTTCTATTTTTTCTATTATTCTTCCTCATAACTTTTTTTAATTCATAAACTAATTTGTGGTTATAATTTTCTGAATAGTTAAATTCCATTTTCTTAAAAATTTTTTTAATTTTTTCATCAGAAAAATCTATTTTGTTTTTCATAGTTCCTCCTTTAATTTATCGTATAATATTTTAAAATGTTTTAAATAACAAAATTAATTTATTATAATAATAATTTTTATTTAGATTAATACTGCATTTGAAAAATTATATATTACACTTAATTAATTGTCTAAAAACTTTTTTACAAATAATAAACTTCGCATTTTATGTAAAATGCGAAACTTAATTATAGTATTTTAGGCATTTCTTATTATTGAAAAATATATTAATTTTAAATGCGAATTACTATATCATAAAGTGCGATATTATGTTATAATATAAATATAATATTTCAGGAGGGAATTTTAATGGGGAAACCAACTAGACCAATTACATTAGATGAATTTAGTGCTATGGTAGATACTGGAATTTTAACTCCAGATGTATATTCTGCTTTATACACTCAACTCAATACTGGATTGAGAATACAAGACGTTTCTAAAATGGAATATGATAAAATTAAGTATGGTAAATTGGAATTAATAGAAAAGAAAACAGGCAAACCACAAATCACTAGAATTAATATAGATGTAGTTGAATTTTTAGATAAATTAAGAACTTTAGTTAATAATAAATCTAAATATGTTTTTTTATACAGAGAAGATTATAAACCTTCTAGCTTTGTTAGAAAGGTACAACTACAAATACAATGTGCTTGTGATTATGCTAATATAGACAGTACTTTTATAAGTACACATAGTTTTCGTAAAGCTTTCGCTACTAAAGCGTACGAAGAAAGTGGAAGGAATTTAATATTAGTTCAACATTTATTAAATCATTCTAATGTATCTATTACTCAAAGATATATAAATAGTTATCAAAAAGAAATAGATAAATTTAGAGAAAATCAAAATAGCGGTACTGATATAGTTTATAGCCAATTAAAAAAGTTAATAAAGTAGTTGACTTTGATTACTTTAAAGTGATATAATTAGTTATATCAGTAAAAGATCCTGAAATATGTGTTGTAATAACATTAAATTAGAAAAAAGAGTTCGTTAAGAACTCTTTTTTTTATTTTAAATTGTTCTATTTAAAATATTTAAATAATCACTAAGTAATCTTTTAGTATCTAATATATCTTCTTTTTCATCTACTAATGTATTTATATAATCCTGTAATTTTGAAACTTTACTAAAATTCTTTTTATATTCTTCTTTATAACAGTTTCTAAATAACATATTTCTATCTTCAATAGTAACATTTTTCTTTCCTACAGTTTTTTTCCAATGCTCTATATACTCTTGATGATCTATTTCAAAATTTAATTTTTTTTCTTGCTTCCAAAGGAATATTTCATCATTGGTTCTTGTTAAAGCTCCTTTTAATATAACTAACATTTTTTCTATAACTTTTTGGTTATCTTTAGCAATCATTCTAGCATCTAATACTTTATTTACAGCTCCGATAATTTCTGATCTAGAAGGTGTATCTATATTAGCTCTGTTCTTTAGAATTTCATACATATTTTTGTTATTTATATTATAGGACTTAAATTCATCATCTCTTTTGTAAATTTCTTTAAAAATTTTTTCTAGCATTTTAACAACTCCCTTATATTAAAAATGTCTGCCATGTGATTGGCAGACAATGATCAAAGAAATGCAGATATTTTGCTTTTGCAAATTAATATAACAATATATTATATGATTAATGTGACTATGTAAAATTACATAGTTTTACAAAAATTTTTATATAAACAACTGTTACATTTATTTATATTTACTAATGTAGGTATTTTTCTTTTTTCTATACATTCAGATAAATAAGATAATCCTACTTTTAATTCTTGAAAACACTTATGTAAATTATAAGGATGTTCTACACCATTTATTTTTATAAGTTTATTATAATGGCCATATGATATAACTTTTTCTTCAAACGTGTATGTGTTTTTTAAAACTATATAAACATTACTGTATATAGATAGAATAGAAAAAATTATTGGTAAAAAATAAATATAATTATTTTCATCATTAAATAATTTACTTGTATTAGCCTTTATAACTATTGCAATGTTATATTCTTCATAATTATAAAATTCTATACTATTACTAAAATTCAAACTTAATCCTAAAAGTTTTAGTGTATTAAGTTTTTTAGTTTTATATTTATTTTTTTTAAAATATTTTTCTAATTTAGAAATTGTATAATTTAAAACAAATTTATCTTTTTCTTTATTTTCTATAGCACTTAAAGTTAAATTGGAAGTAGTAAAACCTACAGCTTTATACCATGATTGTCTAGGACAACCTCCTATAATCCTATTTCTATCAGAGTTATAAATGTATAAATCTGTTAAATCTAATGTTTTATTTTCTTTATGTTCTAATAATTTTTCTGAATAGTTTTCTTCATTAGCTTTATTTAAAAAATCTATCATTTTAATTTCTCCTTGTTTTTATGATTTAATGCTATAAGTAAAGCATCTACTCCATCATTAGCATCTTCAAACTTTAGATTTTTTAGATTATACATTTTTATCATTTTGTTAAAAACTTCTTCTTTATCTTTGCAACCTATAAAACTTTTAGCACTACTTGGGTGTATATATTTTATTGGTATATCATTTAAAGCTAATAAGTATTTACATAACCCGTGGAATTCAGATAAAGATCTATGTGTAGATATATTCCTTGAAAATACATCTTCCACTATTGCTATACAAGGATTGTATTTTTTTATAACTGAAGTTAATCCTATAGCAAAAACAAACATTTTAGTTTGTTCATCTGTTTTATTATAATTTGGTATATATAATTTATCCATAAATTTAAGTTCGTTATTTTCTGTTATTATTGCTACACCTGTAGATTTACTTGAAATATCTAATCCCATTATCAATTTAGTATGGTTTCTTCTTAATTTTTCTTGTTTATTTTGTGCCATCTTCTTTAGTTTTTTATAATCTATTTTAAAAATGTTTTCCAATAAAATTTCCTACTATTTTTTCTATTCTATGTGTTGCATATTCATTTATAATTAAAAATGGCACATCACTTTCTAATAATATTTTTTTATCTAAGTGATTTTCAATGTCTATTTTTTCTACTTTATCTCTTTTTCTTAATCTGTCTGCTCTTGTAACTTCATCTAAATTTAAATAAATTCCTAACATATCATATTTATTTGATTTATATAATTCTATATAAGCTTTAGGATCTATTGCATATAGATTTACATCTTTAAAAGATTTATCTGTAGTCCAACTTCTATATCCTTTTGGACTTTCATATAAAGCTATAATTTCGTTATTTTTTTTATCGTTTTCAAATTCTTTTTCAGTTACAAAAGTATGAGTATATATATCTTCTGGATCATCAACTCTTATTTCTCTAGTTGTAAAACTTTTAACTATATGTGTTTCTGGAAAATCTCTATGTAACCATTTTATTTCTGTTGATTTACCACTTCCAGATTTACCCATAAAGCAAATTATTTTCTTTTTGTTTTGCACTTTACATCACCTTTCTCAAATAACCATAATAAATCACTTAGTTCATTATCTAGAATTTTCCGTACGTTCGGAAAATTATTAAGTTCTTGTTGTATTCTTATTATATGTCCATTAACTAACATAGTATTAAAATCTTTATGAAAATCTCTTCCTTTTGCATTTTCAAAACCTTGTTCATCTCTATGAAAAAATGGAGTATATTTTTTATGTTGTACTCCATCAGCTTCTATTGCGATTAATTCTTCTAAATAAGGAAAACAGAAATCATATCTCATACCATTACCTGCTCTGTATTCCTCTTCTAATGTTACATCATATTCAGATAATATATATTCATCTATATAATCTTTAATAGCTTGTGCTATCTTACTATATTTCCTTATTTTCTTTTTCATTTAAAATCTCCTTAAACGTTTTCTTTATTCCTAATTTACATAGTTCTTGATAAAAGCAATCATTACAATATTCTCCTGGATTAGCATAAGTATAATTACTATCTATCATTTTGAAAATATTGTACAAATGTTCTAAATTAACAGTCATATTTTCAAGCTCAACTCTTTTCATTGAGTTTAAATCATATAATATAATTTTAGTTAATTTTTCATCTGTACTTTTATCAAAAAAAGTTTTAGTTATTGTTATATCTTGATTTATATCATAAAAGTAACTATCGTTAGTAAATTTTATGATAGTAGTTTCATTATTATTTTTTTTATAAAAAGGTATATCCAATTTATAATGATACTCATTTTTTATTCCAGTACCACTAGTTCTTTTATATTTTCTATTTATATATTCAGATATATCCATTTCAAATGTTCCACCAAATTCTAAATCTATAGCATCTTCTGGTTTAAGAACATCAATCAAAATTTTAATATCTTCAAAATCCTTCATTGCATTTAATATATCAATAGCTTTTTTCTTGTATTCCTTATTGTATCTGTCGTTTGATTTTATATTTTCTATCTTTTTCTGAATTAAAGCTAAAGAAATATTTTTTATTTCTTTTATATCTATTTCTTTATTTTTAATTAATTGTGTAAAAAATTTTTTAGATATTTTTTCTAATATATCTATTCTTTGTTGATCTGGAGATATAGCTTTATATATTATAATTTTTTCATTAAACATAGTATGATTTTTTCTAAAATTTAAACAAGACTTTCTAGGACACTTTTTAAAGTAATCCCAAAAAGTCTTGTTAAGTGTACTAAGATTCAATTATTCTTTGAAATCCTTATTTGCTTTTTCTAATGCTTTTCTCATCTTTTTAATGATGTATTCAACATTATCTAAAGCTCTAAGATATTCATTTTTTTTACTTTCAAACATTTGTCTGTTATCATGTAAGTTATTTTCCAATACTTCGTTTAATGAATTTTGCGAACTTATAACTCCCTCTGTTAATTCTTCGAAAACATTGCTCATTACTGTTTCAAAAGAATATTTTCTTACTAATCCTGGTCTTGATATTAAATGACTGTCATCTTTAGATTCTTTCATTTTTCCAGTCTCTATTTTACGTCCTTCATTTATAGGAGTATTATTAGATATAAAATTATTTGCAGTATATTCTTCTTTTACATCTATATCTTCATCTTCAACTTCAATATCTTTGTATAATATATTTTCTGAAGGATTACTTTCTTCTTCTACATCATTTAATTCAAATTCTTCTTCCACTTCATATTCTTCATCATCAATATTTATATCTTCTTCTTTTTTAATAGGTTTATTTATTTCAGAAATTTTAGTTACTTTCTTTTCTTCTTCTATTAAACCATCATCATCATCATCACTAAATATAGCAGATTGAGCTTTATATTTATCCCAATCAACTATTTCTCCAGTTTTTCTATAGTATTTAATAGCATCTCTTATTCCTCTTACAGAAATGTTTTTATTTAATTCCCAGAACAATTTTAAATTTTCTTCACCGTTATCTACATCTTTTAAAAAGATATTTAACTTAATAGCTTTACTTTTATCTATATCTACTTTAAGTATTTTTATTATTTTACTCCAAGTAATATATTCATATACAACACTTTTACTCATATCAAATATATCAGATAATTCTTTATAAGTTTTTTCGTTATTGCCACATTTTAAAAATTCTATAGCTTTTCTAATTCCTATAAGAATATCTTTTTCACTCAATCTTTTACCATGATACATATTAAGTTTGTAAGCATCTATTATAGCTTCTCCTCTTTGATCATAGTATTTTACTTGAGCTTTTATATAATCCAATTCATGCACATTCATATAACTATACAATCTATGATTACCATCGATTATAATTAAAGAATCTTTTAATTCTTCGTCATTTTTAACAATTCCTAATAAGATAGGTGGTACATATTGTGACATTTGTTCAGCGTATTTAACATCTACTTCTCTAGGATTTATTCCTGCATCTACTATAGATTTTATTTCTACTTCATATACTTCGTTTTCGTTAAGATTGTTTATTAATTCTTTTAAATTTTGACTATTAATTTGCATTAGCTTTGCCCCCTTTTAATTCCCCGTGATAGTATTTTTCTATTATTCTGTAAATAAAAACTGCATCAAATTTTAAAGATACATAAGGTGTTTCATTTTCTTCAGTAAAAACGATCATATCGCTTTCTTTTTCTTTTTTTCTAGTTTTAGAAACATAGTGATTTATTATGTATCTTACTATGTACTTTAAATCCATATAGGATTTTTTAGATATATCTCTTATATCTAACATTCTTTTCGTTATAGAATCGTAATCATAGTCGTCAGTTGCATCGTTATATGATGAATTATTATTTAAAGTACAAACATCATATATTAAAGCACAAACATCAAATTTACCGCTGTTTTCAGAGATTAAAGACAGGAGCGTAACATAGCTCCTGTTATCTGCATTGTCTTTGATCATCATTTAAAATCACCTCATTATATTTTATTTTCTAAAATTTCTTTGAGGTCTTTTAGCAACAGTAAAGAATTAAAATCTAGTATATTGTCATTATCTGGATATTTCTTTTTGTCTTTAACAAAATATATTTTTTCTTTGTTTGAAACAAGTTCTGAAATATCTATAACTTTATCATCTAGTTCTTCAAGTTCTTTTTCTAATATGTGTTTATAACTTCCACATATATAAGATAATGTTTTTTCTATACTATCTTTTTTCTTTAGTATTTCTTTAAAATCCTCTTCAGAAAAATTTTCTTTTTTATTTGCAAATTCAAAATTATTTAAACTAGGTAAGTTATAATATTTTTTACCATTAATAAACATAAAATTTATATCAGCTTTAAAGATAAATTCTTCGTTATCTTTTTTTACACTGTTATAAAAATAATGATTACTAGTAGAATCAAAAATATCAGTTATTTGGTGCCAATGTTCTTTCATAAAATCTCTAGCTATATCTTTATTAACAATTTCTAAATTTTTAAAATCGCTAAATTCTTCAATAGCTAAGCAACTAATATCATGGATTAAAATCTTCATAATGTCAAACGTAGATTATCCTCTTCTTGTTCTTCTTCATTACCTAGATTTTTATATTTGTTTTTGCATAATTCTATTTTAGTGATTTTTAGATAATATTTTTTATCTTCTTTACATAAAGTTCCTGTGATCTCGAACAATTCTTTTCTCTCTAACATTTTCTTTAACGAATTAAATTTCTTTTCATCTGATTTCATAACAAATCCTATTGTATTACTTTCCCAATTTCCATTTATAAATTCTGGATAATACAGTACTCCTACAATATTGTTATTTTGAAACTTAATTTTTTTTAACTTTATAATGCTTTCTACCCTCAAGACAAACCAACCCCTCTTTTAATTTTACTCAGCAAATCATCTTTACAGATGTTACAGTTCGTTTTTATGTTATCGTTAATTGCTGACTCTAATAATAGTTCTAAGTTTTTATATAAAATACTTAAAGAATTTATATCAAAAGTATGCTCAATATCATTTTGATTTATAAGTTCCATTACATGATACAAAGAAAGCAAAATATGTTTTATATAACACCATTTGTTTCTATCTTTTTCTTCTGGAAAATCTAAAATATTGTTTCTTTGCTTTTTAGTGTTTTTAAGAATATCAAGAATTGCATTTTTACTATATTCATCTTCTGCATTTATTAACATATCTATAAGATGTTCTTCAGAAGATAGAATATTCTGTATTCCTAATCTAAATTCTTTATTGTTCAATCTCTTCATCTTCTACCTCTTCTCTAAGTTTCCATAACCATTTTTTATCGTATTCTTTTTCTAGTTCTTTTAATTGTTCTGGTTCAAAGAATTTAGTTATTGGATATTTTTCTTTTAATTCTTCTAAAACTTTTTCTTCATCAACTTTTATTTTCTTTAGTTGTGTTTGGAAAGGTAGGTTAAAATTAATTTTATTTCTAATAGATTGCATTACTATATCAGCTCTAGCAATCATTAGAATTTTGTCGTATAAACAGTAAAAGAATGAATTATCTAATATATTTCTATAACAATATATTTTTAGTTCTGCTGCTTTTTCAGGATTATTTTTAAAGAATTCTTCTAAAGCATCTTTACCTTTTATTTTCTCAACTTCTTCTCCTGTTTCTGGATTTATAATAGAGTTCATAGAACCACTACTTATAATCAATCCAAAAACTTTTGAAAAAGCTATAAGTTCTTTTATTTCATCGAAAGTATCATATTTGTTTTCTCCGCTATCTTCTGTATGAAAGTAAGTAGTTATAGATTTACCAAAAGGTCCTTGTTTATTCTTCCATACTTTTATAATAGTATCCCAAGCAGTTACCTTTTCATTACCGAATACATCTTTATTTTTAATAGCTTTTGATTGTCCACCATCTCTTTTGATTTCTATTTTACCAGTTACAGCATGTCTAAATGCAGTTGCTCCTGGAGTAACAGGTCCTTCGTTTGCTGCATATTGATTAAGTTGTTCTCTTACTTGATTTATTGCAAACACTCTAATACCGTCTCTTGCTATATCAAAAAATCTTTTCCAACCTCTTGTCATTATTCCAGCTACTTTACCCATTTCAGCTTTTTCTAAATCTATATCGTTTTTAAGTTTCATAGCTCCTACTGTATCTATATATAGTAGATCTATATCACTAGACATTTCTTCTAAGTTAGTAAAGAAAGTTTCTATATCTGGATTACAGTCAAAAATTATTTCATCTCTTTTTAATAAAGGATATCTATTTAAGAAAGTTTCATCTTTAGATGTACCTTCAATATCATTATAATAACAAGTTAATCCTGGATATACATATTGTGCTTTTTCTAATATTTTAAAAGATAAAGCACTTTTACCACTATTTGGTCTACCACATAATTCATACATACTCCCTTCCATTAATCCATGTAAAAGGTAATCCATAGTTAGTAATCCTGTTAACATTCTTTGATACGGTGTAGCCACCGCATCACTAAGAATATTAATGTAATTTTTTTCTTTTTTCTTTTCTGCATCTTTTTTCTTTCTAGCAATCATTTTTTTCAGTCTTTCCTGTTTGTTCACGAACTTGCCTCCTATTATATTTTGTTCTTTAATGAAATAAAAATACATATTTTTAATACATTAAAGAAATTATAAACTGTATTAATTTTTAACTATATCATTAGACAATTTAGATAAGGTTCTAATATCTTTGTTACTCTCTATATTAACGAAAAATTCTCCTTCAATAGCTTTAGCTTCAGCTAACTTTCTTTGGTACCTATCTATAATAGTTTCTTCACAAGTAGATTTATAATATAAATGATAGATTCTATTCTCCTCAGTAGAGTTTGCTCTATAACCACGTCTAGTTGCTTGAGAAATTATGTCGTATTTATAAAAAGGCATATATACAATATATGTTGGACAAAAAACTAAGTTCAAACCTACATTTACTAATTGTGGTTGACATATGAATACGTCATAATCATCTTTACGTTCTTCTATCCAATTTTTTCTATTTACTACAGAAGTAGTATTAGATTGTAATACAGTATATTTAATTCCATTTTCTTTAAATAATTCAGCTAACCTGTCATTTATAGTTATTTTGATAGGTTTTGGTTTATTATCTACTGTTTCTTCTTTTATATATTTTCCACCTTCTGCAAAGTTAGTGAATAAGAAACATTTTCTGCCTTCTGATTTTTCTTTTTGTATTATTTCTAAAACTTGATAATCTTTTTCTAAATAAGGCATTTTGTTTCTATCTATTTTAAAAGGTTGTATTTGTACAGGTTCACCATTATTACTTACTTCTACAGGTCCCCAATTATAAGGATTGTTTATATAGTTTTGAAATACATTACCATTGTATATTGCTGCAATATATGGATTAATAGAAGCCACATCAGATACAAATCTATGATAATTATTATTTACATTTTCATCTACATATATAGGTACATATTTTTCAATTAAATTAGGCATAGGTAAATCCATAGACTCTAAAGTGTTTACCATTATAAAGTTTTTAGCTAAAAATTTAGCAAATACAACAGGATTTATTCCTTCAACTTCTTTAAAAGCTGATTTAGGTAATTCTTGTTTACCGCTTATTTTTCCGTGTTCATCTACTTTCAATATACCTTTCATAATTCCATATTTTTCAATAAATCTTCTTTTATCAAAAGTACCATCATCTATTAATTTTTTAGGCATAGAAGCCATTAATAAATTATGCAAAGAACTTGCATACCCATTATTAGCAGTACCACTTAGCAGAATTATCTTTTTAGAAAATCTAAATAATAATCTCTGTGCAGTTCCTATTAATGAACTACTATTATTACCTTCGTGTGCCTCATCTATAATTGCACTATCAAATTTAAAATGTTTCTTTTTAAGGAATTCTATAACAGATATTTTTTTACTAGTAGATTTTTTATTATTTTTATTCCATAATCCGTAATCTTTAATTATTCCTTCTTTTATAATTCTAAATTCGTTTAAATCTCCTTTAAGTTCATTTAAAGTCTTATAATTACTATAATCTATGTTTAAAGGTTTTGATTCAAGTTTATTGAACATTTTATTTCTTATCGAATTATCTCCTTGATAATCATAAGTCCATAACAAATTATTTGTAGGTATAAAATTTCCTGCGTATGTTAATCTTTCTACATTTTCATTAAATTCAGAATTTTCTTTTTGTTCTTCTAAAAAATCATTATAATCTTTTAATATTTCATTACAATGTTTACAAGTATTATTATTATTATTAAACAATTTCTTTTTACCTTTATTGAAGAAATCATTTATGTCCATATCAACAATTATTTTTTTACCTTTTATTGTTTTTTCATAACTTAATATTCTTCCGCAGTTTGGACATATTAATTTATAATTTTTATTTTTATCTAGTGTAATATTGAAAGCTGGACGTCTTGTTTGACTTAATTTAAAAGTTTCTTTTCCACATAATATATAGGTAGGTTTTTTAATAGATTTTTGATTAAATCTAATAGTTCCTTTATAAAAATGTGAATGTTCATTATAAAATTTCATTAAATCTTCTGTTTGTTTAATAACTATAACATCATAATCTTTCTTAGAATGTCCTAAACCTTTTTCTAAATTTTCTATTTCTCCTATCCATTGTGTAATAGTAGATTGTGGACACAATAAAAAAGTAGTGTGATTTTTCTTTTTCAAAGTATGTTCCATAGTATATTTATTAGTTTTTAATGATATGTAGCTTTTACCAGCTCCCATGATAAGACTTAAGAAAAGAAAACGTTCACTTTCTAACATCTTCATTCCTGCTGCTAAAACTTCATACTGTCTAGACCATTTAGGATTAAAATTTTCATCTCTTTTAATTTTCCCTTGAGAATCCATAAGTTTATAAGTTTCATAAACTTTTACAGATTGCTCATATTTTAAGTCTTGTATATCCATATTGTAAAACTTTTGAGAAATTCTATTTAATAAAACTCTCATATCTCCATTAGGTAAAGGGTAAGGGTATTGAGTAACATATTTAGGTACATCATAAGGATTATAGAACTCTAAAATTTTACTTTCTAAGTTTTTCAAAATATCTGGTTTGAAATAATTTATATATCCTGCAAAATCACCTACAAATTGATTGAAGATAGGATCAGATATTTGTCCTTTATCTTCTGCTATTTTATTTATAGTTTTTACAAATAATTCTTTATCAAATTTATATATTTCTATATTCATTAGATTTTTATTATCTGTAAATATTATCATAGGTTTTAACATTCTAGGTTCTTTTAACAAAGCTTCTTGTACTAACTCTAAATTGCAAGGTATGAATTCTATATTTATTAATTTATTCATTATAATTTCATTAATAGATACTTCATCATTAAATTTAAAAATATATGGAGAATTATTATTTTGAGTGATAATCATATGTGATAAATTACCTTTTTTCTTTTTTTCAATTCTATAATCTACACCTTTCAAATCTATACAATTACTATAAAATTCATTTCTATAAGGATATTCAGTTAATAAATTTGTTTCTGTTTTTGAACTCATTAAAAATAAAGTTGTTAAACTATTTTTTCTATAATCCGCTTTCATTTTATCTAATTTAGCTGGAGCATCTACTAAAGACATCATTATTAAATTACCTTTTGTTTCATAAGGATCTAGTGCTATAAAATCTGTTTTTATTCTTACAGTATTAACACCATAATCTAAAATATAACAATCTTTTTCTATTGTCATAGACATATTTTTTCCTCCTTTTTCTTAGTTTAAAAAAACAGTAGTAGTCTATACAACTACTACTGTTCCATCTTCTTCTATTTGTACATTATCCTTTGTTTTAGCTGAAGTTATTTCAAATATTTTTCCTGCATTTAATACAGATAAAAATGGCATTGATTTTTTAACAACTTCTATATCACCATTTTCATTTATCGTTTTAACTTCTTGTTCTGATATACCTGCTGCAATACAATGTTCATGTTTTCCTTCAATTTCACCATTTATTAATCCAGACGAAATTAAATTAGCAGCTCCCCCTATATCTCTAGGTTTTTCTGCTAGTTTTATTTTTTTACCTTGGAATGTATCAATAGTTAAATTATTTATAATAGTATTCCAACAATCTGACTCTATATTGCTTAAATATAATTCAGGATTATTAATTATTTTCATTTTATCAAAACATTGATTAACATCTTTTAAAGAATAACTTTGATATTTATCTAAATCAATTTCTCTTAATAAATTAGTTTCATTATTATTAGCTTTTTCTATGAATTGTTCTACATCATATATTGAATATCCTCTTTCAAAATACTCATTATATTGTCCTACAAAGCATAATTGATCTAAACGATTACCTTCGTTATCATTTATTCTATAAGGGTTACTCAAAGAAAAATGTTTGTTTATTTCGTTATACATAAGTAAAACATCATCTGTATTTAATACAAAAATCACTTTAGCACTTTGAGAAAGATAATTATTTTCTAACATCATATTATAAAATCTTTTAACGTTGCGTTCTCCATCAGTTTTACCATATGGAGGATTAAATAACATGATATCTATAAAATCTTCTGGTATTTTTCCTTTTAATTCTTCAAATGCAAAATTAGTAGTCATATGTAATTTTCTTTTTTTACATTCTGTATATCTATTAAACTCTATTTCATTAGCTATAATATAAGTATCTTGATAATAACACATTTTTTTAAACAAACTTAACCATTCGGCTTCTCCTGCAAATAAATCTGCTATAACAAGTTTATTATTAGATTCATAACTTTTTACTTTACTAAAAAATACTTCATCTATAATATCAAATCTACCCATATTAACTAATTTTATATAAGTGTTCCTATTTATCTCAGAATAAGCATCACCTAAATTTTTTTCAATAAAATTTAAAGTTTGTTTTCTTATTGATTCAAATGGTACTTTTTTCATTCTTAATACTTTTAATAAAGTTAAGTATTGGAATTCATAAGCAGTAGGGAAAAAATCTAATTTAGTTTTTGTATCCATATGTCCAATATATTTTTTACCTTTTTCTGTATAGATAAAGTATATATCTTTAAAATATTTCCATACATCTTTTTCATTATATTGTTCTAATACTTTAAACATCCCCTTAGTTAAAATATTACTAAAAGCTTTTAAAGTTTGATTATATCTAAACATATGTTTTAAAAATTTTTCATTAGGAATACAAAGATTTTTTATAGTATCTATTTTTCCTTCGAAAATATCTTTACGACACATTGGATTTGCAAAAATATAATAGTCCCCTGCTTCGAATTTTTCTAATTCTCTTTCTAATTTGAATTCTTCTTTTTTTATAAAGTAAATAGGAAAACCAGATTTATAATATTCTTCTATAGTATTTTTATCTTTTTCATTTAATAAATTTAATATTTTGTTTCCATTTATTGTTTCATAAGATTTTACCTCTACTGTTTCAAGTAAGGTATTGGTAGAGGTTTCAACACCTCCACCACCTACAGTTCAATTTTTAAAGTATTCTTTTACTTTGTCAGCAGATTTATTATTTACATTAGAATTAGATGAAGTAATAGTTGTACCAATTTGTATTTCGACGTCATTCAACAATACCACATCTGTTCCAATATAATTATTTCCTTTTAAAACAACTCCTTTACATAGTTTTGCTCCATCACAAATGTAACAACCTTTATTTATAATTGCTTCTTTACTACAATAAAAATTCAAACTATTAGCAGGAATTATTTTATTGTTTTTACTAGTTAATTGTTTATTTGTTGCTTTAAGTAGTACTTGTCCTTCAAACTCAAGAGTTTCATTAGGGTCAAGTAAGTAATCCCCTATATCTATTAGGCTCTGAGCTTTAGGGGTACTCTCAGAGCCTTTTAAAAATCCAAGTCTATTCCATCATCTGAATCACTAAATAATTCATTATCATCTTCTAAAAAATTATTAAAATCTTCATCACTAAATGGATCTTCATCATCAGAATCATTTGGTAATTCTAATTCTTTATCATCAATTTCAATAGTTTCTGATTCTATAATTTCATCAACATTATTTTCTTCTTTTTTTATTTCTTCTTTAGGTTCATCAAACAAACTAGCTTGTTCTGGTTCTGGTATTTCTAAATCTTCTAAATCTAATTGTTCTATTTCATTTTCTTCTTTTTTGTTTTCAATTTCTTTAGATTCGTTTTTCTTTGATTTAGATTTTTTCTCAACTTGTTTTTCTTCTTTGGCATTTATAATATCACTAACATTTGTAGATTTATTATCATTTACTTCTCTTTCAGTTTCGCAATATCTAGAATTAATTGATAATTCTATTGATTTTACAAGCTCTAACATTTCGTCCAATTTCGTAATATCATATTTATCAATCATTTCTTTTATTTTTTCTTTATCATTTTCATTAACTATGTTATGAAGTAATCCTTTTAATTCTTCTCTAAACATTGGAGAGAAATTTTGAATTACAACATTTTTAGTAGTTTCAAATCCTGTAATCATTCCTTCAATCATAGTTTTCATAAATCCTTCTGCTTGAGCTAGAGCTGATTTATTAGTATTGATTTGTAGTTCCAAGAATTGAACTGCTTGATTATATTCTTTAACTGTTTTACTTGTTCCAAATAATTCTTTAGCTTGTTTAATAAAGTTAGCTAATCCTTCTTTTTCTATTTGTTCAGTTACCATTTCTATATTATGTTTTGCAAAAATTTCCTTTGCTCCTTTCATACTAAAAAGTTCAGTAAGCAAAGACATTAAGTTGTTATCTAATTTCATTTCATTGATTCTCATGTTTATTCCTCCATATTTTTAATTTTTTCTAATTTAATAAAAATAAAATTTTTAAGATTAAATTTTTCTTCTGTTGTAAATTCAGCAAATTGATAAATATAGTTATTTAAGAAATTTTCTATTTTTTCTTTAGTAGTTTCTTTTCTTGTGTATAAAAGCATAGCAACATCTGTAGCTAATACTTCAGTTATCAAATTATGCTGTTTTTTTATTTTTTTTATTTCTTCTCTTGATTTTTCTAAACTTTTAATATTTTCAGAAAAATAACATTCGAATATTTCGAATTTATTCATGGTCCCTCCATTTTAATTTTAATTTATGATTTTGCAAAATCTGAAAAAAGCAGTTGAATTAACAACTGCTTTTCAAAAAAACTATTGACATCTAGGTCCAATAACTAACTCTAACGAGTTTTTGCTGGCTCCTGCTCATTACTTTTTTAAGTTTATCACAAGTTCTCCAAATAGAAAAATTGCAATAATTTTTATTAAAAGAATTTCTTGGTTTTTAAATTGTATTAATAAAATAAAAATTAGTATAGATTCTAATTTACATTTTCTACAATTAGCATTTCTATACCATAAAACAGATATTATTATAGAAAAAATAATTAATAAACTACTCATTTACATATCCTTTCTCTTTATTTTGATTATCGTTTGTCCATTTGGTTGTTATACCTTTACTAGATTCTTCATCTAGTTTTTCTATTATACTTGTTTGATTATCTATTTTATAAAAATAAGCTTTCATAATATCTCCTCCAGCTTTACTTTTAGATACATAAGGAACAAGTATAGGTTGTTTTTTATCATTTTTATACCATACAGTTTCAGCAACATCAGCAGATAATTCCGCAAGTGGATTACTTAATACTATACTAAAATCAGAGTCATATTCTATAGACGCACTACCCTTAATATGATTAAACGTAGTACGAGTTCTTCTGCTTCCAAATTTTCTTGCTTCAAAATTAGCTATAGTTATATGATTATTAGCTTGTCCAGAAGTTTTTAATTCAGATGAAATAGTTTGTAATCTTTCTGTTTCATCATTACAATTAGATACTTTTATTTTATTAGCACTATCTAGAATTACCAATTTTTGAAAATCTCTAATTGTTTTATCGTTACAAAATTCTTCTATAGCATCTAACAAACTATCTAAGTTTTTTATTCCATCAGCAGACTCTAATATTATAAGTCTTTTGATAGAAATCATTTTTTCTAGTATATTACTAGCTTTTTTAAATTCTTTTTGTAACAGCATTCTATTTTGATTGTCAGAATTTAATCCAAAAAATTTATTATTTTTAGGTTCGTTTACAAAGTCTTTATTTAGATTACCAAATTGTGCTATAAAGTTGTTTTCTATTCTTCTAGCACTATCATCTGTAGTAATGTATAATGCGGCAGTTTTTTCATTTAATGTTATAAAATTTCTAGCTATATTAGTCATAAACTGTGTTTTACCTATATGTGGTTTTGATACTAATATCATTAATTCAGTTCCTGTCCAAGATCTATTATCAAACATATCAAATCCAACATTGAAATCTATTGAATCTTCTATATATTTACTTTCTAAGTTATGTTTAAACTTATTCATAGATCTTTCGAATATAGTGGTTTGACTTTTAAGAGTTCCATCAGTAATATCATCTATATCTCTTATCATTGCATTTAATGCTGGTTTAATTTCAGATATTCTTAATGTTTTTATTTTCTTTTCTGTTTCTTTCAATTTATTTATAGTTTTCTTTTGTGCTTCTTCATTTATTTTCTCCACTAAATAGTAAACTTCATTTTCTAAATCCTTTATAGAATAGTTATTAGTTGTATTTTTCTTTTCCGATACTTTATTTAAAGTTTCATAAAGATTAACTATCATTTCTTTTCTTGTTAAAGGACTTTCTTCTTTAGATATTATTTTTAAGAAATCTGTTAATATTTCTTTTTCGTCTTCTTCTCTATTTAATATAGATTCATTCATATAATAATCAAATAAAGTTATTTCTTGGCAAAAGTCAGTTAATTTATCAAATATTTTTAAACTTTCATCTATATCTTTTTTAGATTCTGGAAGATATTTAGCTATGTAATATTTGTTATTTAGTTCTTCATTTTTAAGTTTATCAACTATAATTTTTGAATATTTATATGTAGCTTCTTTTCCTGCATTATCATTATCAAACATTAAAGTTACTTTAGATATATATTTACAAGCTTTATTTTCTAAGAAATCAAATTGCTCATCTGAAAGTTTATCTCCACCAACTCCTAAACAATATATTCCTTTTTGATAAGCCGTAATTACATCTATATAACCTTCAATAATTTTTACAGGTTCAGCTTTATTGAGTTTATTTTTTATTTCATAATATCCGAATAAAACATCTTTCTTTTTAAATATTTCAGTTTCTTTTGTTAAAAAATATTTAGTAGTATTAACACATCTTTTTAATATTTTTCTATCGTTTTCAGATAATTTATTGATATCTATAAACTGTTCTATATCTTTTTGCTTTTTAATTTCAGCTACTACTTTACTATCAAATCCTCTTTTTAATAATAATTTCTTAGCATTAGGTAAAGTATATATCATTTCTCTTGCTGAAAAACCTATTATGTTACCACTAGTATTTTTCAATGATAAAATTAATTTAGTTTCATTAAATAATAATGAATTTAATTTTCCGTTATCATTTAAAATATTAAGTTCTTTTAAAATTTGTTCTTTAAATTGTTTTAAATAATTTTCAAAATCTTTTATATCTAATACAGATCCTACATTAAATAATGCAGCAGTTTTTTTATCTATATTTCTTGCTTTTAAAAATTTTTCATTTACATTAGCAGTAAGATATTCTGCAATTTCATTCATTACTCTATACATTTCTGTATGCTTAATTTGTTCACTACCTATTTCAGAGTTATCTAATTCATAAGTATCTACACCATATTTATCACAAAGATATTTAACATTATCAGTAAAGAACTCTCTTCCTGTTAATGGCTTGTTTTCAAATAAATTAGCTAATGTAAATATATTGTAGCTATTTCCACAACTATAGCAATGAAACGTTCCTGTTTCTGGATAATATTGCATATCACTGCTTTCATCTATTTTTCCAGTTTTATGATGATTGAAGCAATGGAATCTGGTTTTTCCTGATTTGTCTGCTGGCAACTTATCTTTTGGTATAAAATATGATATATAATCAAAAATATAAGGTTTTAATTTATCTTGTAATTTTAATATTATTTGTTGTATATTATTTTCCATTTCAACTCCTTTCATTTTTTTATTTTATTTTTTAAAACTGGAAAAGTAAAACAGGGAAAGTTTAAACTCTCCCTGTTTTTAAATATTTTTTAAAGTTGTTTAAATTTAAATAATTTATAAGTATCGCTTTAATATCTGAATAACATAAGTTAGAGTATGCTATTTCTACTTCTAAATCAAATGTACTAACTTCATTATTATATATGTTTTCTACATATTTATCTATATATTCTCTATTTAATTTTCTAATATTTCTAATATCATTTTCTGTTATAACTTTTAACAATTTATTTCTATTAACATTAGTTATAATTATTTTGTTAAATTTCATTAGATCTATATCAACTATTAATTCTGTGTTTATTAATCTCAAATTAGAATAAGCATTTATTAATGGCATGTTTTTATAATAAATAGTATTATTTTTAAAATTAAAGCTATAATATCCGTCTGTCAATAATAATTCATTATCGTTATTATTGAATACTCCAAATAAAGACAACACATCTTTAATTTTTTCTATATATCTATATCCACAACTACAACCTAAATATTCATTAGCAGTTTTTATTATACATTCTGTTATAAAATTTTTACTTTTAGCATAATCATTACTTACTCTCATTAATTGTTCTATATTTTTTTCAAAGATTTCATCTTCTAATGTTTTGTTATCATAAAAAGAATATAACATTGGAGTATATATCATTTCATATAAGTTAATATCATTTTTTATAGTAAAAATTATATTCATAAATAGTCCTTTTCAAAATCTTCATAATCAACAAAATTAATCCAATTTTCAAATTCTTCTTCCACATAATCATAATCTGATTCCATAGAAGATTCTATATATCCATCTATTATATTTGAAATTCCACATGCGTATGATACGTATTCAGTTAAAACTTTATTTTTACTACAACTTCTTATATCTATTATATTTTTTTTACAATTATTAAGATCTTTTTTTATAGTTTTTACAACTATATATAATTCTTCTATTTCTTCATAATCAATATAATCGAATTTTATATCTGTTTTTTCAAATCTATTTCCTGTTTTTTTATAAACATTTTTAAGATCTAAAGACATATAATTATTTCTATAAATAAAATATGCTTCCATTTCTGTTTCGTGCCATTCAGATAATACTTCTGTATAATATTCTAAAGAAAAATCTCTTAAATATTGTATATACATTTCTTCTATAATATTACCTATATATTTATATTTTAGTTCATCATCTATTTTTTCAAATCTTTTATCTATTTCATTTAATTTATTGTAATTTTTTTTATTAGCAACTAAATCAATATCAAAAGGTAAATAATATAATTTTAAATTTTTTAACATCATGATATCTTTTAAATTATCAAATTCTTCTAAATCTCTTATCTTTACTATTCCTTCCATTTTTTCTCCTATTTTAAGAAATGTTTTGGATTAATAGTTTCTAAAACTTCTTCTTTAAATTTTATTCCAAATTGTTCTAATCTTTTAGAAAAGTTTTTAGAATGTTTATTAGTATTTGCATATACTTCTTTTATATTGTTTTGTTTGCACCAATATACAAAATCTAATATAATTTCTTCAAGTTTTAATATAACATTTCTATTTTTAGTTAATACAATATCTTCAATATATAATTTTTTATTTTCTGCTTTTTTACTATTAGTTTCCATACCTTCTTTATCTAAATATTTCCATTTAGTTAAAACATAACCCCATATATTAGTTTTACTATCTAATATATAGCAAGGAGTATCTAATAGTACTTGTTTAAGAATATCAGTAGGATCATTTTCTAAATAAATATCTTTTCCATAAATATATTTTTCTATATATTTACATAAATGTAAATCACTAAAAGACATTTGTCTTACATTAATAGTATTATCTATTTTATTTTCTCTTAATTTATATAAAAGTCTACTATCAGCTGACATAAAATTATGTTTTTTGAAAAGTTCATCAAATCCTGGAACTATCGATTGCCTTTTGTATTCTTTAGATTTATATTTATCTTTAATTACACAATCATTTCTAACTGTACCTAAATATAATCTTTTATAGCAACCATTTTCCATAATATTATCACATAACTTTTCTATTTTATCTTCAGATATTGTAGTAGGCGATTCTATATTATCTAACACTAAATTTTTATAAGCTTTACCATTTTTTATTTCTATATAATCCCAAGTATAAGATGACATTTTATCGCCTTCAATACTTCCTACGATTTCTCCAGCTATTGGACTTTTCTCAATAACTTCAATAAGTCCTTCTGCTGCTCCTCCTTTTCTTAAACAACATTTTGTTTCTTTACCCCAAAAACTTGCCAATATAGGATTTTTAATAAATTCCAATTCGTCTATTAATTTAGTTTTAGAAATATAAGTATCTATTTCGTTGTTATAAACTTTATTTAAAATTTCTTTATAATTAGGTCCATATTCTTTTCTGTATTGTTTTGATTGTTCTGCTTTTAATAATCCTTTTTTTATAATTTCTACTTTTAATAAAATTTCTTTTTTATTTTTATTATTCAATATA
>ERZ773142.661-NODE-661-length-26476-cov-3.43129_pt1 | contig 26476 bp, 20 predicted proteins | sample MGYA00580853_ERZ773142 | MGnify/ENA primary metagenome ERZ773142 (study PRJEB29015, sample SAMEA2737862) | human gut metagenome | biome: human gut; feature: human-associated habitat; material: faeces | place: China | collected 2012 ... | reverse complement strand
TACAGATTGCTCTCTGCCGGTGCAAACATTGATACAAGTGCAAGCAACAAAAATATAATAAAAATTATATTTATCGTTGCAAAAATTCCACCCATAAATTTATTTACACCTTTTATAATCGGTGCTTCCGTAATACCGTTTATTATCATATACACCGCCATAAGTATAAGACGTATTATGATAAACAGTGCCACGCAGGCGATAACCGTCAAGCAAAGATTTGTAAGCCACATTACGGTTTTTTCGTTTATCGAATTAACCGCATTGTTAGTGCTGTCAATTTGATTTGTCATATCACTTTGAATAAACTCCGGCAAATTCAGTGTTTCGGCAATATCAACACCTCCGCCCTGCGGAATATTAACATTTTCCGCAATCTTTGTGCTTATGTTATTTGCCAAAGCAGAACCTGCAAGAAAGTTTACCGTAGGCGTTTTAAGTGCAAGAACAAGCACTATCGTTACAACCAATGCGACTATTTTCCAAACCGATTTTACAAATCCTTTTTTATAACCGATAACAAACGATATGACAAGCACTGCCAATAAAATAATATCAAGAGTTATATTCATGCCATACCCCCTTTATACGGTTACAACTTCAAGGCTGTTTGAATAAATCACCACAAAGGTTGTATCCGATACTATAATCAGATTTTTTATATCCATTGCGGCAGTATATTTTGACATTACTTTTGAATTTGTTTTTCCAAAGTAAATATCTCTGCCTATGTTATAAAGTATATATTTTTTATTTATGTCTATAAAGTCAGTAACGCCTATAAGGGTTGTACTGTTCTTTAAAAAACCGTTTTTGCTGTACAAATTCAGCATAGGTATATTACCGTCGTCAAATGCCAACAGTTTATTGCCGTTTGAGTCTATTGCCGAATGTGTAAGCTGTACATTTGAAAAATCGTTGTCATAAACAATTTTTCCGCTTGATGAAATTCCCGTAACCCTGTTGTCACCAAACGCATTAACCTTATCACCCACAAACTGAAGTTCATATACAACGGTATCGGGCATTTCGATTTTTGCATAGCTTTCTGTTTCATTTACGTTAAAAAGCTGTACGGTTGTTTTTGCGGTTACATCGGAATTTAAAAGTGCCACTGCGACACTTCTCGACGCCGCCGAAATATCGGCACATATAACCGCGTCACTTCCCGACGCCCATGAGAATATTTGTTCGCCTGATTTATTATATACAGATATACCGCCTCTGTATGACGATTTATCCGTAACCACCACTACATCACCGTTTGAAGAAAGTTCCGCCGACATAACAGTATCGGGATCGTCTACGTCATATTGAAGTTTATTGTCAATGTACAAACAAATTTTATTTCTGCCTTTTTCGGCAAGTAAAATATAATTGCCGTCCACTTTCAATATCGGATCTACTATTGCTGTATCTGTTTCCCATACAACCGTTCCGGTTGAATCAATATACGACATATGATTCATTTTCGCACATACAACACCGTTTTTGTACGGTACAAATTCAGTTTCATTCGCACCCTCAAAAGAAACAATTTCATTTGACTTTATTTCTGTATTGTATTGTTCGTCAGGTTTTTGTGTTGGGTCGGGTAATTGGTTTTTGTCTGTTTTACTCGTTTTAAACACTTTAGATATATTGTTTGAAAAATTATTTTTGTAATTTCCGATTATTCCGGTATCTATCGTTATAAAAGCGATTACAACAATTATACCTATTATCACACCTATGATTATACCTTTGTGGTCTCCGATTTTTAAATCGTCAAAAAATCCGACATCTGTTTCATAATCGGGATAATCTATATCATCATCGTAATTTACATTATTACTTAAAGTTTTTTCTTCTTCGGAATTATTTTCTTTTGGTTCTTCGTCTATTTCTTCCGAAATAGGTTCTTCTTTGATTTCTTCGGTTTCTTCACTTATTTCCTCCGAAACAGTTTTTTCTTTATCCGATACAGTTTCATCGTCTGTTTCCGTTATTTCATCATCCAATTCATCATCTGTTTCGGGTTCATCGTCAAATGTATTACGTTTTTCGTCCTCCGCATAATGTATGAGGTCACTTATTGAACTTTCATTTATTTCATCATCGTTTTTCATCAGTAATACACCTCCTTCAGACAAAGTCCTTGCGGCGGAGCGGTTATACCTGCTCTTTCTCTGTCTTTTGAATTTATTATGTCTGTCATATCGTTCGGATTAATCTTTCCGCCGCCGACAAAAACAAGCGTTCCCGCAATAATTCTTACCATATTGTAAAGAAATCCGTTTCCGACAACATCAATCGTTATTATATCCCCGTTTTTATCAACATCAAGCGAATAAATTTCTCTTACAGTTGTTTTAACCGAAAATCCGCTTGACGCAAAACCTATAAAATCATGTTCACCGATAAACGCCTTTGCGGCAATCCGCATTTTTTCTATATCCAAAGGATATTTATAATGCCACGAATATCTGTTCATAACCGCGTCGGGAAATTCACGATTTAAAATTTTATAAACATATCTCTTTTTCACCGCACTGCTGTTTGAATGAAAATTTTCGTCAGTATCTTCCGCCTCAAAACAAACAATGTCATTCGGTAAATATGTGTTTAACGCATACGGCAGTTTTTCAGACGGTATTCTTGAATTTGTGAAAAAGTTGCATACATAGTTTTCGGCGTGAACACCTGTATCTGTTCGTCCGCATCCTGTCAAATGTACATCTTCATTCACAATTTTCTGAACGGCTTTTTTTACTGTTTCCTGTACTGTTATGTCATTTTTCTGTATTTGCCAGCCGTGATAATCAGTACCGTCATATTGAATTTTCAGTTTAATATTTCTCATTATACCATTTCCATTACTAAATTTCAATTAAAAATTCTACCGCCATAATAAGAGCAGCCGCCAAAACAAATACAATACTTGCTCCCAAATCGACTTTAGTCATATGCGTTTCTTTCATTTTTGTACGGTTATTGCCGCCGTTGTAGCACCTTGCCTCCATAGCCGTTGCAAGCTCGTCGGCACGTCTGAACGCATTTACAAAAAGCGGTACCAAAAGCGGTATCATAGCCTTTGCACGTCTTATTATATTTCCTGTTTCAAAATCCGCACCTCTTGCCATTTGTGCTTTCATAATCTTGTCCGTTTCTTCGGCAAGCGTCGGAATAAATCTTATTGCAATAGTCATCATCATTGCAATTTCGTGTGACGGAACTTTTATTTTATTGAAAGGTTTTAACAGTTTTTCTATTCCGTCCGTAAGCTGTAAAGGTGACGTTGTAAGCGTAAGAAGTGACGTTCCCATTACAAGATACAAAAGCCTTATAACCATAAGTGAACCGGATTCGATACCCTCTTTTGTAATCTTTAAAGTAAACTTAAATATCTTCAGTGCCCACACCGTATCACCCGGCGTCATAAACACATTAAGTACCGCCGTAAAAATAAATATCCAAAGCATTGGCTTTAAGCCTTTTAATATCATTTTAAAAGGTACACCGCTTATAAGAATTAATGTTATTGTGTAAATCGTAAATACGACATATGAAATCGGATTTTTTAAAATGAACAACAATACTATGTAAAGTATCGTCATTATTATTTTTACGGGCGGATTCATTTTATGGAGCGGTGAATTGCCCGGAACGTACTGCCCTATTATTATATCTTTAAACATTGCCGCCACCTCCGATTAATTTTTTAATTGCGTCCGCGGCATATTTTACCGTATAAATATGCTCGGGCAAATCATAACCGGCAAGTCGCAGTTTATCGGTAAGCAATGTTACTTGCGGTACATTAAGACCGATTTTCTGCAAATGCTCCGCTTGTGCGAACACCTCCGCAACCGTTCCCTGCATTTCAACGTGTCCGTCATTCATAACGATTACACGTTCTGCGGTTTTTGCAACATCCTCCATTGAATGTGAAACGAATATAATTATCATTTCTTTGTTTTCTTCGTGAAGTTTTTTTATCGTTGCAAGTATTTCATCTCTGCCTTTCGGATCAAGTCCCGCGGTCGGCTCGTCAAGTATAAGCACTTTCGGATTCATTGCAAGCACACCGGCTATTGCAACCCGTCTTTTTTGACCGCCCGACAAGTCGAACGGCGAACGCGTTAAATGCTTTTCTTTAAGTCCGACAAGTGCGGCACTTTCTCTTACTCTTTTATCAATTTCTTCATCACTGAATCCCATATTTTTAGGACCGAATGCAATATCTTTATATACAGTTTCTTCAAAAAGCTGATGTTCGGGATATTGAAACACAAGTCCGACTGTTTTTCTGACAAGTCTTAAATCGGCTTTTGGAGCGGTAACGTCAATACCGTTAATAATAATTTTGCCCGAAGTCGGTTTTACAAGTGCGTTAAAGTGCTGAATAAGCGTTGATTTTCCGCTGCCTGTATGACCGATAAGTGCAACAAGCGAACCGTCCTCAATTTCAATATTTACATCATAAAGTGCTTGACGTTCAAAAGGCATTCCCTGCTGATATATATAATTAACGTTTTCTGCTTTTATCATCTTTTTGTTTCTCCCAAAATTCTTATAATTTCATCAAAACACTCATCAACCGTCAGCACATCATCTGAAATTTCTATCCCCATTTTACGAAGTTCATACGCAAGTTCCGTAACCTGCGGAACATCAAGACCGAGTGACTTTAATTTTTCAACATTTTTAAATACTTCTTTCGGCGTACCGTCAAGCACAATTTCACCGTCATCAATAACAACGGTTCTGTCCGCCTGTGCCGCTTCGTCCATATAATGAGTTATAAGCACAACTGTAATGTCTTTTTCTTCGTTAAGCATTTTTATAGTCTTTATAACTTCACTTCTGCCTTTTGGGTCAAGCATTGCTGTCGGCTCGTCAAGTATAAGTATTTCGGGATTCATTGCAAGCACCGACGCAATCGCCACTCTCTGTTTTTGACCTCCCGAAAGCTTTGACGGTGAACTCTGGGCATACTTTGTCATATTGACTATTTCAAGACACTCGTCAACACGTCTGCGTATCTCTTTAGGCTCAACACCGAGATTTTCGGGTGCAAACGCCACCTCGTCCTCAACCAGTGCCGCAACCATTTGGTTATCGGGATTTTGGAAAACCATACCTGCCGACTGACGTATATTAAATATATTATTTTCGTCAGCCGTATCCATACCCTTTACATATACCTTACCGCCCGACGGCAAAAGTATAGCATTAAAATGTTTTGCAAGAGTTGATTTTCCGCTGCCGTTGTGACCGAGTACGGCGGTAAAAGAGCCTTTTTTTATTTCAATGTTAATATCCTTTAAAACTTTTTCCTCTTTTATCTCTCCGCTTTCCATATCTTCTTCACGGTAAATAAAAGAAAGATTTTTTGTTTCTATCATTTAATTTGTTCCTTTAAATTTATTTTGTACTATGTTCCTGCCAGCGTCCACTAATTCCACACGGCAAAACAAGATTATTTGATTTCATCGTAAGTCCAATCTCATCGGCAGTGATTTTACCGCCGTATTTTCTGCCTACGGTCATAGAAAGTACATTTATAAGCACTTGTGCGCTAAGACCTGTCGTATATGAATTTATAAGGAAAAATAACGGTTTATCCGAAAGAATTTTCATACATTCTTCAATTAACGGATAAAGTTCATTTTCAATCTTCCAAACCTCACCCGACGGACCTCTGCCGTATGACGGCGGGTCCATAATTATCGCGTCATACTGACGACCGCGTCTGTTTTCACGCTGTACGAATTTAACAACGTCATCGACAATATATCTTACCGGTCTGTCGCCAAGTCCCGACGACACAACATTTTCTTTTGCCCAAGTTACCATACCCTTTGACGCGTCAACGTGTACAACTTCCGCACCTGCTTCAAGTGCCGCAACTGTTGCACCGCCTGTATATGCAAAAAGGTTAAGTACTCTTATAGGTCTGTCCGCCTTTTTTATAAGCTCCGAAAACCAATCCCAATTTACAGCTTGTTCGGGAAAAAGTCCTGTATGCTTAAATCCCATAGGCTTTATATTAAAAGTCAAATTGCGATAATTAACAGTCCAACGCTCGGGAAGTTTCTTATTCAAGTATTCCCACTTTCCGCCGCCCGATTTTGAACGGTGATACCAAGCGTCAGCCTTATTCCAAAGTTTTTTATCAGATTTTAAACTCCAGACTGCCTGTGGGTCGGGACGTCTTAAAAGATAATCTCCCCAATATTCAAGTTTTTCTCCGTCAGCACTGTCTATAAGTCTGTACTGCTCCCATTTATCTGCACTCCACATACTAATCTCCTATTTCAAATTATAAGTATTCAATTTAATATTTTATCATTTCAACATATATATCGTCAATAGCCGACAGGTAAAAATATAAAATTTTAATATATATATTCACAATTTGCGAATTTTGTGATAAAATATAGTTTGAATTATGGTAGAACGGAGTGAAAATAAATGAAAGTAGCAATAATTGGTTTGGGTTTAATCGGCGGTTCAATCGCACGCAGACTTCGCGGTTTTCACAACTGCACAATTTCCGCATACAACCGAACATCCGAAACTGTCTTACTTGCAAAGCAGGACGGTGCAATAGACGAAGGAAGTTCGGACGTAGGCGAAGTAATGGATAACGCAGATTTAATCATACTTTGTCTTTATCCGCAGCTTAATGTCGATATGGTTAAAAACAACTTGTCGCACATCAAACCGGGTGCGGTTATAACAGACGTTTCCGGTGTTAAGGGTTTTATGATTGATGAAATGTCTAAAATACTTCCCGATAATGTGGACTTTATCGGCGCACATCCTATGGCAGGACGTGAAGTCGGCGGTTATCAAAGTTCGACCGACACACTTTTCAACAAAGCGTCATTTCTGATTACGCCGACAAAGAAAAACAAACCCGAAAATATTGCTCTTATTCGTGAGCTTGCCGAATATATCGGCTGTAAGCACGTTGTCACAACAACACCGGAAGAACATGACGCGGTAATCGCATACACAAGTCAGCTTATGCACGTTGTAGCCGTTGCTCTTTGCGACAATCCTATGATTGAACGTTCAACGTTTTTCAGTGCGGGAAGTTTGCGTGACTGTACAAGAGTTGCGATTATAAACGCTCAAATGTGGAGCGAACTTTTCGTTGAAAACAAGGAACAGCTTGTAAACAGAATACATGAAATGCAGGCAAGTCTCGAAAAGATTGCCGAAGCGGTCGAAAACAGTGACAGAGAAAAGCTTGAAGAAATTATGACTCACGCAACCTCTCAAAAAATGAAATGGTTAATGGAATAAAAGGAGTTTATTATGCCGAGAAACAAAGAAGAAACAGAGGGTTTATCACTTTTAGGTAACAAAAAAACAGTATACAAGGACACATATGCACCGGAGGTACTTGAAACATTTGTAAACAAGCACCAAGGCAACGATTATATGGTAACGTTTGACTGTCCCGAATTTACGTCGCTTTGTCCAATCACAGGTCAGCCGGATTTTGCAAAAATCACTATCAACTATATTCCAAACGTGAAAATGGTTGAATCAAAATCATTAAAGCTGTATCTTTTCAGTTTCAGAAATCAAGGTGATTTTCATGAGGACTGTATCAATATTATAATGAAAGACCTTGTTAAACTTATGGAGCCGAAATATCTTGAAGTTAAAGGTATTTTCACGCCGCGCGGCGGCATATCTATTTATCCGTTTGCAAACTACGGTCAACCGGGTACTAAATATGAAAAAATCGCTGAAAACAGATTGTTTGACAGTTTGAAATAAATGGAGGATTAAAATGAAAAACAGAAAAGCACTTGTTGTTTTATCGGGCGGTCAGGACAGTACAACTTGTCTGTTCTGGGCAATAGACAAATTTGGTAAAGAAAATGTATCTGCAATAGGTTTTGACTACGGTCAGCGTCACAAGCTTGAGCTTGAATGTGCAGACAAGATTTGTAAAAAAGTCGGTATTCCTTATGAAATCGTTCCGACGCCTATTATAAATCAGCTTTCCGCAAATTCACTTACGCGTGAAGATATTCCCGTTGAGGAAACAAAGCCGGAGGGTGCACCGCCGAATACATTTGTTGAGGGCAGAAACTTATTGTTTTTAAGCTATGCCGCTATATATGCAAAAACTCACGGCATAACAGACCTTGTAACAGGCGTATGCGAAACAGATTTTTCGGGTTATCCGGATTGTCGTGATATTTTCGTTAAATCTCTTAATGTTACAATCAATCTTGCTATGGATTACAATTTTGTTATCCACACACCGCTTATGTGGCTGAACAAGGCTGAAACTTGGAAAATGGCTGACGATTTGGGTGTACTTGACACTATTTACAACGAAACACTTACTTGTTATAACGGCGTACTCGGCGAAGGCTGCGGACACTGTCCGTCATGTACGCTCAGAAGACGCGGTTACGAACAATATATGGAGATGAAAAAATGTACGAAGTAAAGAAAAGATTTGAAATAAGTGCAGCACACAAGTTAGACCTTGACTACGACTCAAAATGCACGAATTTTCATGGTCACAACTGGATAATTGACGTATATCTTCAAAGTGAAACTCTTGACAAAAACGGTATGGTGCTTGATTTTACACACATCAAACGCAAAATTCAAGACAAGTTTGACCACAAGGTTATTAATGAAGTTGTACCGTTCAATCCTACTGCCGAAAACTTGGCGAAATACATTTGCGATGAGCTTGCACCATTCTGTTATCGTGTTGACGTACAGGAAAGTCAGGACAACATTGCAAGCTACATCAAAGATGATGTTAAAATAAAATTGTTATAAGGAAAATCAAAATGAAAGTAATCGAAATTTTTGACAGTATTGACGGCGAGGGCATACGAACAGGACAATGTGCAACATTTATACGCCTTGCAGGCTGTAACCTACGCTGTTCGTACTGCGATACGGTTTATTCACTGTTCGGTGAAGAAACACCCTGTGAATATACTGAAATGACTGTTGATGAAATTATTTCAAAGGTTAATATGACTTACAAGCGTGTTACGCTTACAGGCGGTGAACCGCTTGTTCATACCGACAGTGCGGAGCTTGTTTTAAAGCTGACAGACATCGGCTGTGATGTTAATATTGAAACGAACGGTGCGATTGATATAGTTGATTTTCTCGGCAAAGTGCCGAAGTCGGATAATTTGTTTTTTACTATCGACTACAAACTTCCGTCAAGCGGTATGACCGAAAAAATGATTTGGAATAATTTTATTAATCTACGGCCTTGCGATGTTATCAAATTCGTTATAGGCTCTGACGAAGATATGAACTTGACTATTGATATAGTCAAGAAGTTAAAACAAGTTTATACCGAAATGCCGCATATTTATCTCGGTGCGGTTTACGGAATGTATGACGCACAAAAACTTGTCAATATAATGCTTAAAGAGCCTGTGCTTTGTGACGCAACATTTCAAATTCAACTTCACAAGGTTATCTGGGATCCGGAAGAAAGAGGTGTTTAAATGAAAAAAGAATTTAATCACGAAAAGATAAAAGAGGCTATACGCACAATTCTTACAGAACTTGGCGACGACCCCGACCGTGAGGGATTAAAGGATACTCCCGACCGCGTTGCGCGTATGTATGACGAAATTTTTGAGGGTATGCGATACACCAATGACGAAATCGCTGAAATGTTTAACAAGTGCTTTGAGGTTGACTCGAACGACCTTGTAATTGTTAAAGATATTGAGGTTTTCAGCCATTGTGAACATCATCTTGCACTTATGTACAATATGCACTGCCACGTCGGATATATTCCGAACGGCAAGGTTATCGGTCTTTCAAAGATTGCCCGTATATGCGATATGGTTTCAAAAAGACTTCAGCTTCAAGAACGTATCTGCTCGGATATTGCCGAAGTTATTCAAAAGGTTTGCGATACTGAGGACGTAATCGTTGTTGTTGAGGGTGAGCATAGCTGTATGACAGCTCGCGGTATCAAGGCTCGCGGTGCTAAAACACGCACAAGTGCTATACGCGGTCTTTTTGACACCGACCACGAATTGCGTAATGAATTTTATCAATTAATAAAAGACTAAAAATTAAAATACCGCTAATATCTAAAGATTAGCGGTATTTTTTATAATCTTCTTCATTTTCTTTAGTTCCTGTTTATCTGCCAAATTTACAACAGAAGTAAACAGTTTTACGGGTGAATTATCAAAATATTTTTTCATCAATTCTTCCAATTCATCATTTTTTACTTCATCTTTCGTTATAACAGGTGTACAAAGAAATTTATCCTCGCCACGCGATATATAACCCTTTTTTATGCACTTATTTATCACCGTATATGTAGTGTTTCTGTTCCAGCCAATATCAATATTCAGTATTTTTGCAATTTCACCTGCGGTTATACTGCCCTCACGCCATAAAACATCCATAACCTTACGTTCAGATTCAAACAAATTCATAATTTTTCTCCCTATCTTTTCAATCTCAAATATTTAGGAAAATGATTTTTAAGTATTCCGTTTGACGCTTTTCCCCAACCTATCGGATAACCGTTTACAGTTACGGCACACCAACCTTTTTTATCACATTCGACTGTATTACCCATAAGATACTTTTTAAGTTCTTCACTATCACATTCAAAATCAACGGTATTCTTAAAATCTTCTTTTTTAAGTGCCAAACACAACGCATATGACGGCTCAAATCTGTTTTTACGATATATTCCGAGATTAAGACCGTTTCTGACAACCTTAATTTTATCAACGTCAATACATTTCGGTTTCAAGTAAAGCTGTTCTCCGAACAGACAAAATTCACCGTCAAGTTCTGTATTCAAAAACTCTTTTTCAAATTGTCTGTACACCTTTTCGGCATCCGTCATACTTGTTTTTTTAGGCTTACTTACTTCACTTTCGTAATTGTCCAAACTGTGAAACAGTGCCACAAAATGTCCCTCACCGTTATTTTTATGCGGAAAAATTCTTCGCGTTTTGCTCATATCATAGTCGGAATTTGACCACTCTCCTCTGCCTTTAGACAGCATATCAAGATTATTCGGTTCTACAAGTTCCACATTATAATTTTCAAGCATATACGCACACACCTGCTCATTTTCCTCCGGTGCAAACGTGCACGTTGAATACACAATATATCCGTCGCCTTTAAGCATTTTCATTGCACAATCAAGTATATGTTTCTGTCTTACGCCGCACGAAACCGTATGTTCAACACTCCATTCGTCCACTGCCTGCGGCTCTTTTCTGAACATTCCCTCACCGCTGCACGGTGCGTCAACTATAATCTTGTCAAAAAAATGCACATATTTTTCAGCCAGCTTTTGAGGTGTTTCATTTGTGACTACTGCATTAGTCAAACCGAATCTGTCTATATTGTCAGACAATATATTTGCACGGTTTTTTACAATTTCATTTGCTACAAGCAACCCGTTTTTGCCGATAAAAGCACCTGCCTGAGTAGCTTTTCCGCCGGGTGCGGCACACAAATCAAGTACATAATCGTCACTTTCAATATTCAAAGCCGATACGGTTGACATTGCGGACGGCTCCTGAAAATAAAAAAGTCCCGCAAGGTGATAAGGGTGATTACCTGAAATTTTAGACTTATCCGCATAAAATCCGTCGCTGCACCAAGGAACATTCTGAAGTTCACCAAATTCCTTGATTACTGCGTCTTTTGCACCGACTTTTGATGTATTTATGCGTATTCCCGTAAATATCGGAGTTTCGTCCATTGATTTTATAAAATCATCATACTCATCTCCGAGCATTTTTTTCATTCTGTCCTCAAATTTTTCAGGCAATCTCATACTTATCCCCTTTTTCTTTTTTACTATAACAATAGTATAAATTAAATTTTAATTCGTGTCAATATAAAAGACAAAAAAGTGGTAACTAATGATCGCCACTACGAAGTTTTGCAGAAAATTCAAGTATAAAAAAACAACTGCCATAAAGGCAGTTGTTTAAAAAAGTTCAAATTGTGATTAGCAATTTTCTGAGAAATACTTAATTGTTCTAACCATCTGTGATGTGTATGAGTTTTCGTTATCATACCATGAAACAACTTGTACTTCGTAAAGACCGTCACCGATTTCAGCAACCATTGTTTGTGTTGAATCGAATAGTGAACCGTATCTCATACCAACGATATCTGATGAAACGATTTCATCTGTGTTGTAACCGAATGATTCGTTTGAAGCAGCCTTCATAGCAGCGTTGATACCGTCAACTGTAACGTCACCCTTAACAACAGCTGTAAGGATTGTTGTTGAACCTGTTGGAGTTGGAACTCTCTGAGCTGAGCCGATAAGCTTACCGTTTAGTTCAGGAATAACAAGACCGATAGCCTTTGCAGCACCTGTTGAGTTAGGAACGATATTTACAGCAGCAGCTCTTGATCTTCTTAGGTCACCCTTTCTTTGAGGACCGTCAAGAGTCATTTGGTCACCTGTGTAAGCGTGAATTGTGCACATGATACCTGACTGAATTGGAGCGTACTTGTTAAGTGCGTCTGCCATAGGAGCCAAGCAGTTTGTTGTACAAGAAGCAGCTGAAATGATGTTGTCGCCCTTCTTTAGTGTTTCGTGGTTTACGTTGTAAACGATTGTTGGTAGGTCGTTGCCTGCAGGAGCAGAAATAACAACTTTCTTAGCACCGGCATTGATATGAGCCTGAGCCTTTTCCTTTGATGTATAGAAACCTGAGCATTCAAGAACTACGTCTACGTCAAGTTCGCCCCATGGACAATTATTTGCATCAGGGAAAGCGTAGATTTTGATTTCCTTACCATCAACTGTGATTGAATCTTCACCTGCTGAAACTGTATCAGCCTTTTCATACTTACCTTGTGATGAATCATACTTTAGTAGATGAGCAAGCATCTTTGGGCTTGTAAGGTCGTTGATAGCAACAACTTCATAACCCTCTGCGCCGAACATCTGTCTGAATGCAAGACGTCCAATACGTCCGAATCCGTTAATCGCAACTTTAACTGCCATTTTAAATTCCTCCTAAAAAATATATATATTTTTTTATCTTTGAGTGAGCATAGTATATGCCCATTTATATATATTTTACATCAAATTTATAAAATATACAAGCCTATATGTTAAATTTATATCATTTTAATGATTAATTCTTCCTTTTGCACAAAAAGCAGCCTATTTATATCAGTTTTATATATAATTTTTTTAAACAAAATGAACTGCTGTGAAAATTCACAGCAGTTCATAATTATCTTATTCTATTTCTTCGTTGTCAACTTCTTCGCCGTCGATAGTAATATTAATATCTTTATACATACTCATACCTGTACCGGCAGGAATAAGTTTACCGATGATAACATTTTCCTTTAGACCAAGAAGCGGGTCAACCTTACCCTTAATAGCTGCATCTGTAAGAACCTTTGTAGTTTCCTGGAATGATGCGGCTGAAAGGAATGATTCGGTTGCAAGAGAAGCCTTAGTGATACCAAGAAGTACAGGAGATGCAGTTGCAAATTCAGTACCGCCCTTTTCCTTAACTCTCTCGTTTGCCTCTTCAAGTTCAAACTTATCAACAAGTGAACCGATAAGAAGATCTGTTTCGCCTGCCTCTTCAACTCTAACCTTACGCAACATTTGACGTGTGATAACTTCGACGTGCTTATCGTTAATATCAACACCCTGCATACGATATGTTCTCTGAACTTCACGCGCGATATAAACCTGAACGGCATGAGGACCTCTGATATGAAGAATATCATTAGGGTTTACAGAACCCATTGTAAGTTCGTCACCCGCCTCAATAACGTCACCGTCATGAACTTTAATACTTGAACCGTATGGAATTGTGTAAGTCTTAGCTTCACCTGTCTGGTCATTAGCAACTGTAACTTCTCTCTTACGCTTTGATTCTGTTACAGTAATTGTACCGCCGATTTCTGAGATTATAGCAAGACCCTTCGGACGTCTTGCCTCAAAAAGTTCCTCAACACGAGGAAGACCCTGTGTAATATCGCTGCCTGACGCAACACCGCCGGCGTGGAAAGTACGCATTGTAAGCTGTGTACCCGGTTCACCGATTGACTGTGCGGCAATAATACCAACTGCCTCACCGACATTAACAAGTTCACCTGTAGCAAGGTTTGTACCGTAACATTTAGCACAAACACCGATTTTTGACTTACAAGTAAGTACGCTTCTGATATATACTTTTTCGATACCGGCATTAACAATATTATTAGCCTGTACGTCTGTTATAAGTTCGCCGTTCTTTGCAAGAACTTCACCTGTTTCAGGGTGAATAACATCCTGCATAGCTGTACGGCCGACGATACGGTCATATAGCGGTTCTATACTTTCTTTACCATCAGTGATTTCAGTTACCCATTCACCTTCATCAGTACCGCAGTCGATTTCACGAACGATAACGTCCTGTGATACGTCAACAAGACGACGAGTAAGGTAACCTGAGTCGGCTGTTCTAAGAGCTGTATCTGTAAGACCTTTACGCGCGCCGTGTGATGAAATGAAGTATTCAAGTACGTTAAGACCTTCTCGGAAGTTAGCGCGGATAGGAATTTCGACTGTTCTACCCTGTGTATCCGCCATAAGTCCACGCATAGCTGCAAGCTGACGAATTTGGTTAACGCTACCACGGGCACCTGAGTCAGCCATCATAAAGATTGGGTTGAACTCACCAAGGTGTTCCATCATGGCGTCTGTGACATCAGATGAAGCCTTTGCCCAAATTTTAATTGTCTGTTGATAACGTTCTTCATTTGTAAGAAGACCCATCTGATACTTCTGCATAATTCCTTCGACTTGCTTTTCAGCATCGGCAAGGATAACTTGTTTCTTTTCAGGAACTTCGATATCTGATACGGCAACAGTTATAGCACCTCTTGTAGAATACTTATAACCTGTGGCCTTAATCTTATCAAGCACTTCGGCTGTTTCTGAAGTACCGCAAACTCTGATACACTTATCAATAATTTTACCAAGCTGTTTCTTACCTACAACAAAGTCGATTTCAAGGTCAAATTCATTTTCAGGATTTGATCTGTCAATATAACCGATATGCTGAGGAATATTATTATTGAATATAATTCTACCAACAGTTGTACCGATAAGTTTTGACTTTTCTACTCCGTTAATCTTCTTTATAACTTCAACAAGAATTCTTTCGTGCAGAGTTACTTCGTGATTATAATAAGCAAGAAGTGCCTCATCAAATGTAGTATACTTCTTTATTACAAGTTTCTTAGCCTCACTTATTAATTTCTTTAGTGAAATTTGAAGTGATTTATTAGGTAATACCAAAGTTACAGGATTTGCGTGAATTTCTGTTTCATTCATTGCAACTTCCGGCAACTCTCTCATATATTTAAGAGCCTCTCTTACATCAGTAAAGCTCTTAATTGGTTCTTCTTCATTGTATATAACAACGTTTTCTTCCTGTTCCATATCAGAAAGTCTTTCGATTAATACATTGATTTTCGGTTCATCATCAAGAATTGTATCAATAATTCTGTCATAATGTTCCTTTTGAATTGTCAGGTAGTAAGAACCCAAAATCATATCCTGTGTAGGAACTGTTACAGGGTGTCCGTCCTGCGGTTTAAGCAAGTTATTTGCTGAAAGCATTAGGAAACGTGCCTCGGCCTGTGCCTCCGGTGAAAGAGGAACGTGGATAGCCATCTGGTCACCGTCGAAGTCGGCGTTATAAGCCGTACATACAAGCGGATGAAGTTTTAGAGCACGTCCTTCAACAAGTTTTGGCTCAAATGCTTGAATACCAAGTCTGTGAAGTGTAGGCGCACGGTTTAGAAGTACAGGATGCTCCTTAATTACGTCCTCAAGAACGTCCCAAACTTCCGGCTTTGTTCTCTCAACCATTCTCTTTGCACTCTTTATATTATGTGCAAGTCCGCGAGATACAAGTTCTTTCATTACGAAAGGCTTAAACAATTCGATAGCCATTTCTTTTGGCACACCGCACTGATAAATCTTCATTTCCGGACCTACAACGATAACGCTACGACCTGAGTAGTCAACACGCTTACCAAGCAAGTTTTGACGGAAACGTCCCTGCTTACCTTTAAGCATATCCGAAAGTGATTTTAGCGGTCTGTTACCCGGTCCTGTTACAGTTCTTCCGCGACGACCGTTATTGATAAGTGCGTCAACAGCCTCTTGTAACATACGTTTTTCGTTTCTTATAATAATATCAGGAGCGCCAAGTTCAAGAAGTCTTTTTAAACGATTGTTTCTGTTTATAACTCGTCTGTAAAGGTCGTTAAGGTCAGACGTTGCAAAACGTCCGCCGTCAAGCTGTACCATAGGTCTAAGTTCCGGCGGAATTACCGGAATAACAGTCATAATCATCCATTCAGGTCTGTTTCCCGAAAGTCTGAATGCCTCTACAATTTCAAGTCTTTTAATAATTCTTGCTTTCTTTTGTCCTTGTGTAGCATCAAGCTCTTCCTTTAATTCTCTTGAAAGTTCTTCAAGATCAATTCTTTCAAGCAAAGTCTTGATAGCCTCTGCACCCATACCTGCTTTGAACTTATCGCCGTACTTTTCATATGCCTCACGATATTCAGCCTCTGAAAGAATCTGATTTTGCATAAGGTTTGAAGTACCCGGATCAGTTACAATATATGATGCAAAGTAAAGTACCTTTTCAAGCTGTCTTGGAGAAAGGTCAATGATAAGTCCCATTGATGACGGAACACCTTTGAAATACCAAATATGTGAAACAGGAGTTGCAAGAGCAATATGTCCCATTCTTTCACGTCTTACTTTTGCTTTTGTTACTTCAACTCCGCAGCGTTCGCAGACCTTTCCTTTAAATCTGATTTTCTTATATTTACCACAGTGACACTCCCAATCCTTTGTAGGACCGAAAATCTTTTCACAGAATAATCCGTCCTTTTCAGGCTTAAGAGTACGGTAGTTTATGGTTTCAGGCTTTAAAACTTCACCGTGTGACCAACTTAGTATTGTCTCGGGAGAAGCTAAACCGATTTTAATTGCCTCAAAGCTGTTAAATTCTAACATCTAAAAACCTCCATAGTCTTTTCACACGTCATGATTATATTTCGTCGTCATCGTCGAAATCAATATCATCAGAATCATCATCGCCGAAATCATCTTCGTCTGAATCATCCAAAACCATACTTGCATCATCAAGATCATCTTCATTAAAAGTATCTGTAATTCCGTCCTTGTCTTCCATTGTTTGTACAAGTTCTTCGCTTACAACACCTTCGTCCTCATCTTCAAATGATGCGTCAAGGTCAATTTCTTCCATATTATGATTAAGAATCTTAATATCAAGTGCAAGTGACTGAAGTTCCTTAACAAGTACCTTAAATGATTCAGGAATACCTGACTTAGGAATATTTTCACCCTTAACAATTGCCTCATATGTCTTAACACGACCGACAATATCGTCAGATTTAACTGTCAATATTTCCTGCAATGTATAAGCGGCACCGTAAGCCTCCAAAGCCCAAACTTCCATTTCACCGAAACGCTGACCGCCGAACTGAGCTTTACCGCCCAAAGGCTGTTGAGTAACAAGTGAGTAAGGACCTGTTGAACGTGCGTGAATCTTATCATCAACAAGATGGTGAAGTTTCAAGTAATACATGACGCCGACTGTAACAGGGTTATCAAACTTTTCACCCGTACGTCCGTCATATACGACTGACTTAAAGTCAGGTCTTAAACCTGCCTCTTTAAATGCAAGTTTTATATCTTCGTCCTGTGCACCGTCAAATACAGGAGTTGCAAGTTTAATAAATCTTCCTTCTCTTGCCTTTGACTTAGCGTCAATTATATTTTGTCTGAAATTATCGTCAATAATTGAATTTTCAAGCTGTTCACGAGTCTTTAAGCTTAGACATCTGTATGCGTAGCCCAAGTGCATTTCAAGCACCTGACCGATATTCATACGAGAAGGCACGCCCAAAGGGTTAAGAACGATTTGTAGTGGTGTACCGTCTTCAAGGAATGGCATATCTTCCTGCGGCAATACTCTTGAAACGACACCCTTATTACCATGACGGCCTGCCATCTTATCGCCGACAGAAATCTTTCTCTTTTGAGCGATAACACAACGTACAACTTCATTTACGCCCGGTGACAATTCATCGCCGTTTTCTCTTGTGAACTTCTTAACATCTATAATTATACCTTGTTCACCGTGTGGAACACGAAGTGATGTATCTCTTACTTCTCTTGCCTTTTCACCGAAAATTGCACGAAGAAGTCTTTCTTCTGCTGTAAGCTCTGTTTCACCCTTTGGTGTAACTTTACCGACAAGAATATCACCTGCATGTACTTCCGCACCGATTCTGATAATACCCTGTTCGTCAAGGTCCTTTAGAGTATCTTCCGATACGTTAGGAATATCTCTTGTAATTTCTTCAGGGCCAAGTTTTGTATCACGTGCTTCGCATTCATATTCTTCAACGTGAATTGATGTGAACACATCATTTTTAACAAGTTCTTCACTGATAAGAACAGCGTCCTCGTAGTTATAACCTTCCCAAGTCATAAATCCGATAAGAATATTCTTACCAAGTGCAAGTTCACCGTTATCCATAGCAGGACCGTCGGCGATTATGTCGTTTCTCTTAACTCTTTCGCCCTCTTTAACGATAGGTCTATAGTTGATACAACAGCTTTGGTTTGAACGTGCAAACTTAATAAGTTTGTGCGTATGTCTGATACCGCTGTCACCCTTAATTACGATTTGGTCTGCGGCAACTTTTTCAACTACACCGTCTTCCTTTGTAAGTACGGCACTACCGGAGTCTTTAGCTATCTTATGTTCGATACCTGTACCAACGATAGGAGAATCCGTTGTCAAAAGAGGCACTGCCTGACACTGCATGTTAGAACCCATAAGTGCTCTGTTAGCGTCATCGTTTTCAAGGAATGGGATACAAGCCGTAACAACCGATACAAGCTGTCTAGGCGAAATATCCATATAGTCAATTCTTGAACCCGGTACTTCCAAGATTTCATCTCTGTAACGGGCAGAAACCTTTTTATCTATAAAACGTCCTTCCTCATCAAGAGGTTCGTTCGCCTGTGCGATTACAAATTCATCTTCGGTATCGGCTGTCATATAAACGATTTCATCTGTTACACGACCTGTTTCCTTATCAACTTTTCTGTAAGGTGCCTCAATAAATCCGTATTGATTAATCTTTGCGAATGTTGCAAGTGATGTAATCAAACCGATGTTAGGACCTTCAGGAGTTTCGATAGGACACATTCTGCCGTAGTGAGAATAGTGAATATCACGAACTTCAAATCCGGCTCTTTCTCTTGAAAGACCGCCCGGACCAAGTGCTGAAATTCTTCTCTTGTGACGAAGTTCGGCAAGAGGGTTGTTCTGGTCCATAAACTGTGACAACTGTGATGAACCGAAAAATTCGTTTATTGTCGCGATTATCGGTCTTATATTAATTAATGATGTAGGTGTTATAATTTCAAGTTCCTGTGTTGACATTCTTTCTCTTACTGTTCTTTCCATACGAGCAAGACCAATTCTGAATTGGTTTTGAAGAAGTTCACCGACACAACGAACACGTCTGTTTCCAAGGTGGTCGATGTCATCAACATTACCTATGCCGTTAGCAAGATTTAGACAATAGTTTACAGACGCAAACATATCGTCGATAATTATATGCTTAGGAGCAAGTTCATCAATTCTTGCCCATAGCTGTTCCTTGATTTCATCTTCTGTTTCGGCATTTTCAAGTATTTCTTCCATAATTGCTTTTCTAACCTTTTTAACAGGGAAATCTTCAACTTCAAAGTCAACATACTCGTCAAGGTAAACCATATTATTAGAGAATACTCTTACCTTTTTACCTTCAACAAGCAATTCAACCTGATTTACACCTGCTCTTTCGATTTGCATAGCCAAATCCGCACTTATTGCGTCACCCTCATTAGCGATTATTTCGCCTGTTCTCGGGTCTGCAACAGGTTCTGCAAGTGTTCTGCCTTTAATTCTTGCCGAAATAGCAAGCTTTTTATTAAATTTATATCTTCCGACCTTAGCAAGATCATATCTTCTCGGATCAAAGAACATATTCATTATAAGTGATTCTGCATTTTCTACGTTAAGAGGTTCACCCGGACGAAGTCTTTTATAAATTTCAAGAAGTCCTTCTTCTCTTGATTCCGTAGTATCTTTTTCAAATGTTGCAAGAAGTCTTATATCCTCACCGAATACGTCAAGTATTTCGGCATTTGAACCAAGTCCCATTGCTCTTAAAAGAACTGTTACCGGCAGTTTTCTTGTTCTGTCTATTCTTACAGAGAAAACATCGTTTGAATCTGTTTCATATTCAAGCCATGCACCTCTGTAAGGAATAACTGTTGAACTGTAAAGCGGTTTACCTGTCTTATCACGTTCAAATTCGTAATAAATACCCGGTGAACGTACAAGTTGGCTGACGATTACACGTTCAGCACCGTTAATAACGAATGTTCCCTGCTCTGTCATTAGAGGGAAATCACCCATAAATATTTCCTGTTCCTTAATTTCGCCTGTTTCAGTGTTGATAAGTCTTACGCTTACTCTCAAAGGAGCGGCATACTTTGTATCCCTTTCCTTACATTCTTCAACGCTGTACTTTGAATTGTAATCTAATCTGTAATCAAAAAATTCAAGTACAAGCTTACCGGCGTGGTCTGTTATAGGAGAAATATCGTGGAATATTTCCTTCAGACCTTCTTCAAGAAACCACTTATAGGAGTCTTTCTGTACCTCTATAAGATTAGGCATATCCAAAACTTCTTTAATTTTCGAATAGCTTAGACGCACATTTTTTCCTACTTCTACTTCATGCACCATTTTCTTAAATCACCTCATCATCATAATAGTAGTTTAAGTATTTTTCCTTTTATCCTAAATTTCTCTCCAAAAAATTGGGGTTGCATTTTGTATATATTCGTGCTATAATACATACAATGATAATGTGAAATTTATTGGATAGTATCCCGATTTTAAGTCTAAGATACAGTTTATTATATTATCACAAATAATACGGTATGTCAAGGGGCATACCGTATTATTTTAGAATTTTTTTCATAAATCTTTGCATTTTGACCCAAACTGATATATAATATATAAATAAGGCTGACGACAGTTTTTCATCAGCCCAAATAACTTATATGGAGAGATTTTTAGTTATGCTTAAATTTAGTTGTAATATTGATTATATCCCCGTATCGGTGGATTTTATAGAAAATTATATGCCTGAGGCAAACGGTGCTTATGTTAAAGTATACCTGCTTGCACTGTCTCTTGCGGTTTACGGATATGAAATGTCCGCAAGCAGTATTGCAAGTCAGCTTAATTTGCTTGAAAGCGACGTTATAAACGCATTTGATTATTGGAATAAAAAAGGTGCTTTGAAATATGATAAAGACAGCGGAAATATCAGTTTTTCCGCTAAAGAAGAAAATATCAACGTAAGCATTCCCATAAGACAAGCCGAACCTATTCAAAATACAGAAAGCAGTCCAATTAAAAAGAGTATAGACCAAGTTTCAAATGCTATGACTCAAAATAAAGAACTTGCCGATTTATGCTTACTTGCACAGGAAATACTCGGTAAAACACTTACAAACAGTGAAATTGAAACACTTTATTATTTTTATGATGAACTTCAACTTTCACCGGAAGTTATAACAATATTGCTTGAATATTGTGTTTCAAACGGTAAAAAAAATATGAACTATATCGAAAAAGTAGCTATATCGTGGAATAAAAACGGTATATTTACTATAGACGCTGCCGATAAATTTATAACAGCCGAAAAAGAGAAAAACGGCTACGCATATAAAATCAGAAAGCTTTTCGGTATTGAAAACAGAAACCTTTCAAAAACAGAAGAAAATTATCTAAAAACGTGGCACGATAAATTTTTGATGGATGAAGATATGGTTGAACTTGCATATGAGTATTGCATTATGCAGACAACAAAGCTCTCGTTCCCATATATCAACTCAATTTTAAAACGTTGGCACGAACTTAATATTCATAATGTTGCCGACGCAAAGAAAGACCACGAAGATTTTAAAACAAAAAATAAATCTCAAAAAGATTTGAGCGTTTATGATGATAATAATATTAATTATGATGAACTTGAAGAAATAATGCGTGATAAGATGTAAAGGAGATTGAAATTCAATCTCCTTTTTTAATGTTTTTGTATTGACAAACTCTTTTTTGTATAATATAATAATATAGTTACTAAAACACAGATGAAATATGTATGTAACGCATTTTATACAGTATTGTAATAATGCTGACGTAGCTCAGTAGGCAGAGCACTTCATTGGTAATGAAGAGGTCGGCGGTTCGACTCCGCTCGTTAGCTCCAAGGAATTGTCCCCGAATTTGGCTATATAGCTTTGTTTGGGGGCTTTTTGTTTTCAATATTATTTCAAATTTGTATTATTGTTGACTGTAAGATTAATCATATGTTATAATTTTTAGTGGATTAGCAATTTAATCCCTTGTAGTATTAGAGTGACCGGGCGGTTGTTCTGACTTACGGGAAAGGAACAAATATAATGAGTGAATTTACATTTGCCTTAGTAATTGTATTTTTGCTTGTGTATATGATAAAAAAATAAAGCCGCCCATTCTGATACAATAGGCGACTTTGGTAGATTAATTTCATCTACATAAAAAACCATAAAATTTAGCAGAACAACCGTTAAGTCACTCTTTTATCTACTTGTATTTTATCAAAAATATTAATCAATGTCAATATTATTTTATTTCAAATTACCTTTTTTCTATATATTCTATAAATAATTGTTGATTTATATTCAAAATATGATATAATAAAAATACCACATTTTTTCTGTTATATGATATATATAACTTTACATTTTTATAACTTTATTTAGAGTATTCAATTTTAGGAATATTCCTTTTTTGCAGTACATATAATAACAGTTTGTGTTTGTATAAAACGCAGGCTTTATATATTGAGATACTGTTATTTTCGCTGCAAAATTAAAGTTTTTCATATATCAGAAAATGTGTGGTAACAAATTCTAAGCCGCGTTTTTATGCGTGGTATAGAATTTTATACCACGCATTTTTTAATATGTGGAAATATTGACAGAAAGGAGAAGCGGAGTGCAAACCGTCATTTGCAGCAAAAATATATAGAAAGAAAGGATTTTATTATGAAAAAAACAATTTTGTTATTTTCAATTATTTTAACTTTATCATTGTGTTCTTGTGTAAACAGTCAAACTGCAAATACACAAAGTACAACATCAAATCAGCAAACAACAACTGATTCAGTATCAGAACCAACGTCTGTTCCTGCTACGGAACAGCCTAAACAGAAAAACAAAGGAACCGTAAGCGGTAAATATGATGTTGAAATAGTAACTGCAAAAACAGCAACAGATTTTCAGGGTAATCCGGCAATTATAGTAACATATAACTTTACAAATAACAGTAATGCCAACGCATCATTCCTTACTTCTGTAAGTGCTAATGCTTTTCAAAATTCCATACAATGTAATGTAGCTACAATGATGCCCGATGTAATGGACGCACAACCGTCATTAGCGGAAGTACAACCGGGAGGAACTATCACATTAGAATGTGCATACAGTTTGCATGATACTGCAAACCCTATAACTGTACAAGTCGGTCCGTTAATGAGTATAACAAACGAAGTAAACGCACAAATGACATTTAGTTTTAAAAACAATTGATAATACAAACAAAAAAAGATGTTCTCGCGAACATCTTTTTTTATATTTTCAAAAATTATTTAGCTGTTACAACAAGTGATGTACCGTCAACTGTAGCTGATTCTGTTACTTCTGCGAAAAATTCAGCAGGAACATATGTTAGATCATTAACAATTTCAGGTGCGGCACTTAGTGTTAGTGGCATCATTTTACCCTTAATATAGCTGTTTTCACCAATCTTTAGACTGTAAACACCGTCATTAAGAATAACTGCTCTGTTTTCTGCATCCCAAGTTACTGTGAAACCAGCGGCTTCTGCAACTTCTCTTAGAGGAACCATTGTTGTATTATCCTTTGCATATACATCTGAAACATTCTTATCACCGATTACAACATTTACAAGACCTGCATAGCTTACTTGCGGAGCTTCTGTTACTTTAGGTGAAGCTGTAGGAGCCGGAGTAGCATTTTTTGCAGCTTCAATCTGCTTTAGAGCAATTTCGTTTTCACCAAGAACTACAACCTTTGTAGGTGTTGTTTGAGCAGGGATACTCTTTGTTGATACATCGTAGAATACAATAAGATCATTTTTATTTATATCACCCTTATATTCTTTTTCATCCTTATCAACAATCTTTGTATCGTCAGCTGTTGCAATTTTCAAAGTATTTGCGGCATTTGTATAGCCTTCTTCATCAGCAAGGTATGTATCTGCATTTACATTACCTTCTTTGTCACCGTTGATGATAATTATATTTGCTGTGTACTGAACAGGAAGAATAAGCGGAGTCGGTTCATATGAGCCTGTAAATACAGTGATTTTTGAACCATCAGTCAAATCACTTAGAGCTTTTTTGTTACCCAAATTGTCATATACAAGTGTATCATCTGTAATCTTTAGATTTACAGTATTGTTTTGATCGTCCTTGTTATTAACGTCTGTTGTTGTTTTGATAATTCCGTCAACGTCGCTGTCTGTTTTTACAACCGTTACGTCTACAGAAATATAGCTTGCAGTTTCAACAGGTGCTGCTACGTCTGTTTCTTCACCGTTCAAAAGCATAATGTCGCCTTGAATTTCCGGTGTCGGCATAGCATCCGGTGCATATGTCGAAACAGGCTTATTAAGTTCTTCTTCTGAAATTTGTACTGTGTCTGCAAAAGCAGATGTACTTGCAGCAAGTGCTGCTGTTAGTGCAATTATTGCGATTAGATTTTTTTTCATTTTTATAATCTCCTTTTTTTTATTATTTGCATTTATCTGTTTGCAATTTATTAGACGTAAGTAACATCACTTTTGTTCCCAAAAAAATATGAATTTTTTATTAATAAACTTATAAAATCAAAAATAATGACAATACTAAGGCTATATTAATAAATAATGGAGGCATAAAAATGAAAGGTATAAAATTAATTTTATTATCATTTATGGCTGCCGCAATGCTTACATCATGCGGTATGAATAATACAAATGACAATACTTCACCGTCACCGGAATCAACGGTAAATACAAATAACGAAAATAAAAATGACAATAACAATGTTTCAAACGATGTAGATAACGCAGGTAATGCGGCAGGCGACGCAGTTAAAGACGTTGGTGATGCAGCAGGCGACGTTGTCGAAGGTGTCGGTGACGCAGCAGCCGATGTTGCTGAGGGTGTAAGTGACGCCTTAGGCGGTAATGACGCAAACAACAACGGCAAATAATCATTAAAGGGACTGCATAGCAGTCCCTTCATACTGTAAGAGGTTGAGAAATTAGTTTGGATTTTTTGAAAATGAACTCGTCGGCATACATAGGTACGTTAGAGTTTATTTTCAAAAAAAGTGCAAAGACAAGCCGTATATCAAAGATAGGCTTGCTTTTTGTTTTTATTGAATTATAAATATTATGCACGGTCCAGACAATTTATCAATCCTCTTAGCTTCTTCTTAATTTTTGTATGCGTATATCTTCCCCGTAAAACTTGTACATCATAAAATATTCATACAATCTTGAAGTAAAACGCATACTGTACATTTTTGTAATTTCGCTTATTTGCAAATTAGTATTAATAATAATCTTTTTATTATTTGCTGTACGCTCGTTAATAACGTCAAATAAAAACGCAAGATTATTTTTATTGAATGGCTCTGTACCCAAATCGTCAATTATAAGCAAATCAGCCTTATATATATTGTCAATAACAGACCTGTCGGTATTTCTGCCGAACTTATAATCTTCATTTATTGAAAACAGTTTTGTCGCTCTTATGTAGATAACCATTTTTCCCTTATCCATAAGTTCTTTTGCAATGGCACTTGACAAAAATGTTTTTCCCAAACCTGTCGAGCCGTAAAAAACAAGGCCTTTGGTTTCATTATCAAAATTATCGCAGAAACGTTTACAGTTATTATATATCTTCGTCATATTATCATACACCGAAACACCGTTTTCACCGACATCTTTTGAATAATAATCAAACGAAAATGTATCAAAATTTTGTGTTTTTATTGTTTCCTCTATATTTGACACTGAATATGCAGCATTTATAAGTTTCTGTTTGAAACATTGACATTTTTTACCGTTCTTATCATAACCTGTATCACTGCAATTTTCACACTTATATTTATATTTATTATAATCGGCAGAAATTCCGTTTACTTTCAGCAGATTACTCTTTTCATTTTCGAGTTTTCTTAGATTTTCTTTAAAATCCCTGTTATATTCATCAGCCT
>ERZ773142.654-NODE-654-length-26629-cov-3.45225_pt1 | contig 26629 bp, 29 predicted proteins | sample MGYA00580853_ERZ773142 | MGnify/ENA primary metagenome ERZ773142 (study PRJEB29015, sample SAMEA2737862) | human gut metagenome | biome: human gut; feature: human-associated habitat; material: faeces | place: China | collected 2012 ... | reverse complement strand
GTCATGTTATGCACATATTTTATTATTATATAATACAAATATATAAATAGTTAAAATAATAAAAAACTATTTATATATTATAAAAGTTATATAATATACATTATGCGAAGTTCTACTAATAGGAAAATGTGACTACTTTTGGAAAGTGTTGCTACGTATAGCTTTTGGCGGATTTTCCGCCTTTTTTTGTAAAAATAAAAAGTAGACACGATTTTCCCCAATTTTGCCTACTTTTTTATGTGTTTTTTAATTGAAATTACTGTTGGTTCCGTATAATTTTCTTAATGTATTTAATTCATCTTGAAGATTTTTTATTGTTTGGTTTTGTTCTTCAACTTTTTCTTTCATAAAATAATATTCAGCTTCATGTGTTAATAAATTATTTAATAATTGCGCATCTTCATCTTTACTGCTATACATCTCTGAAATCGTTTGTTTTTTGAACGCTTCATAATTTGCGGAACGACTGTTTATATATTTGATAACATCACTATATTGGTTAATTCCTTGTTTATTTTTCTTATAAATTGCAGCTCTTGATAACCCTTGTGATTCACAAAATGATTGGACATCATATTTTAATTTATTTGCTACTTGGAAAGATTCTTTAAATTTATCTTTTTGCGTTTGTAAAAACTCTTCTGATTTTATTAAAAGATTTTGTGCTTTAGGTGTTAAGCTATTAAAAGAAATGCCATTCTTTTCAAGGTCTCTTTTTACGATTTTTAGTTCTTGACTGTTTTGTTCATCCATAAATCTATCTCTCCTTTAATCTTGCTATAATTATTAATTATTTCTACAACATCAGGATAATTATTCTTTATCGTTTCAACGCCGTTTATCTCAATCATCCTGTTTAATTCCTCTAGTTCTGGTATCAATTTTCCTTTTAACATCTGTTGTATCTTATAAAGCTCTTTTGATGCGAACTTTTCATAACCAGCATTGCTATTATGATTATATGCATCAATCATTTCATGGAACTTATCATAATAATACATACAGTTATAAAAGAAATGACATTGGTTTTCACATAAACCATAAGAACATAAATATTCATCAGTATTATCATTTTTATTACATTCTGCATTTGAGTATGGCTTGATACAGCAGCCACCCAATTTGGTTCTGATAGGCATTTCGTTCATTAATTCTTGACTTAATTCTTCAATATTATAAGCACCTTGAATTTTCTTCTTGTCCAATTTATCAAGAAATTTTCTTATTCTTTTTGTGTAGATATTGCCTTTTGGACCCAAAATTTTTAACGAGCTGTCATTAGTAAAATCTTTTATCAGAATTTGTGAAAAATTGATATCTTCTTCAAGAGTTGTGACATCTCGTCCATAATAGTCAAACATCTTTTCATCGTGATGGCCAAGTAATTTTGCTCTTGAAAAATCATTGAATCCCCTTCTTTTCAGCTCACTGTCAAAATAAACCCGAAACTGTTTGAGATGAGGAATATTGATGTATTTTCCTTTACCGTTTATTTCTTTTCTTAATGGCTTTGCCATAAAAGAATCAATTGGTAAATCACTTATATTTTCCAATTTGCTGCAATTATCTTCGCAATACTGATAGAAAAAATCTCTTAATTGCCTATAACTTATTTTATCACCTAGATACGTTCCTTTGTAGTTATCGCGCAATTTAAAAATTATTTTTACAACTTTTTCATTTGCTACTGTCTGCGTTTCTTCAACACTGGGCCCGTATATCGATTTAGTAATGTTATATCTCATAAAATAAACATCTATATTATTTAAATCATCTTTAATGATACAGTCATAAGGTATTGTCAGCACTTCTTCTGGCCTTATTCCTGTTTGAGTTAATATAAAAATTAAAATTTCTTTTCTATAATTTTTTAATTCGATATTGTTTAAATTGTTGAAATCTGTGTTGATAATATCATCATAGAGTAATTTTGTTAGATTTTTCATAAAAGAATTAGGTAACAACTTTATCAATCCGTTTTTCTGTGTAATTTTTAATGAATTTTTATTTCTTTTTGTCAGAACATTGATAACATTTTGATTGATTTCTTTGTTAGTTAAAATAGAATAAAAGTTAAACATTTTTAATATTGCAGTTTGATATTTAACTATTGTTGTTTCAGCAGTGATTGCTCTTTGTAATGTTAAAAAATCATTAACAGTTAATTCTGTACAGTTTTCTAGTAAATAAACATTTTTACTTTGCAGATATACAAAGAAAACTTTGATAAAATAAAAATCGTTTATTAAATATCTTCGTAAAGAGCCATCTTCTAATATTGCATTTAATACAAACAGTTTAAGAAATGTTTCATAAAAATCAGTTAATGGTTCTCCTTTAACGTTAAAATTAAAAGAATGCTGTTTGTACTTGTTAAAATCATTTTTCAAATTAGAAAAGTCCCATTTTTTGCTTGAAAATATTATATCTGCACCAAAAACATTTAAATGATTTTCCTTTATTAAATCAAGATATTCTTCCTGGATTATCGTGTATGGCTCTAAACTAGAAATATCATTGTATAGATTATTAGAATTGATATTCAACCGAGATGCTTCATCCGTGGTTGGCTCATAATTTGATAAAATAATTGGCACTTCATTATCGCTTTGAATTGTGTCAATTTTGTCAATTATGTTCTTCGTTTGTTCCATTTTTCAATCCCACGTTTTGTATTTCATAACATCTAAATAGATATTCTACATTTAACTTTTTCCTTGCTATTTTAAATTCTCTTTCATGAGATATGGGTTCTTCCGAGATTTCTTTTTCTAACAGTTCAATTTCATTTTTAAAATATGGAATATTAGCTGGAGTACATCTGAAGTATCTGCACATTAGACAGTCCAATACATTATTTTCATTGCATGTATCTGACGAACAATACCCTCGCCCATTCATGACTATATCTTTTTTCTCAACATCAATATTTGGCTTTTCAAGCACCATGCCTTTTAAATCTGCCTCTCCAATGGTTACACCATATAACTGAAGTGCAATTTCCTTAATGTTGTTTTCAAAATAATGATTGTAATGTACATTTATCGAATGCTTTGATAAAGCTTGTATTATAGCGCCGTTATTACCGGTATTGATATTATAAATGATATTGTTCATAAATCTGTTTCTAACACCAGTAATACCTAAAGGTTCGATACCTAACTCAGTAGAGATTTCTTTGATTTTGTAATTTAAATCTCTTTTGTTTAATAACGATAAATTATTTCCTCTCTTTCTTTTGTACAAAAATAGGTAATCTCCTATTGAATTCTTTAAACTATTTAAAGTTTCCGCTTCATTTCTATACTTAGCAGTTATTTTTAAAACTTCATCATGAAGCTTCTTAATTCCAGGAGAAATATTGTATTTAACCTTTTCTTCATTTTTACCATTTGCTACATAAAAGTAATTATTATCAACGTGATTTAAATCACCTATTTTTAGGTTACAGACAGTTTCTAGACGCATCGCAGTATTTAACACATAAAGTGTTGCGATTAATTGAAGTTGTGTTAAAACCTTTATATTTTCATTATCTTCTTTTTTTATTTTTTCATTAAAACATTTCAAGATAGATTCCATTTCATCCTTTGAATAGTATTTTGTTAAAGGCTTACTTTTGACATTGTTCATTTTTAAAAGATTTAATGCAGTTTTATTGATTTTCAATATATTGATTTCTTCAAAATATAAAAGCATCGATTTAATGTGACTAATATAAATAAATGCACTTTGAGATTTCTTCCCATTTGTTATTTGTTCTTTTAAAAAAGTTATTTCCCTTACACCAAACTTTTGATTATTTTCATTATTTTGATTCTTTTGACTGTTTTGGAAATTATCTGATTAAAGATTAAGTGCTTTAATTAACACGTGCAATGCTTGATATTTTGAATCGGTTTTTGATGAGGTATCATACCAAAAATAGCCTTTTAATCCATTTCGCATTTTTTCTTGTTCAACTAATGTGAAATCAATGTTATAAATATTTTCATTATCTAAATAAATCCATTTGTCTAAATCCGTTGGAACTTCATCAAAAATGTTTCTTTTAACTATTTTATAGTTTTCGTTGATAAGTCTAAATGTATTATTATGGTTGATAACATTTAATGTCAAAGTTTCAAAATTATCAGGATAATTGCTTAACAGGTAAGAATACAAGTTTTTTAACATTGATTTTTCCTGACCTGTCAAACTTTTTCCTCTAAAAGAAATGAATTCAGACGACGCCATTTTGAAATCTATATAAAAAGTTTCATCAGAAAAGTCATCGCTGCTGCTCACTTTTCTATGATTTAATAAGATGGCAAACAATGTTGTTCCTTTTTCGTTTGATGGTGCTCGAAAGTTGGATTCAAAGAAGTCCTCAAATACTTCAATTAGTTCACCAGGCACATTATAAGGAACGTTTCTATCGATACTTTTCCTTATTTTTGACGATTTTTCTAATTTTGATGTTTTAAAATTATCCATAGAGTTCTGTCCCCTCTTCCACTTGCATCATTAATTCAGCTAACATATCTTCAGTTGGATTGTTATAAATAGCCAAGCCTTCAGCGTTTCTGTGTCTTGTTAATTTACAAGCTTGAAGCGGTGGAATATTTTCTACATATAACAGATACATGCAAAAGCCGTGTCTGAATCTATGAAATAAGTTATTAGTTCTTACATATTTATCAATATGGATATTTAAGTTCTTAAACATTTCTCTTGTGTAATTATATAAAATATCTTTACTCAATGGCGTTGGTTTCTTTTTATTATAGAAGATATACCAGTTGTCACTTATACCATCAATTGCATCAGCTTTGAATAATGTTTTTTCTTCTCTCTTGAATCTTGCTGACATTACATCGAAATATTCAATGATATCATCATGAAATTCTTCACTTAAGAAAACTTGTTGATACCCAATATCTAATCGATGATAGATTGGTGCATTATAGCTATATTGTCCATCCATAGTTAAGCATCTCTTTGCTCTTTGGTCAGCATTATCAGACATTCTGTTTCTTATATAAAGTTTGTAATATAAGTCACCTTCATTACTATAGACTTCTTCAAAATCCTCTATTGTAATGCCAAGGGCTTCACCAATTCTTAATCCTTTGTTGAACATTAATTTGTAAATAAGTGAATACTCCATTTTTGTTTCTTTGCTTAAAGAAGTATCATTATCAATATAATTTAAAATCAATTCCATTTCTTTTAATGATATGAATTTTGGACATATAGTATTGGCCTTTTGTTTCCCATAAGCTCTTCTTTTAATTCCTCTATAATTGTAGAAATATTTACTGGATGCATAGCCACAGTAATCAACGTATTCTTTTACCACATTAAAAATAGCTGCAATAGTTTCTTCACTTTTGCTGGAATAAGTATAAAAACTATCGGCAAGTGAAGAATTCGGGTCGTACCCAGATAAAAATACCACGAATTTATCTATATCATTTCTTTGAAATCTGCTGATGTCTTTATCAATGATTCCTGAAAATTCATATAGATATCTTAAATATAATGAATATTTTTCTCTTGAAGTTTCTGCTATTGATACTTTATACATATTGATAAAATTAAAAACGTTTTCCACACAATTCCCATCATTATCAAACAACATATAACATCTGATTTTATTATAAGGAATACTTTTTAATGTATATCGAACAGTTCTTATAGAAATTAGCTTATTATCATTTGCATATGTGCTTACTTTATAATAACGAGAAGTTCCTTTTTTTATTTCTTCGATTTCTATCATGGTCTAGACCTCTTTTCTGTTTCATATTTTATCTTTATCTTAAGTATATCATGGCACATATTCTTACTATACTCGTGGCATTAAAAAAAGAAGAACATTTTTGTTCTTCTTTAGCTTATGAATGCTTGCTAAACGCTACTGTTTCGTCTAGTAATGCGTAACTATTTTAATCTAATGTTTTTAATTCGTTTATACGATTAATAATTTTAACGTATTTCGGTCCTTTTCTCATATATGAACTTCTAGATTCTTTAAAACAATAATCTGATAAATTATCATTGTTAAGCATAAATAATAAATTTCTTTGCTTGTCTTCAATATAAAGATTGTTTTTATCTTTTCTAAAATAAAAGTTGATAAAATAACCATCTTTCTTTAAGAAATTATTAATATAAAATAAAATCACAGAAAATTTAAGTTCCAAATGTAACTGCTCTGTTTCTTTTATTCCTATTTCTTCTAAAAAATAAATAAGAGATGTATTTATATAATTGCCAGCAATCTTATACCCTTCAATTGGATGAAGTAGATATTTCTTATATGAATAAATATATTTTTTAAATAAGGTATGTATTTTGTCTGCATTCATACGAACATTTCGTGCTTCGTTAGAATCAACGTTTATTGGTTCATTATCCAAATATTCTTTTTTTAATATAACGACTGTTTTTTTAAAATCTAATCCAGGATTCCCTTTCCTTTTGGAATCTTTGAAAAGATATCCATTATTGTGAGAAAGATTGCTTTTAAATGGAATTGCATATATATTATTATCTAACTCAATTGTAAAAATAGAATACGGTCTCGTTTTTTTTCGTAGTATCTGTGAATATATTTTTTCATCATAATCTTGATAGAAGGCAGATGAAAGTTGTGTAATCTTCTTTAACATAATAAACCTCCATATATAAAAAGCGATAGAAGAACTATCGCCTTTTTTTGACAATTCAATCGGGAGTTCTTTAGTTTTGAATCCTGTTACCCACACAGGATTAAACACTCAATCGGGAGTTCTTTAGTTTTGAATCCTGTTACCCACACAGGATTAAACACTTTGAATTGTCATTAATATGTATTGGCCATATAGGCTAATAATATACATATTTTTAAGAAATACTCTATTTCTTACTTATAGTATATGTATTTTTCTTGAAAAAATCAATAAAATATGAAAAAACTTAAAAATAATTTTAAACAAATTTTAGAAAACATAAAATACACATGTGACTTTTGTTCTTCTTAATTTATAATGTTGTTTACTTTATCGCTTAAATAAAAAAGTAGACACAAGTATATCACGGCATATATTCTTATTATACTCGTGGCATTTGAAAAATAAAAAAAGCTGAATGAAATAACTTCATTACAGCTTTCTCTATATTTTTTTTAAATTATATGAGTCATTATATCATTTTCATTGATTTAACAACTCTTTTTGCAAACCAACGAGGACCTTTATGTGCTAAAGGACTATCATCTGAAAAATCAGTTAAACGCAATCTTTTTTCAGAGATTGATAAAGCTTCTTGTTCAGATATTTTTCCTTCAGAAAAATAAATTAATCCCTCAATGAAATCTTTTCTAATATAATCTTCAAATGTTGTATTCATTAGCGTCCAACTCCTTTCCATTGTCAATTCGAACTACTCTTTTCACTTTTAATATATCGCAAATTTCTTGGTTATGCAAAGATAGTTGCTCCATGGATGTAAATTTTTGCAATCCTTCTACTACTTCTTCATCGGTAATTTCTCCTTTTCTATAGGAAAAAATTAATTTTTGAGGATTAGAATCGCTCATTACTCCTATAATAAAATCATAATTATGTATTCTTTCTTGAGGATGAGTTCTGTTTTCAAAAACAAAGCGAGCAAATTCTTCATCAAAATGAAGAAATTTTGTATGTCTATATTTTTCATTTAATTTTGATAAATCCAGTTCAAATTCAATTACTACCGGTATTCTATCGTCTTCATCTAATGCCTCCATATAAGGAAGCATACGCGTAATATAACCAGCGGCTTGCTTTTCTTTTGGCGCTAAATAAAAACCATATCCAAAATCTAATTCGGTACCAATATTATAATCAACTTTAACTTTTTTATTACACAATTCTTGAGTATTGTTTTCCAACAAGATGTGCAAAATCGTGCTCAGTATTTTTAATCACTATAATGCCCTTACTGGTTTCAAGAATAAATGTATAAGGCAATATTTCTTTTTTATAATAGCTAGCGTTTTGGTAAAGTATATCAGTCATTTTATCATTGTTCCTTTAAAAAAAATAAAAGAGTACTTTTTTTGTGAGTACTCTTTATTGATTGGGACTTCCTCGTAGGAGTCAAAAATATCACATTATTTTCTTAGCCCGTGCCAGGCTAGGGGTCCAATCACCTTCCCGTGGTTTGACCATTCCCATCAGGTTCTTATGGTATCTCCAGGAGTAGGTCAGTAGAATCACTCTAATTATAGCTATCTACCACACCCTAGAACTAATCAATTAGTTCTGTTATATTGTGGATTTATTATCCAACAATATACTATGTTTTAAAAAGAATTTTATGTATCTCTTTTCACCTGTATTTTATAATATTTTAATTAAATTACCAACTATTTTTCTTAAGCATAAGTAAAAAGATTAAGTTAATTTTAGAAAGACATAAAATACGTATGCAACTTTTGTTCTTCTTGATTTATAATGTTTTTTACTTTACTGTTTAAATAAAAAAAGTAGTCACAAAATAAATATCGTAGAACTGCGAAGTATAAAGTATCCATTTTTATCCCTTAGCCTCAAACATTAGGCCCAGTATAGAGTTCCGCCGATTGACCCTCATAAGCTGTATAACTTTAACCGAGGGATAAATCTTAGGAATTTATAATGCTTTTTATGTAACTTTTTCTTTAAAAATATAAGAAAATACGATACTTTCCTTATATATATTTAATCCTAAAACAATAAATAAAAAATAAAATGTACAGATGCGGTATTCAAAATAATTAAAATTTATCCCTTTAAATTTTGAAAATACTGCATCTGTTTTTGTATTTAATTTTGATACACTGTACATATTTAAAATATTTTAATTCAATGATGTACTGCTGTTTCTTTTGTTTGCGTTTTGATATTTAATGACAAGTCCTCTTAATCTTTTAATTTCTGTAATTGAATCTTTATATTGTTTTTGCAATTGTTCATATTCTGTTTTTAATAACATGTGTTCTGCATCATGGTCTTTTAATAATTTGTTTTCTCTAGTTAATTCAGTAATTTTGTTAGTTTTATAATAGATGAAATCATTGAGAATTGTTTTGTGTTCCTTATTTCTTTTGTTAATGAATTTGTCAATGCATGGATGTGTATTTGCAACGTTTTTTCCTAGACCAACATCAGATAACACTTTTGCTGTAGAAATACCGTTAAAATTCAACTTTTTCGTAAATTCTTCTAATTCCGATAATTTTTCATCATAATACTCATTTATTTTTTCCAAACTTTCTAATTCATATTTACTCAATTCATTAATATCAATATTTAATAAATTAAGATAGTCATTTAAAGTTTTATTTCTTTGTTTTTCCATTGTTCCATTTCTCCTCTTATTTTTTCATAATTGTCTTTGTAGAATTGTAGTGATGAATATTTAGATATTAAATTGTTTATAGAGTTATCATCCATGTGCAATTTCAATCCATCCATTTCTTCTTCTAATTTTGTTTTAATATAATACTTAATATTGTTTAATGATTTTTCAGCGTTTCTATATAATTTTGAGTCCAAGCTTTTATAATAATTATCGATTTCTTTTTTGAATTGTTGGTAATAAAAATTAAGATTGAAAATAAAGAAATGTTGATTAGGACAAATTTTATTAGCACACATTGAAATATCTGTAACATTATCCAATGTACAATCAATCCCCTCTCCTGCTTTTATGCAACAACCGCCATTCATAAGACGCATTGGCACATCTTTCATTGCTTCTTTTGTTATTTCATGGTTTTTGTTTGTCTTATCTACGGCATTTTCCTTTGCTTTTTTGTAAGCTTGACGCATTTGACGAGTTCTTGACTTAGCTCTTGGTCCATGAACCATGAATTCGTCGTTAATAACGGATTCAAATATTTTAATATTTTTTTCATTTTCTCTTTTATTGATTTCTATTTGCTTTGGTCTGTTATAATATCCAATCATTTCTTTTGTATTTTGATTCATCATCATTGCCACTTTAACTGGATGAATGCCTTTGTCAGTAGAATATGTTGCAAAGAATACTCTAAATTGATAAAGACGAGGTATAGATATGACATCTTCATTTCTTATCTCTTTATTATTTTTCATTAATTTATTAATTGATGAATTTTCATAATGTTTATAGCTATCTAATAAAGATTGAACAGTTTTGTTATGATAAAAACAGTCTTGATTGTTACTGTTTATTAGATTTAATATGTCAGCATGTATAATGCAAAATTTTGTAAAGAACTCACTTAATTTATGGATATCTTTATCTCTGTTTTTGAATAAATAATTTTTATCATTTGATAAACTTCTAAGAAAATCAATAATTTCAACAACTTTTGGAACTATTTTTGTTCTTGCATAAATATATTTGTTAGAAGATTTTTTTGTACTTCGATAATGAAGATAATAGACGCTTTTTGTTCTATCATCCCTATCTAAGTTTTCAAGTGTAATACAGTCTCTAGGAAGTATGATTGATTCCATAGGACGAATGCCACATTGATTTAAAATGTATAGTTGCGAACAGTACATCAAAGTTGAGTAATTAAATTTTTTGCTATTTGATTGTTTAAAAGCGATTTGCTCTAAAATTTTTTCATATATTAAATCTTTAAATGTGTCACCAAACTCGTCAGGAAGTGTTTTTGTTCGGTTACTTAAATTTTGTGCTTTTAAAGCTCTTATATCACTTGTTTCTAAATATTCAAGAATATCCTCATTGATTTCTTTCCCAGTGACAGCTTCAACAAATACGAAGAATTCATATAAATAATGTTTCTTCTTTTCCTTCGTTCCTGCTGCAAGTTGATTATTATAGATTCTCATATAATTATTTAAGTCGTTCATGGTAATATTTGTAATTTTATAAATGTTATTATCTGAAAGAAAATTAACAAATACAGTTAAAACACTTAATGATGCCTTATGAGTTGATTGATAAACTGTAGTAGAAAATATACGATATAAAGTATAAAATTTAATAATCATTTTAAAGGTAAAATCGTCTATTTTGGAAAAATCAAGTTTAAATTGATTAGGATTTTTACCTTCAAAATGTAATGGTGAAAAGTCCCAACCATCCGAAAGAATATCTATTTTAACATTATTAACAAATGCAAAACGTTGGTCTTCAAATAGGTCACTGTATGGGTCCAAATATTCACTCTCTAATAATGAAGAGTACAATTCTTCATTATAATTTTCAATTTTTTCAAATTCTTCTTCCTTTTCAAAATTATTAGGATGTTCTAGTTCAAATGAGGTATTAGATTCATGACTCTTTTCAAATGATGCAGTTATATTAGCCATATTAAATTCTCTCCTTTTCTATTTTTTCAATATTTTCAACATTTTCAAAATTTTCTTTTTTAATATTTTTCTTATTTAATTCCAATTCGCTCCAATATCTAACACATTGAGCTTTCTTAAATATAAAGAATTCTTTTTCATGTTCTGATACAGCGGAATCTATTTCTTTGTCCAATCTTTTTATTTCATTTTCGTAATATGGAAGATTTTCAAAAGCAGTAACATAATTTTTACAGCTTTGACATTCAATAGGTACATGAGTTGTACAATGTGATTGACTACAATATCCACACCCATTTTGAACTAAGTTTTCGTTATTTAATGGATAGCCATATTTGTTTTTAAAAGTATTAAAATCATTTGCTACAGTACCAGGAACAGTTATATCACCAATTTCAATATCAAAGTAATCTCCGCAGGCGTCATAAAAATCCTTACTATCTGAATAATTTCTCATATGAACATTTAAAGAATGTTTTGATAATGAATTAATGATTTTGCTATCTTCTCCTTCTTCAGAACCAAAGTAATTTAAATTACCATAAAAATAATTTCTAATACCTTTAGTTCCTAATTGATTAATATTTAATATTCCTGCAACTTCATTTATTTTTAGAGCCACTTCTACACCAGAAAGTTTTTTAATAGATTTGCTGTTTGTTTTAGATGAATAATAAAGAAAGATATAATCTTTGTAATTTTTATTATTTGTATCTTTTCTTAATTCACTTGTTTTATCAATGACTTCAAGAAGTTTCTTACCAGTTCTTTTATCAAGTTTATAATTATCATTTGTATTTCTTTTTGAACTTGCATATACTTTATAACCTTCATCATTAACGTTTTGAATACAGTTATAAGTAAGGTTACATATAGTTGCTGGTCTCATAGCTGATGTTGATAAAATTTCAATTATTGAGCCAACAAGATAAGATTTCAAATTATTTTCTTTATACAAATATTCTTTTATTTTTTCAATTTCTTCATAGGTATAAGGTCTTAAATCCCCTTCTGCTGTCACATCAAAACTTGTAATTTGTTTTCTTATAATTTCTGATATTTTGACATTTCCTTTTTTTGATTCAAAATCGATGAATTGTCTGATTCGACTTAGCGCTGTTGCCTGAGAGGAAGATTTCATATCACTTATATCTTCCTTAAATCGATTAATAGGAATATGATTAATTTTTAATGCTGATATTTGATGATTTTTTAATTTTTCTAAAGTTTGTTTGTTAGTCGGGTATCGAGATTCAGCTGAAATATTTTTATCAATAATTTTTAAAAAATTAATAAGCCACACATCTTTAGATTTCTTTGATGAATACTCTTCAGGATAGTTCCAAAAGAAATCTTTATAAAGATATCTTATTTGACCATCCTTGAAGATAGAAAAATCGATTGTAAGAATATTTCTTTTTTTATTAGTTGAATTTGTATTGGAAATATCTAACAAAATTTTGTCTTCGTTTGGCATTTTTGAATAAGGAGAATAGATTATTGGCTTGTATCCATCCAATAATCTTTTTAAAAAATCCTTATAAGACAAGAATGAACTATTTATTATATTGAAGTCACCATATTCATTTTCAACTAAGAACAAGTAATATTTAATAAAACCATTTAAACCTTTTAAATTAAGTGAGCCATCTCGCAATAAGCAATTTTCTTTTAAAAATTCGAATTGTTTAAAAAATAAATTATCATCTATGTCACATAATTTATCTACATAATATTTTATAAACAGCATTTCGAACATTTGCTTATATCCAATTTTTGTTCCTGGATAATTTTCAATAAACATCTTTATTGAATTGTTTATTTCATCGCTATAATTGACATTAATATATCCCTTAGAATTTTTAGATTTTTGAAACATTATTTTCATAGTACTCATTTTTATTATCTCCTTTAACTATTTCTTTAACTTTTTTCCCTTTTGTAGATGTATTTGGTATTCATTTCATTTAATTTGCTAATAAGATATTCATCTGTTGGATTATTATATGGTTCTAATCCTTCTACTGTAGTATGTCTAGAGTATTTGATTGCAAGCTCTAATGGCATATTCTTTACGTATAGAAGTTGCATGATAAAACCGTGTCTGAATCTATGACATAAATTTGACGATTTTGAATTTGAATCAAGTGGAATATTACACCCCTCAAAAATTTCTCTTATATCATTCCTTAATGCGTCATAGCTTAAGCAACTTAAATTTCTTTCATTTAAAAATAAATATCTATTCTTTTTGTACTGTTTTGTAATATTATCTGCATAGCAGTAGCATTTTTTTCTTTTTCTAATACTTCTGTTTATTCGTTTTTCAGTAATATTTACATAATCCATAATATCTTCATAAAGCTCTCTGTTTCCTGCAACTGTCTGATATCCATACCCCTTTGTATATAAATAATCAGGATTTTGATAATCATTTTTACTTGTGATGTTCATACAGGTCTTTGCTTTTTGACGTTTATTATCAGATAATCTATTTCTGATGATAGCTATAAAAGCATTTTTGGTTTTTTCTGAAGGTTCAATGATATCTTCAATAGTTAGTCCTAATACCTCACCAACTCTTAAACCACATTCGAACATCAGTCGCATAATACATTCAAGTTCTAATTTTCTTTCTTCGCTAAATATTTCAGTATCATCCAAGAAATCAATCATTTGTTCAAATTCAGCATCAGTTATAAATTTTGGCAACTCTTTTTTATAATGCTTTGTTGCTCTTTTTGTAACCTGTGAAGCAGTAAATAGTTCTGCATTTTTCCATCTTTGTGCTTTTACAAAAATTCTGCAATTAGCAATGTGTTTTGCTACAGTTGTTTGTGTTCTTTGATTTGAAAGATAAAGCTTTGTTTCTAATGAATTCGTGTCTGATTTACCTAACATGAAATATTCAAACATCGTAATATCTTCTTCTTTTAATTCGTTTATTTTTTTATCAAACAATTCGCAGAATGAGTATAAAAGTTGAATCGACTGTAAATACTGCAGTTTTGTATTAACTGATTTATAAGTGTTTTTCGAATAGAAATTAATAAATTTAAAAACTCTTTCATTAATATTCATTTCATTGTCATACAATAAAAAATAAGTATTTCCATCTTTTTTATATGAATAAATTTGGTATTTGACAGTTTTAATAACTGCTTTCTTTTTGCTAGATGTATCAAATACATCATATCTTGTAGAATATCCATCTGTTGTTTCTCTAATTTCTATACTAATCATTGCTGTATCCTCCGTTTTCAAATCAATCGAAGATATTTGATAAAACGTTATAATAATTTTCATTGGATACACTAATTAGTGTTTTATCTATATTTCTGTATAGAAAAAACAAGAACTTTTGAAAATCTACTTTAACCTTTTTAACATTTTTAACCTTTTCAGTCTTTTCAGCTTTACAAATAAATTTCTTAATTAAATTCTTAAAACTCACTTTTCTTCTTTTCATATCAATTACCTACTTTCTATTTTTTGCTTAAATAGAATTGATAATTTGAACGCTTTATACATTCAGAAGATTTTACTTCTTCTAAAATATTCAGATTATTTCAGGTTACTTAAATCCATTTTAATTGCTTAAACTATTTAAACTTTTTAAAAAGATTTAAGTTTTATACAACCCAGATAAAGTACATATTCTAACGATTTATATGGATGTACTTAATACTCCATCAAATGTTTTAACATCATACTTAAATATTTAAATATTCAAATATAATGACCAATGTTGTACTTTTAATAATTGGTTAATAATAATCTGTGTTCAATATTCAATTTTTTTAAAGCAATCATAAATTTCAGTAATTCGTTTTTGATACGAATTATTGTTAGTTTTCAAGAATTCTTAATTTTTGAAATTTGTTTAACTTGTTAAATTTGTTAAATTTAAATTTTCAAAAGTTCTTGTTTTTTACTTCTTATTTAATTCATTTTTAATTCTCATAAATCTTTTTGATGTATTTTATTGGTACTGATTCGACACACCATACATCATTGTCTGTCACTCCAATGGAATAACCACCTTTATTCATCTGCTTTGAATCAATCTCTAAAACAATTGGTATTTGATTATGCCATCTCTTTGCTGACTTCCAAGCTTTTTTGATATCTTGCTGCAGATGAACTGCATGCCTTTTCATCTTGCTGATACAGCCATCTTTTTTAATTTTTTCATAGGCTTCAGCAGTAGTACCATGATACAAAGTATCAGGAACAACAACATCATAATCAAGTTCAGGCTCAACCCATGAGATTGAATGTCCCTGATTGCATTTGATTTTATCTTTTGCAAGTTTGAATCTTTGCTTATCATCAGTTTCAACAATTTCCTGCAATTCATCGAATGTTAAAGAATAATGACTGTACTCATTAACATTACTAATAAGCTGTTGAACATCAACGTATCCTTTTTTATCCATATCTAAATGACATGCTTCAGGATGATGTCGTAACAGATAAGATAAATACTTACCCTTCTTTTCATGCATTCCCATGGGTTTCACCTCCTTGATTTTGTTCTGCACTTTTTTGATAATTCTTTTTTTTATATTTTTACACTATCACAAATAATTTCTTAATTCCAGTTATGGCAAAACAAACTGTAATTTTTTTATTTTTTTGATTTTTCATCAATTTTATTTGAATTTTTTTTCTTCTTTTCACGTGATTAGCATACCAAAAAGATATAATCTTCTATACTCGTGGCGTTGAAAATCGGGAAAAAATTTAATTTTCTTAAAAATTAATAAATATTTCTTACGAAAAACACCCTTATAATAGGCGTATAATAAACATTTATCAACTTTATTAAAAAAGTATGATATTTATTTTTATAATTTTGCTATTCTTCAATTTTTCTAACTTTATTATTTTTTTCTAAAAATTATTTAAAAGTTCTTTTAATGTTCTTGGCTCATAATTCATATAATCTTTCATGCATCCTACACTAATAGCTCTAATATTTTCAAATCCTTTTGTATGATGACTATCATTTTCATCTAATCTATGCAGGCATCTTTGATAATAAGCATCCTCTTTATTGCTATGCGTATGGCCATAAAGAAGTATCGTTCCTTTACCCATATCTTTCCAACTGAATATAGGATAATGACATAAAACAAGATTATAGCTTTTACCTTCAAATGAATCATGTATTTCTTTATAATCGCAAATTTCATCAAAGAGTTGTTTGTATCTGTAATCAGATACATCATCATGATTTCCTTTAACCAGTATCTTCTTCCCTTTTAGCCTGGCAACAAATGCTATCAAATCTTCATTCTTTCCTCTTAAACTGATATCTCCCAAAATATAAACAGTATCACCATTTGTAACTTTTGAATTCCAGTTTTTCATAATTGTTTCATGCATCTCTTCCAGGTTTTGAAACGGCCTATTATCAAATTTAATGGCCGCTTCATGGAACAAATGTAAATCGCTTATATAGTATTTCATTTACATAATCCTTTCATTTTTAATTTTTACCACAAAGTATTTGCTAATTTTTTTGTACTTTCTAGTTATTTCTTATTTTCTCTATCTTTTCGAATTTTTCTACTCTTTCAATTTCTTTAATTTTTTCAATTATATCCAACATTTGATTATTAATTTTTCTTGCAGTCTTTTTATAAAACACAATTTTATTTTCATTGGTACCGAACTGAGTTATTTCAGAAAATAAATCATTTTCGATTTGTAAAAACTCATTTTCCAAAATATGATAATTTTCAATAACAGATTGATTATTTTTCAATTCATTATTGCTTTGAATTTTTTCATACAAATTCTTAATAGCATTATGAACAAACATTACGCTATCAGCTGAAAGTTTGGCATAAAGATTTTCATCTTTATCATCCATCAATGCATCATACACAAAATACTTTAAATCATCATTTTCTAAGATAGTTCTGCTTTTCATGAAATATGTCCTCGTTTCCTAGTTTTTACTGCTTTCACTTACATCATAGACTTTTTTGAAAACCCGTGCCAACAAATAACAGGCTATTTTTCGAAATTTCTTAAATTTTTTTATGATTTTTAAGTATTTTTTACCTTTTTTTCTCTTTTTCACTGAAAATTATAGGTTCTTATTCATTGTTTTTTCAAATTTAAAAAAAGAGTAATAAAAAAAGAAGACAACCATGAATTAGAATTAGATGTTTGGATGATGAGAATTACATAGAATTTTCATCAAGAGAGGTTATCTTCTGGAAACAATTATACTTCAATTCCTAAGTTAAAACAATTGTTATATTTTGTTTCAATATATGCTACCCCGTCCTTGTTAAATTTGATACCTTAAATTAAATGAAACATTATAAATATTTAAAATTAATTCCTAAAATTGATGTAAGATTGGAGGCACAGTAAAAGTATATGAAACGCTTTTTTGAAGAACATACTTCAGCGATAATAATTTGTATAGTTATCTCATTATTGTTATGTATTGTTGGTGGTATTAAGAATTTCGGTGTTGATGGTTCATTACAAGGTACAGGACTTTCTTCGATATTAGGAAACACTTTATTAGACCAAGTTAATTCGTTTCAAAATCAGCTGATAACCACTAAAAGTGGCTCAATAATACAATGTACCAAAGAGTTTAATAATAAGATTGCAATTAATTCTGTTGATTTTCCTAATAGCCAAGATAGTATTGATATTACCATTACTGGGAAAAACTTAACTGATGGTTCTTCAAAAACTGTTGATGGAGATAATGCTCATGATGGATTAGGACCAGAATTTATTTATTATACTGATATTGCACCTACTATTAATAAGTATGGGGTTAGTAGCAATTATACCTTAAGCTTTGATTTAAAATCAAAAGATACATCAAAAACAAATTATATGCATGTTTATTGTCAAAATGGGAGCTCTTCAAAATATCAAATTGGTCGTATCGATGATAATCAACCTGTATATAATGGTATTGACTTTAATGTATCAGAAGAATGGGAAAGATACTCTTTCAAAATTAAAATAAGACAAGGCACTGTAAGTGATACTTATGCGATATTAGCTTTTTATGGAAACTACGGCACTTGCAATATCCCAGTAGTAAAAAATGTACAACTTGAATACGGAAACAAAATTCATTCTTATGAAGAAAAGAAATCGAAAACAATTACAGTTACAAAAGACACGAAATTTCCAATTTATGTTGATGGCTACGGTGAAGGTACAACTATTACAAATAGCGCAGACGCAAATATGAATATTACATACTAGATATCATCCAATTTTAAGATAAGAAAAATAACTCTTATCTTTTTTATTTTAAATAAAGTAAATTTTAATTAATAAAACACCACAAGCAAACGCAATCATATCTCACAGAACCCAATTAAACATACATTTTAGCAATATTAAAACTAAAATAAGAATTACATGATAATTAAGAGGTGTCTAATTTAGACATTTTTATTTATTTTTTATCAAAAACGTGTTATAAAATTATTATAAAAGCTAAAAGCATCTAAGAACAAAAGGAGTGTAAATTATGAGTTATGAAAGAGAAATAACAAAAGCATGTTGTAGTACATGCGAGTTTAATTTTGGAGATGTATGTGCTGGACATGGAATTCGAACTGATAACCAAAAAGATACATATGGTTCGAATATCGATGAAATGAAAAAGATGTTCCCAGATGGATGCGAAGACTATGATATTGACTTTAATAGTTTTTACGATGAAGAAGAACATAAGAAAACAAATTGGATGGAAAGAATGAAAATGTCTGTTTCTTATACAAACTTTGAAAAAAGAATAATGACTGGAAAAGAAGTAATTGATTATTTTGATAATTTTGAAGAGCTGTATGAACGTATTGGAGAACATTATAATATCGTTTCTAATTCAAGATTAAAGGTCGAAAATAAATATCCAGAGTTAGAATCTCCTCAAAAATTTGTTGTGTTTTTGAAAGAATCTTTTTATGGAGCACCGTTCTGTGGAATATTTAAAATGATAGATGATAATGAAGAAAATCTAGAATGTGTTGGCTTTTTCGCATATGAAAAAGAATAGCAACCAAAACAAACTTCTTACACGAAAATATACAGGTATCTTTAGCATTATCTACTTTTTTAGAAAATTCAAAATGATGTATTGCTGTGTAAAACAAGTCAAGGGTGATAAATGCAGAACACAAGAAGTAAAAAAAGCAATTATATATATATTTCTCCACCCTTCTCATCTTTTCAAACAAAAAGCTGTTAAATCAAATTACGATAGTGTTTTGAAAAATGTTAATTGTATAACAAATTACCCTTATTTTGAAAACTTTTATTTCATAGCAACATCAAAAAATCGAGAGGACTATGAAAGAAAAAAGAAAAAGTATAAAAAATAGAAAAATAAAAAACTATAAATGAATCAAAAACAAAAGAATTGTGAAAAAAAAGAGAAAGGATTCTGATAAAAATAATGGATAACAATCAAATCATTCTGTCAAAAAAGTGTATTGAAGCAATTCAACGGGCCACTGCCCTGTTGAAAATAAAGACACCTGAAATCTATTTCGTTAATGAAATATCTTCAAGAACAGAACTATACGGTCAAAATTTAAAATTCATTTCAGAAGATTTTCGTGACATTGGATACAAGGTAGAAAAAGTTAGATTCATTTCAAAAGAATACGTTATCTATATTAATACAAAGATATTTGAGAATGAGATTTCTATGTTATGTCATTGCTATCAAATATCTCGATACGTCTATCAAATTAATGGGGTAAGAAAATTTAAAAATAACCTACCTTACAATGATACAGAGCCTGGTATAAGACAATGGGCTTATATGTTTGACCATATAATCGATGGTGTCAATCATACAAATTCTCCAATATGCTATGATATGATGGCATTTGCAAAAATAATGCTTAAAGAATTTCATAATATCCAAATCAGTTTTAAAGATTCGAGTAATAAATATGTGAATGATGAAGTGAATAGTATCAATCGTTCCAATTTAAAGAAAAATATAAATTCTTATAAAAGAAAAATGAAAAAAGAATAATACAAAAAGAAAGAACTTCTAATGATTTCAAAGAAATATCTTTTTAATTAGAAAGTTCTTTTTTTTCTACTTTATTTAATTTAATCATCTCTATTATTTCATGTATTTCTTTTTGACAAAAGACAAGCATACCGATTTGGTTATTCAACACCTTTTTGATATGTTCATTACAGTTTTCGTTTTTTTGATTCAAAATCAATGTCTCAGCGATTGATTCCAATTCAACAGATAAACATTCCAATAACTCGTTTTCGTTCATATATACCTCCTAAAACCGCCTTAATTTAAGTATTAATGCTTTCGTAATACACTATTAAGATATCATATGAACTCTTTAAAATTTCATTTCGGAACAAAATGGTCTTTTTTATTTCATGTGTTAAAATATATATATATTTAAATTGATTAGGAGAATATAAAAAATGGTTAATTATAAAAGAGGTCAATTGCTTAAATTTAAAGAAATTGATTTAAGTTTATGCAATCAAATAGAACCATTAATGATTAAAAATATTTCTTCAAGTAACGGTCTTCATCCTGATTATTTATTAATAGTTGATAATTCTAGTAATGGCTTTTGTGCAATAATGCTTATTTTCAAAAAAGAACCATATACTCTTGTTTCAAAAATTGAAATTAATGGAAATACATATTATGTTCAAGCAAACAAAACATATGTACTGCGAAATAACTTATTCGAAATTTTCAAGATTGATAACCAAGCAGAAAATTTATCAACTAAACAAGTTGAAGAATTATTATCATTTTCAAAAAGAAAATTGCCAAACAAAACATTAAAGCGTTATAATCACACACATAAGAAAAATACAAATAAAAAGAGAAACGCAAATAAATCAAATATAAAGTTAAATAAAAAAAGAAAAAAGCGTATAAATCATTTAAAAGGTGTGAAAAAAAGCATGACTGTTAGTAGTGATAACTATTTAGAGGAAAGAGAAAGAAATCAAAAGATATATAAATCGAAAATGTATTATACTTTAAAATATCCTTATCAAGGTGGGTCTATGAAATAATGAAAACAGAAAAAAATGATATTTATGTTTTAAAAATTTTTGATATACCATTAATCGAATTCAAATTCAATAAAGACATCTTGTCTTTAAATACTGTTCATATAATCAAAATACACAGCAATCATAAAAAATTATTTCCTTTTTCTTTAATGCTGTCAGATGACGGATTAGCAATCTGGTTAAAAAGGAGAAGTGCTCCAAGAAAAAGAAGAAATATGAAAGAATTAATGAAAAATATGGAATTAAATATAAATAATATTCAATCATTATTAGATATTTCAAAAGGACTTTCATTAAATGATGCCTATTGGATTTGCAAAAAAGATAAAGATGATAAATATGATGATGTGAATTTATATGACAATTCTTTTTCAAATGAAATTTCATTTGCTGCTTTTTCAGGATTAAATGCGGAATTTGATTTATTATCACTTAAGTCCCCTTCGCCTGAATTCACAACTGCTGGATTACTTCCAAAAGGATGGAAAAAAGCAAAAAATGATATAGTACTTTTCAAAGGCGGTATTAATCCAAAACAAGATAAAAATCTTGAGCCCTATTCAGAATATTATGCAAGTCAAATTGCTAAAAGATTAGGCTATAGGCACGTAGAATACGACTTAAAAGAATGGAATGGTATTCTCGCTTCAACTTGTAAAATATTTACATCAAAAGACGCTGGATATATACCTATTGCTTATTATGTTCCAAGTGGAAATATTGGAGATATAAATGAATTTTTAAAAAAAATATCAATTGAAAATGATATTTTATCAAATGTATATCTTGATTTTCAAAGAATGATACTCTTTGATGCACTAATTTATAACAAAGATAGACACTTTGGTAATTTTGGATTATTGGTAAATAATCATACTATGGAAATTATAGGGTTATGCCCGATTTTTGATAATGGTGCTAGCTTATTTTCATATGCTGATGATTTTGAAATGAAAGACTTTTCTTCTTTAAAAAAGTATGCAAAAAATAATTGTACTTCATATTATGGAATTCCATTTAATGACCTTGTAAAAGCAATATGCACTAAAAATATGACTGCTGACTTGGAAAAACTAAAAAACTTTAAATTTGTTCGACATCTTAAATATAACCTTTCAGAAAGCAGACTGAAATTAATTGAAGATTTTGTTAGAGAACGCGCTGATGAACTAATCAATATTCTTAAATAATCTAAACAATTTAATACAAAAAAGCACAAAAGGACATAACATTCATCTTGTTTTAAATGCTATGTCCTTTTTTATATGCTCTTTATTCGTCCTTTTCTAAAATATATGAAGTATCTCCCAAAAGAATCCATCCTTTATCATCAGCCATACGCCCTTGTGTTCTTTTGATGAATTCAAACGGATTATATTCTGTCATCCCCATATCTTTCAAAATTTCATCAATATTGTATCTTGTTCTTGGAACACATCTGTCTTCCAAAAATTCTTGATAATTATTCCAATCTGGGCTTTCATTAATGCCAAAAGCACGAAAGAAAATCTTATCTGTAAAATTCTTTATTTTTATTTTTTCTTCTTTATCATTTACATCGATTACTGTCATTACTTTATCCTTGCTCATATATAACAATCTTACAGTATCATTATTATCAAAAGCTTTATCATCTGTTATTTTCAAATTTCTTGAGAAATATTTAATATTATTATCAGATGTATATTTGTCTATGTTGTTTAAGATTTCAATTTTACAAGTATTCAATTTCAAAAATTCAAAATCTTTATATGTTTCAAAAGAGATAGTTCGCTTATTTTCATTAAATACCTCTTTGATTAATCTGTAATATCTGAATGATTCTTCTTGTTTTATTTTAATATTTTCTAAAGGGGTTATACGTTTAAGCTTTTCTAAATCGTTATCTTCCAATGATGCCTTTATTAGGTCAATCAACGTATTAAAAACGCCATATTCATTAATGAATTGCCCATTATCATTTATACAGAAGAAATATCTCTCATCTTTCCAAATCAAAATGCTGTTTAGCTTATAATAAAACATTTCAGATAATACAAGCGAAAAATAGAAATTACGTTCATTCATAAATCTTTTATTTTGTAAATCTAATATATCCATTATAGCAAGACCTCCTTTAAAAGATTAATTTCATTATAATTATGATTGACTATATCCACAACATTTTTTATAAAAAACAAAAAGGAGCATTCAAAATAGACGCTCCAATTTATATTTCTTTTTTTCAAAACATTAAACTTGTTTAAATACATAATTTTCTCTTTTATCCCAACTATCTAGACTATCAACAAAATCAGCAAATTGTGAATCAAACTCTTCATTTTGCAATTTTTCATAGCACATTTGATTAGTCATTATGCACCAATATTTGAAATAATCTGAGTTTTCTTCTTTCATTTCATTTTCAATTTCTTTAAACCTTGGGTAAAAAGATTCAAACTGCCCCATGCTATCAATTTCTCTTAAAATTTTTCCATATAAATGATTAAAATTAAATCTCTCTTCAATTTTGATTTTTAAATGATTAGCAAAATTAAAGCATTTTAAGGCATCTTTGTCTGAACTTCTTTTTGTTATGTACTGGATAATTTCTCCTAGAAATCCCCAAACCAAAAGCCAACCCTTGTATTCTAACACTTCACTGTTACGATAAGTATTTTGTTCATGTGTTAGCTCATAATATGTTGCATTGCATAAAAGCTTATATATCTCAACATTTGATAGATAAGCAAAAGCTTCATCATTTACATACGCAAGATTATATTTTTTCTTATTCATGACAACCTGCATTACTTGTTTTTCTTCCAATTTTATATCTTCCTCCGTATTTTTTTTGACAAAATTTAAAAATTTTAAATTATTAAAAATATTCTTCTTCCAAGAACTATTATACCATACAAATCATGTCGAATTTTGTTGTTTGGCTAGATAAAGTGTCGTTTGGTAAGTGGTTGCATCTTTTAAGCAATAAAAACGATATTTGTTACATCACTAATCGTCAAATATTCCTTATTTTGCTATTATTAAAATTTTGATATAATCATAAAGGTGATGAAAATGAAAACAGACCTACAAAGATGTAAAGAAGTAGCAATAGACTTTCTTCATTTGGATGCTGAGCCAACAGAAATTTCTATTATTGTCTCTCATCCATTCTTTGATTCTCCTTTTTGCTCTGTAAAAAGAGAAATTGTAAATATTTTCGAAAATGAAGAAAATATAAAAAAAGTAATGGACTTCTATGAAGAAAAAATTTTAAATGGATGTAATTGTATATCGGATATTTTTTATATGATGCGTGCTCCTTATAGGATGACATATTTTAAATACGTTAAAGAATATTTGGATAAAAAAGATTTTGCTGAAATGCTTAATTTCTCATGGTTGAATGATGAAAATGCAAATAATAATATCAATGTCTCTAATAAAGAGTTACTAAGCTACTTCAAAAAAGCAAATAAAGAATATTTGATGAATGAGGATGACTTTAAAGTTTTTGAATCTTTACCTAACGTTGTAACAATTTATCGTGGTGTAACGGATAAGAACAAAGATAATAAAAGAGCTTTATCCTGGACACTTTCACAAGATAAAGCTGAATGGTTTGCACATAGATTTGATGAAGTTGGAGAAGTCTGGAAAACAGAGATTTCGAAAGATAATATCTTTGCTTATTTTGATGAAATGGACGAAAAAGAATTTATTATTGATTACAATACTATTGATGATATTGAAATAATTTAAACTTTTTAACAAAAACAAGAACTAGATTTTTTATTTCTAGTTCTTTTCTTGTTTTTCATCATCAGGTATGTTTAACTTTCCATCTTGGTCTCTTCCATTTTTGGGTAATTCATTCTCATCATGTTCGATATTATGTACCGCATCTTTAATATCTTTATATAAAGAATTATGTGGTAAAACATTTAATTCATCAAATTTGGATAAGTAACGGCCTTCAAAATAATTTGCCATCCTATTATTTGAATATGAGATTTCATTTAATTTGTTGGATATACTATTTAAACTTTCGTTCATTATCGTTTCAAGGGGCAAAAGATTTGTACTTTCCGTAAAATGAACAGTTCTTTCATATGATTCAATTTTATGAGTATTTCCCTTTTTGTATCTAACATTGATTTTTAAAAATGGAAATACTGGTGTTGAAGTATCTTTACCTGAAAATGCAATAAAAGAACATATTTCCTCTTCTGGATAAAGCATGAACTCTTCATCTAAATAATTGCTACGTTCTATTTTTTCATCACCATTATTTTTTAATTCCAATAAATCAACCGTGATATTTGTAGCTTGAGATTTACCTGTATTTTTAATTTTTAACATTAATTTATTGTTTTCACTTACTAATTTAAATGAAAGTAATGGGTCCAAAGATTCTATATATTCTTTTCTAGCATGTTTATACTCACCATACGAAAAAAATAAAAGAATAAAAGTAGAAAATGATGCGAGTGCATCTAAAATAAGTTTAATAATTTCCATAGATATTCTCTCCTTTGATTTTTTTAATATTATATCTAAAATAAAAATTAAATTACATTTTTATGCGCTATTAGTCATATTTACTTTTCGATAATGCATGAAAATACAAGTATGGAAGTTCCAACTGAATCGGATGAAATATTAATTTCGTATTTATCATGCATAATTGCAAAATATACTTCAATCTATTCATATAATAAACAAAAATTTGAAAACATTGGATATGTAGATGATTATCAAGCAAACTTATATATGGAAGATTTGTTTTTAGATGCACTATTTAATATTTATGTATATAATTCTTAACTGATTATTAACAAATATAAAATACCTACTAAATAATAAGTAGGTATTTTTATTGTTTATTAAAATTTAAATATCGATTGCTTTATTATCGTATAATTAAAATGAATTTCGTCGTTAATTTTTATTTACTTTTTTTAATAAATAACCAACTAAACTTACATACATTTTTCTTAGTTCATATTTTTTTCTTTCATCGTTAATCCAGCCGTGCAAAGTATTTGTTAAATGTTTTATATTTTCATTTCCTAACCATATTTCCCAATTTGAAATATCAATATCATTTATGAAATCTCTTGCATACATTTCACAAAAAGAAAGATTTCCAAAATAATCAAAAATAACGCCAACTAAAAAACAAACACTATCATAATTTTTGAAATCAGTTATATTAAACAATTTATCAACAAGTAATTTTTTTCTAA
>ERZ773142.638-NODE-638-length-27140-cov-6.55935_pt1 | contig 27140 bp, 24 predicted proteins | sample MGYA00580853_ERZ773142 | MGnify/ENA primary metagenome ERZ773142 (study PRJEB29015, sample SAMEA2737862) | human gut metagenome | biome: human gut; feature: human-associated habitat; material: faeces | place: China | collected 2012 ... | reverse complement strand
TCATGTATTGTCGCGGCTAACTAACCGGCGAAACGCGGCATGTTTCGCATTTTGGGCGAAAAGCCCAAGTCCCACAGGAGGTATTGATGACGTTCGTTGCACGGTCGGTGCGCTATGTGCTCAGAAAACGAGTGCGAACCATAGTGCTCCTTATAGTATTGACCATCATAACAGCGAGCATGCTATCCACGATCGCGGTTTCTCGGGCAGCTCAACAGGCCGCCGGACGAATCGAGAAGGAAGCGGTCGGCGGGTTCGTGCTGGCCAGCAACCTGCAGGGCAGCATGCTCACGCCTCGCGGAGGTGGCATGGTGCGTCCCGCTGACGTACGCAGGATCGCCCAACTGCCCGGAGTCGATTCGTATATGGTCCGTCAGAACGCCACCGCCGATCTCGTGGGGGCGAATGTGGCGAAGGTCCCCGGCGGCGATGATTACGATGCGACCAAGGAGCAGCAGTTCGGCAACGCCGCCAACGTCATAGGCACGAATGATTCGTCGAAACTCAACGTGTTCACGTCGCGCACGCTCGGCATGGCCGAAGGACGGCATCTGAAGGCCTCCGACAAGTACACGTCGATGATCCATGAGGATCTCGCCAAAGCCAACGGGCTCAAAGTCGGAGACACGCTCACGCTCAAGGCCAACGCTTATGACGCCGACAACGAATCACACTCGACGGCGACTGTCAAGACCACCATCGTGGGCATATTCAAGGGCGACAGCGCCAGAAAGGTATCCAGCCGAGCGGAACTGACCGCCAACACCATCTACACCGATCTGGATACCACACGCGATCTGTACCAGTACAAGGACGGCAAGGAAATATACCAGGACGCCACCTTCGTGCTGTCCAAGGGCGTTGACGTGGAGAAGACCATGGACGCCGCAAAGAAACTCCCGGTGGATTGGAACAACTATCAGATCACACGCAACGACCAGTATTCATCGAGCATGCTGCATGCCGCCCGCGGCGTGCGCTCCATGATGCGCGGCGCCCTGATCGGCGTGACCGTCTCGGCCGTGCTCGTGCTCAGTCTCATGCTGCTGCTGTGGATGAACGACCGCCGTCAGGAGATGGGCATACTGGTGTCCCTTGGCGTCGGCAAGCCCTCCCTGGTCGCCCAATACCTCACCGAGATGGTGCTGATCGGTCTGCCGTCCCTTGCCCTCGGCTGGCTGTGCGCGCAGGGAATGGCCCAATGGCTCGGCACCACGGCGCTCCATTCCGTGAACGCCTCCGCGGCGAAGGAGCTGAGCAGCATGGGACAGGTCGGCGGCGACCTTGAATCCAGCATGTCGGTGCGCACCCTGGATTCGCTCACGGTGTCGGTCGACGGGACCGCCATGCTGTACGTGGCGCTCGGACTGTTGGCGGTGATGCTGGTGTGCGTCGCGGTGGCGTGCATACCGATGCTGCGCAAATCGCCGCGAGACCTGTCGGAGATTCGATGATGAGCATGAATGTGTGGAAGCGTGCCACGTTGGCGATCGTACGCAAGCCGGTACGCAGCGGCATCATCGGTCTGCTGATGCTGATGGTCTTCACGAGCCTGGTGGCGCAGGTCGGAGTCTCGACGGCCCTGCGTACCATGTCCGACAGCATCGGCGCGGGCATGGGCATAGGGTTTACCGTCAGCGCCGGCGAGAATCCCATCAGCGCCGAGGAGGCGAGCCGGTTCTCGCGTATCCCCGGTGTGACGAAGACCGCCTATGCGACGAAGACCTTGGCGCAGGTGGATGGCGCGCGCCCGGTCGTGCCCCGGCAGGGCCCCCGATTGGACTCCGATCTGGCCATGCAGGTCAGCGTGCTGGGCACCACCGATTCCTCATTGTCCGAGGAATTCCAGAGCGGCCTGTACCGTCTGGAGCAGGGCCGCCATATCTCGGGCGACGGCGACAATGTGCTGGTCCACCACGACTTCGCGCTGCAGAACGGCCTATCGGTCGGCTCGACATTCCGTCTCCGGCAGGAGGGGCGCAACGCCACGGTGCGTGTGGCCGGGATCTTCTCCGGCAACGTGCAGGCCCAAAGCCCCTTGCCCTCGGACACTTCCGAGAACCTCATCTATTCGGGTAGGCGAGTGACCTCCGCTCTGACCGGAAACGACCAGATCGGCATGATCCGATGCCTGTCGGATAATCCGCAGGACCTGTCCGCGGCGGTCAGTCAGGCCAAGACCATGGCCGGCGGCAAGTACGACGTCACCGACGATTCGGCCCGGCTCTCCGGCGTCCTGCAATCCGTGCAGACGGTGCGTGATCTGGTGCGCATGGTGCTGCTGTCCGTCTGCCTCGCGGACGTACTGGTGCTGGCGATGGCGCTGGTCTTCTGGATTCGCTCACGCATCCATGAGATAGGCACGCTTCTGGCCCTCGGCATCGGCAAGATGCGGATCGTCGCACAACTCGCCATCGAAACCGGACTCATGGCGGTGGTCGCCGCCCTGTGTTCGCTGGGCACCGGCGCCATGCTGTCGGGATACGTGTCTTCCCGACTGTTGCGCGATTCGGGCGTCGCGCCGTTGGAATCGTTGCACGTGGAGGCCTTGCCGCCTGAGCAGACGCTGCTCATCCTGCTGCTCGGATGCGCGGTCATCGCCGTGGCCCTTGCCGTGTCATGCGCCGCCGTGCTGTCCAAATCCCCGAAATCCATTCTTTCCTCTATGCGTTAGGAGTCACCAATTATGTCTAACTGTCTGCAACTGGACCATGTCGATTACGCCTACGGCGCGGCGAAGATCCTTGTTCTTTCGGATGTCAGCGCGGATTTCGAATCCGGGAAGATGTATGCGATCACCGGCCCGTCCGGCGCCGGCAAGAGCACGCTGCTGTCGCTGCTGGCCGGCCTGGACGCCCCCTCCCGGGGAGTGGTCCGCTTCGAAGGGGAGGACATCGCCACATCGGGCTATGCGAAGCACCGTCGAGAGCACGTGTCCCTGGTGTTCCAGGACCATAACCTGATCGACTACCTCACCCCCGAAGAGAACCTGCGGCTGGTCAGCACCAAGGCCGATATGAAGATCCTCGAGGAACTGGGTTTGAGCCGTGAGGAATCCAAGCGCAACATCATGCACCTGTCGGGCGGCCAGCGTCAACGGGTGGCGGTCGGCCGCGCGCTGGTCGCCCCGGGCCGCGCGATCCTCGCGGACGAGCCGACGGGCAGCCTCGACCCGAAGATGACCGACGAGGTGATTCATCTGCTGCAGCACGCCGCCCATCAGCTCGGCAAATGCGTGATCGTGGTGACGCATTCCAAGCGCGTCGCCGACTCCGCCGATGTCGTGCTGCGTCTCAGGAGCAAGAAACTGACCCGGGTGTGACCCACCTGGGCCGGGCGGCACCCATACACCGCTTCGGCATTCTGGCACCCCGCGCTCCGGCACCCCGGCGACCCACTCGCGTTGCCGGGGTGCCGTATTCGTTCTGCGCCATAATGTGCGTGGTAATGGAACCATGCCAGTGATGAATGATGAAGTGCCCGGCGAGGGCGATTTCGACGCGGAGCGTCGACGTGGCGAGTTCGACGATATCACTTGGCGGATTCTAGCGGTGGTTGCAACACCTGGTGTTTTTTTGGTGTTGCAACCACCGCTAGAATCCGCCTTTCTGGTGTTCCCCGAATCCAAGCAACCACCCAAGCTCGTCGAATACTTCGGCAAGGCGCTCCCCCTATGCCATGACCGGCCTGCTGGTGGTATACGCGCTACGCAACACGCCGATCCTGACCGGCTCGCACGGCATTCCGGAACTCATCGCCTGTGCCGTCATCACATTGCTGCATCTGTGGAAGCGCAACATGCTGCTTTCGATCGTCGGCGGCATCGCGGTGTATATGCTGCTGATACAGCTGGTGTTCTAGGAGCATGCCTGGCGGCGAGTCCCGTCAAGGATGGATGAGGAACCCGCCGCCCAACCTGCCGCAGAACCGTCACTCGAACGGATACTTCAGCCCCCACTTCGCCCGCAGCTCGTCCATGAGCTCGACGATGCGCAGCGAATCGGCGTGCGGCATCTCGGCGCACTCCTCGTGCCCGTCGAGAATCGCGTTCGCCGCGGCGGCGACCTGATACTCGTAACCGGTCAGCTGCGCCGGCACATCGTAATGCTCCGCCACGGCATGGTCGGCGCCGTACACGTCGATCGCTTCGATGTTGTTGATGTTGCGGCACACCACGTACCCCTTGTCGCCCCAAATGCAGCCCGCACGGTCGGAGCAGGCAAGCATCGACGACGTGGACACCGCCATCACGCCATTGGCGTAATACAGCGTGGTCGAGTTCTGCGCGTCCACGCCGGTCGGGGCGTATGGCGTCATCGACGTCTCGACGCGCTCGACCGGCACCTCGCCGTGGCCGCCCATCACCATGTCGATGAAATTGAGCGGGTACACGCCGACGTCGAGCAGCGCCCCTCCAGCCATCGCGGGATCGCTCATACGCGCCTTGCCCGACACCGGATAGCACAGGTTCGCCGAAATCGACCGCAGCTCGCCGATCGCGCCGGAGGCCACGATCCGGTCGACGATGGCCCGCGACGGCATGTAGCGCGTCCAGATAGCCTCCGTGCACAGCAGACCGCTGCCGTCGGCCGCATCGAGCAGCGCATGGGCCTGCGCGGCGTTCGCGGTGAACGACTTTTCGACCAGGATGTTCTTGCCGGCCTTCAGGCAGGCGATGCCCTGCTCGGCGTGCAGGCTGTGCGGCGTGGCGATATACACCAGATCCACGTCCGGGTCGGCCAGCAGCTCGTCATACGAGCCATACGACACCGGGAACCCGTATTCGGCCGCGAACGCCGCGGCCCTGCCCCCGTCACGCGCGGCGACCGCATACGGCGCTACCAGACCGGCATACCGCGGGTCCGCCGCCATCGCCACCAGTGTTCGCGCCATCGAATGCGCGATGCGCCCGGCGCCCAGAATCGCCACGTTGACGCGCAACCCCTGCGCTTCGGCCTCGGCACGTCTGCCGTTCAGTCTGCTCATCATTCCTCCTCGAACGTTCCGATACATGTTCCGATGGAATACGCGGGTATCCCCGCGAAACCGGCTGTCAATGCACCAGAATAATCCGGCGAACGGTATCCGCCCGGCTCGCCGCGGCGCAATCCGGCAAATATGACGCGACGCGCCCGGCATTCATGCCAAGGCGCGTCGCGTTTCATCGCATCTCGTCGCGTGCCGCCGCGCTCCGGTGGCCGGCCGCATGCCGTCATCCGATCTGCTGTTCCACCCAATCGACGATGTACGGCGCGACCTCCTGAATCTGGCCGATGGCCACCTGGAACTCGCGGGGCCCGCCATACCAGGGATCCACCAGATCGATGGAGTCCTCGCGGCCGGCCGCCGGCTTGGGCAGGTTCGGGTCGAAACTGCGGTACATGTGCACTTCGGCGCGCTTGGAGGACGGCAGCTGCCGCAGCAGCGCGCGCATATGCGAGGCCGTCATCGGCAGAAACAGGTCGGTTTCCTCGATCTCCTCGCGCGTGACGCGATGGGCGAAATGATGCGTGGGGATCTCATACCCGTCGGCCCGCAACACGCGCACGGCGCGCGGGTCGATAGGATGGCCGTACTCCTCGTCGCTCACGCCGCTGGACAGGACGCGCACGCGGTCCTCCCCTATCCCACGTGACTCGAATTCGGCGCGAAGGATGATCTCCGCCATGGGCGAACGGCAGATGTTGCCCGTGCACACGGTCATCACGGTGTATGGGTGCTGCTGTGTCATGATGGCTCCTGATGATTTCCGATGGGCGCCTGTTCGTAAGGCGCCCGGTGAACTTGCGCGCGCGGCGATTCAGCCGATCTTGCGATAGGTGACGAAGCGGTACCGCTTGATTCCGCTGTCGTCCTTCTGCGTTCTCTTCCAATGGCCGGGGTCGGCGACCTCCCACAGGCCGGCGTCGACCAGAGCGTCCATATCGGGCGCATACGTGTCTGCGTCCACTGAGGTCTGGATCTTCGTCACGAACGCCTTGCTGGCGAAAGGCAGCGCCTCCTGGAAGACCTGCGCTCCACCGATCACCCAGATCTCGCTGCGGTCAAGCCCGTCGTCGGGAATGGCCTCCTGCCGCGCGATGTCGAGCGCCGCATCCAGATCGGTGACGACCGTGGCGCCCAGCGCCAGATACTGGGGATTGTGCGATACCACGATGTTGTCACGATTGGGCAGCGGACGGTACTTCACGTTCAGTGACTCCCATGTCCTGCGTCCCATGATCACCGGGTGAGAGACGGTGAGCTCCTTGAAACGTTTCATATCCTCCGGCAGATGCCAAGGCATGCCGCCGTCGAACCCGATGGCACCGGGACGGCCGTCTTTGTCGTCAGCTTCGGCCCAAATCAGGTTCACTGAAAACGTCTTGGGAAAGTCATCACCCCAATCATCGGCTTTCTCCTGCCCGGCGAACCCGGGCTCCGGTTCGTGATAGCCGTTGCGGCTACTATCATGCTCCATTTCATTCACTCCTTGAATCGGACTGGGACAATAGTGTAACGGTCGGTTCAGACCGCGACCGGCGCCTTGATGGTGGGATGGTGCCGGTAGTCGACGATCGTAAAATCCTCGTACTGGTAGTCGAACAGCGAATCGGCCTTGCGGATCTCGATCTTCGGATACGGGTACGGCTCGCGCGACAGCTGCTCCAGCACCTGGTCGACGTGGTTGTCGTAGACGTGGCAGTCGCCGCCGGTCCAGACGAATTCGCCCGGTTCCAAGCCGGTCTGCTGCGCGATCATCATCGTCAGCAGCGAATACGAAGCGATGTTGAACGGCACCCCGATGAACATGTCGCACGAACGCTGGTACAGCTGGCAGCTGAGCCGCCCGTCGGCCACGTAGAACTGGAACAGGGCGTGGCAGGGCGGCAGCGCCATGTTCTCGACCTCGGCCGGGTTCCATGCGCTGACCACCATGCGACGGGAGTCGGGGTGGTTGCGGATCAGGTTGAGGACGTTGCCGATCTGGTCGATGGTGCGATTCGGGTCTTCGGGGGTCGGCGCGGGCCAGCTGCGCCACTGCACACCGTACACGGGACCGAGGTCGCCGTTCTCGTCCGCCCAGTCATCCCAGATGTGCACGTTGTGCTCCTGCAGCCAGCGCACGTTGCTGCTGCCCTTGAGGAACCACAGCAGCTCGTATGCCAGTCCCTTGAAGAACACGGTCTTGGTGGTGAGCAGCGGGAATCCTTCTGACAGGTCGAAACGCATCTGCTGCCCGAACAGGGATATCGTTCCCGTGCCGGTGCGATCGGACTTGAGCGTGCCTTCGAGCATGATCCGGCGCACCAAATCCTCGTACGGCGTGGGGACGTCACTGTGAGGACGGGCGGGGATACGGGTGCGGATATCTGCGAGTTGTTCCGGTGTCAAAGCCATGCCACCCAGTGTAACGATAGCGGCTAACAGCCCGAGGCGAGTGGCGGAGACGACGGACGGCAGCGTGCGATGGATGCGGTAGCGTCACGCTGTGCGGGTACCGTCACTGTGTGCGCCCTCGCACACAGTGACGGTACCACAAACCCCAGTGTTTCCAGCGGTTTCCAAGAAACCGTCACGCCGCGAACCCGCACAGCGTGACGGCACCCGCACAGCGTGACGCCGAAACATGGCATGCACAGACGATTCGGAGATGAAACGCCGGACGAGACGGGGTAGACGCCCCAAACCAGACCCAGGTCAGACCAAAGTATCCATCGAGCAGACGTGCTCGGGCCGGAGGGGCGTCCAGCCGAACGCGTATCACAACCCATGGCGAACGATTGTGGTCTACATTAGAGGTATGTGTGACGCGGCAGGCGCGTCATGACGACTACACGAGGAGATACGCATGGGCAAGCGACTTTGGGTCGAGCGCAACAAGGATGGTTCATGGGATGCGTTCAGCGATGACGGCGCTCACATCAAGTTCGGCAAGGGCCGCGGAGTGTTCACTCCCGGAGACCTGATGAAGATCGCGCTGGCGGGCTGCGCCGCGCTGTCCAGCCAGTTCGCCATCGAGCACACACTCGGTGACGGCAAGGGCGCGAGGATCGTCGTGGACGGCACATATGACGCCGACAGCGATGCCTACATCAACTTCAACGAGCAGGTCGTGGTGGATGCCACTGACGCGAAGCTGAGCGAAGAGGATGCGAACAAGCTCAAGGAGCGTGTCACGCGCCACATCGAAAAGGGCTGCACCGTCAAGCACACCTATGTGCAGGAGACGCCTGTGCGCATGGACGTGACGGTTCGCCGCTGAGGCATCGCAGGGCTCCTCCCCTGTCATATAACGGCACGGAGGAGTTCATGCTACCGCGTCTTCGGCACGAGCGCCGGCACAACAACATCATGGCCCCGCCGGGCATCGAGTCCGGCGGGGCCACTGCATGCATCAGAGCCGAATCAGGCCTTGTGCTCGGGGTCGATGGCCGAATCGATCTGCTCGACGACCTCCGGCTGCGCGGTCGGCACCGGCAACTCCTCGACACCGCCGATGGACTCCAAGGGCTTCGGCTCGACATCGGCCGGCGAGCTCGGAACCGTGTCAAGACGGGATTCCGCTGCTTCGACGTACTTGCGGGGTACGACATACACCGGGCCGACGGCGTGCTGGATCAGTCCCTGGCTGGTGGAGCCCAGCAGCAGGCCGGTGAACCCGCCGCGGCCGCGGGAGCCGACGACGACCACGTCATGGTCATAGCTGGCCTTGGTCAGCGCCTGCACGGCGTTGCCCGGCACCACGGTGCGGGTGATCTTCAGATCGGGGTAGGACTCCTCGATCGGCTTGATGCGCACCTCAAGATCCTCCATGAAGGATTCCATCACGGCCTTGTCGCCGTCCGAGCCCTGCACCTTCGGCGCGGCGGAGATCACGTCGAGTTCGGCACCCCACATGTTGGCGAACGAGGCGGCGATGTCCAGCGCCTTCAGACCCCACTTCGACTCGTCGGAGCCGACCGCCACCTTGGTGATCGTGTTGTTCAGGTGCATCAGGTTGCCGTCGTCGTCGGTATAGGGCACGACGACGATCGGGCAGTACGCGTACGCGGGCAGCGACGAGCTGGTGGTGCCGAGCAGGCGCTCGGCCAGTCCGCCCTTGCCGCGATTGCCGATGACGATGAGATTGTAGTTGCGCGACAGCTCGACGAACACGGACGCCGGGTCACCGGTGACGATCAGCGTCGCCGCCTCGACGCCCTGCTCGTCGGCGATGGCCTTGGCCTTGGAAAGAATCTCCTGTGCGTCGCTGTGCGCCGCGTTGTCATCACCCATCGCGGTGTACGTGGCGTCGAACGACACTGCGGCGTAGCTGGGCAGCGAATACGCGCATACGATCTGCAGCGTCAATCCCGCATGCTTGGCAAAATTGGCGGCCCACCACGTGGCCTTGTAACTGGCATGAGAACCGTCCACCCCAACCAGAATCGCCTTTTCGTTGATCATGGCAACCTCCTTAAGGTAACACCGATGCAGCGGCGCATCGGGTCATAGTTCCTAGAATACCGCGTACGCGTCAGGATGCGGGATGAACATCAGTCATTTTGCCGATTGAGAACAATGCCACATTCCTGGCGTCGGTGTGTCATAACGCGCGGCAGCGTAACGGAAGCGAGCACGGCATCGTCGCCGCATCACCTGTCGAAAAAGCACGACAGCGCCCCAATGGAGGCGCTGTGCAGTGCGAAATATCGTTCGAAGACTCTTCGACCGGAAGCAACCGGCTTAGATGATTCGGTAATACTCGAAGGAAGCGTATACGGGCACGATGGACACGCTCTTGCCGGGGCGCGGCGCGTGAATCATCAGACCGTTGCCGACGTAGATGCCCACATGGCCGGATCTCCACATCAGGTCGCCCGGCTGGGGATCGCTGACCTTCGTGCCGTGAGCCTGAGCCCACACACGCTGCTGATAGTCGATACGCGGCAGGCTGATGCCGAACTTGGCGTACACATACTGCGTGAAGCCCGAGCAGTCGAATCCCGATGGCGTGGTGCCGCCGTACACATAGGGCACGCCCTGGAACTGGGAGGCGTAGGCGACCACGCCGGCGCCATTGGCGCTGACCGGGGCATCGACCGCACCGTCATTGGAGACGGATGACGAGCTGGTGCTGCTGGTCGCGGCCGATGCGCGGGAACGGCTGACCTCCGCCGCCTGCAGGCGGGCGGCTTCGGCGGCGGCCTTCTCGGCGGCCTTACGCTCCTCTTCGGCCTTCTTGGCCTCTTCCTCGGCCTTTTTCTCGGCCGTGGACTTGGTTTCGGGCACGTTCAGGGATTCCACACCGCCCCAGCTTTCGCTGTCATCGGAGCTGACCGATACGGTCTCCTTGAGCAGGTCCTTACGCGCGGTGTTCATCTTCGGGAACGAGCGAGAAGAGGTAATCGCCTTCCTGCTCGCATTATCGGAACCGGCCAAGGCGACAGGCACCGATACCGTGAACAACGCCACCGCAGCTGCTGCGGCGGTGATAGTCGAAATAATCTTCTTGCAAATCATCATCGAGGCATGATTGTAGCACACAGGCATGCATCTTCGCCTGAAAACATTCACGATAGGAAATCACGCCATATCGGCGACATCACAGGAAAACCGGCAATCTTCACACGACCGGCGCGACACTCCCGGGAGAATAATAGAGATGAATCTCACTGACGGGGACCGAAGACCCGCCGAAAATCAGTAGTGGATGTACTGGAAGTCGTTCACGTTGGAAAGGGTGCGGGATGCCGGCTTGCCGTTCAGCGAAGCGCCGCACTCCGAGACGGTGACCGTGCCGTCAGCGTTGATGCTCTCCACGATGGCGACATGGCCATACACGGAACTCGCGCCTTCCTGGCCCGCGCGGAACACCATGACGTCGCCCTTGTGGCGAGGCGTGTTGTCCACCCAGTAGCCGTGCGCACGAGCGGAGTTCGCCCAGTCCTGACCATTGCCGAAATATGATCCGACGGGCAGGCCGAGCTGATGGCGACGCAGGTACGCCCACCACGTGCACTGGCTGAACGCATAGGCGAGACCGCTGTCGCCCGTGGCATGGTTCGGATTGAATCCTTCGGGCAACTTGCCGGCATCCTGGTCAACCAGCACCGCGACCTGCGGGTTGTCCGCCAGGGAGCGGGACAGCTGGCTCACGTCAATGGCGGAGTTCTTGTCGTTCAGCTCCCAGTTGCCGTTATTGGTGGTCTGCACGGATTTGGCGTCGGCGATCGTGTCGCTCGTCTTCGCGTCGGCCGCGCCGCTCGTGGCGGCTGCGGTCCGGTCGGAGGCGATGGAGCCGAGCTCGGTACGGGATTCGGAACGCGAGACCGTCGAACCGGTCACGCGGGCCAGCTGAGTGGTCGTCGTGGCGGGATCGTCGGCCAGCAGACGAGAGTTGGACGACTGCTGGATATTGGAAAAGGCCAAGGCGGTGGCCGCAGTGCCGACCAGAGCCGCAAGGGATGCGGATGACATCATGTACGACTTGCGCTGCGCGGCCTTCGCGGTCTCGCGGATGGCCCGGCGGGTCATCGGGGCGACCTCGTTCAGCTTGGCTGCAAGAACGGGGTCGATGGCGAGCGCCACGGCATCGCCGTTGGCCGCCTGCACGGCACGCACGGCCCTGGCCGTGTGGGAACCCCGGGAGGAGCGGAATAACGCCGAAGGGCTGGTGCGCTGAACGGAATCCTTATTGGCCTTATGCGCAGCATGCCTCATACTTTTTGCTCCTTTAATACCATCGCGATGCGGACTTCCGAAGACGCCGCACGTTCATCACGGTTGACCAGCTTACCGCGGGGTGCGGCCATCGGCAACCCGACCGCATCCGACACATGAACGCCGACCCCCATCAATCCGCATCATTGGCTAGTGTTGAGCATATGGACAATATCGTGAACATCCCGTCCTCAATGAAGCCCGAAGACGGACGATTCGGCTCCGGCCCCAGCAAGATCCGCCCCGAGCAGGTGGACGCGCTCGAACGCGGCGGCAAGACGCTCCTCGGCACCTCACACCGGCAGACGCCGGTGAAATCCCTGGTCGCCTCCATCCGTGAAGGACTCGGCTCGTTCTTCTCCCTGCCCGACGGATATGAGATCGCGCTCGGCAACGGCGGCGCAAGCGCCTTCTGGGACATCGCCTGCGCGTCGCTCATCGCCGGCAAGGCCGCATTCGGCACATACGGCTCATTCAGCACGAAGTTCGCCAAGTCGGCGCAGAGCGCGCCCTTCCTCGACGACCCCGTCATCTTCGCGGGAGAACCGGGCACCTATCGGCTCCCCGAGCGCACCGACGGCGTGGACACCTACGCGTGGGCGCACAACGAGACCTCCACCGGCGTGTCGGCACCGGTGCGGCGCACGGAAGGCAGCGACGAGCAGAACGCGATCGTCGTGGTCGATGGCACCAGCGCTGCCGGCGCGTTGCCGGTGGATGTCAGCCAGACCGACGCGTACTACTTCTCCCCGCAGAAGGCGTTCGGCTCCGACGGCGGCCTGTGGATCGCGGTGCTGTCGCCGCGCGCCATCGCACGGGCGCAGCAGGTCGAGGGCGAAGCCAAGCTCGAAGGCTCCCGCCGTTGGGTTCCGCCGTTCCTCTCGCTGACCTCCGCGCTCGACAACGCACGCAAGGATCAGACCCTGAACACGCCGTCGGTCGCCACGCTAATCATGCTGGAGAACCAGGTGCGCTGGCTCAACGAGAATGGCGGCATGGCCTGGTCCACGGCACGTTGCGCGCAGTCCGCCGCGCTGCTGTACGAGTGGGCGGAGCGCAGCGAATACGCCCGGCCGTTCGTCGCCGACCCGGGCTCGCGCTCCAATGCGGTCGTCACCGTCGACCTGGATGACGCGGTCAGCGCCAAACAGGTCATCGCCGCGCTGCGCGAGAACGGCATCGTAGACACGTCCGGATACCGCAAGCTCGGGCGCAACCAGCTGCGCATCGGCGTGTTCCCCTCGGTGGAGCCGTCGGACGTGGCCGCGCTCACCGCATGCATCGATTACGTCGTCGAGCACCTGTGACGGACGCGGCAGCAAGAGCCGCCCCCGATCATCAAAGACTGAACGCTCGGGCGGGTGCCGGTGTATGTACCGCCACCCGCCCGATTCATCCCATGCGCTAAGGTATATAGGTATGAAATTCGCAGCCATCATCAATCCTGAAGTACGCAAGCCGGCACCGAAACCGGTGCGCGTCGACCTGCGCAAGACGTTCCTCATCGGCTGCGTGCTGTGGTCGGTCGCGCTGATCGTCAGTGCGATACTGCTCGCGTGCGGGCTGGATGTGCTGCAATTGCTCATCATGTGCGCGGCCGGACTGGTCATCGGTGTCATGATGCTGGTATGGGAGCATTTCGACCGCTGGGATTACCGGCGTCTCGGCAACTGAGCCGTATCAGTCCCCCACCGGCAGCGACAGCGTGAACGTGCTGCCCTGCCCGGGAGCGCTCCACACCGTCACATCGCCGTGATGGGCGAGCGCCGCATGCTTGACGATCGCCAATCCCAGACCGATGCCGTCGGTCGTGCGCTCGTTCTGGTTGGAACCGCGGTAGAACCGTTCGAAGATACGGGGCAGATCGGCCTTCGGCACGCCCTCGCCATGATCGATGACACGCACCACGGCGTTCTTCCCGTCCGAAGACAGGGCGACGGAGACGCCGACCGCCCCGCCTGGGCGTGAATACACGATCGCATTCTCCACCATCTTGCGCACGGCCATGCGAATCTGATCGGCCTCCCCGTGAATCATCACGGGGCTCTTGCCGCCGACCCGCACCTGCACCCCGGCATCCCGCGCAGCGCCGGCAAGATCATCCACGGCCCCGGAAACCTGCGAGAACAGGTCGCAACGGTTCGCCTCCGAAGCCGTCACCGGCTCCTGAGCCTTAATCAGCATCAGCAGGTCAGAGATCATGCGGTCGAGCCGCACACAGGAATGCCGCACCTGCCGCGCGTGGTTCGCCAGCTGCTCGTGGCTCACGTCCGCGCTCTCCAACGAATCGGCCAGCCGTTCCAGCGCGCGGGTCGGTTGCAGCAGCTGCTCGGAGACGTTCGATATGAACGAGTCTCGAATCTGAGCGAACCGGATCGACTCGCTGACATCGTTGATCAGCACGAGCACCAGATGGTCGCCGATGCGTCCCACCGTCACCTTCAGCCAGTTCGGCCGAGACGAGGCCTCTGCGGTCAGGCCGTCATCGGCAGCCGCGGCACCGAATCCGTTCATCGTCATGAACTGCTCCGGCGTCTGAGTCTTCAGGTCGAACGAGCACCGGGAACCGTCCTTCATCACCTTGTGCACCGCGTCAAGCAACGTAGGTTCGATCAGCGTGTCATCACGCACCAAGCCGAGTCTATAGGCCGCAGGATTGGCACGGACCACCTCGTCCTGATCGTCCACCACGACCGACGCCAGCGAGAGCATCGACAGCACCAGCTGGGTGGAGTCATCCAGATCATCGGCCGGCTCGTCATCCTCCTGACGGCGGCGCGCGCCGCGACGCCGAGACTGCAACGACGGCAAGCGGTCATTGCTGCGCAGCGCGTTCATGATGACGGGCTGCAGCCGGTCCGCGATGAAAAAGCCGATTCCCGCCAATGCGGCCAGCGCCAATAGCGCGAAAACTACAAAAATCCATACCGACGGCTGAAACTGAGGCATGGTTCCATTGTCTCACACCGAGAGGCGACATGCGGCGAACGTGAATTCCGGGTGAACTAGCCAATGAATTTTGAGACAATTTCAAGAACCTGACCGCCACGCACTAGGCAAACACAGCTTATGCGGCTTACACTTGATAGAGGTTCCATCAAGAGCAACTACATAGCATGAAAGGCTACAACAATGCGCGTTATTTTTGACGAGGAGCTCAAGGCCGTTGCCGATGACCTCGATCGCATGGTGCAAGACGTGCGCAAGGCCATCAACGGGGCCGGAGACGCCTTGCTGAAGCAGGATGTCGAAGCCGCCCAGAGCGTCATCGACGGCGACATCGAGATCGATGCCCTCGAATCCAGCGTCATCGACCAGTGCATCCGTCTGCTCGCCAAGCAGAACCCGGTGGCGACCGACCTGCGAGTCGTCGTATCGACGCTGCGGCTCGCCGCGACCTTCGAGCGCATGGGCGATTTGGCGAAGCACATCGCCGAAGCTGCACGCCGCATCTACCCCGAACCGGCGCTGCCGGCCGAGGCCACGGAGCTGTTCACCGAGATGCAGCAGTTCCTGTCGATGACCGCCGACCGCATCGTCGTCATGCTGCAGGACCGCGACGCCAAAACCGCCGAGGAGATCATCCTCGACGACGACAAGCTCGACGCGCTGCACCACAAGACCTTCGATCTGGCTCTGTCCGACAAGTGGACCGGCAGCCGTCAGCAGCTGATCGACGTCGTGCTGCTCGGCCGCTTCATGGAGCGTCTCGGCGACCACGCCGTGTCGGCCTCCCGCCGCGTCGTGTACATCGTGTCCGGCTTCGATCCGAGCAAGGAGCCGTCGCGCGACGAGGACGGTGCCGTCGAGTGACGACGACCGCGGCGATGCCGTCACCGGCATTCCGCCATAACTGAACTTCTCTCCACGGAGAGTCCCATGAACGGCGAGACGGCCACGGCTGCTCGCCGTTTTTGTATGCCCCGACGGGCGGTACGCGGCTTGGAACCCGGATCATAGACTCCATCGCGACGCCACCGTGCGTGAGTTGCGTCACCGCGCGTGCCCTCGCAGCGTGACACCCCGCACGAGTCACGCTTCGCCGCGCTCCCAGTCAGCGGAAGCGGGAATGGTGCGAATCGGCGAGAAGACGGCCACGACCATGCCCGCCGTGGCCAGCGCGCACACCACGGCGGCGATCAGCGTGAACCCGCCCGGCACGAACCGCAGCACGCCGCCGACCACGACCGGTGCCACGGCGCCGAATACGCCGAGCAGCGTTTCGCATACCGAGGAGACGCCCTCGGCCTACATCATACACGTCGGCTCGTGGCCGAATACGCAAAAGGGCCGCTCCCATGAGGGAACGGCCCTATGCATCAGGCTAATGCCGGGTCAGAGAATCACTTCTGGCCCTGAGCGGCGACGGCGGCGGCACCGGCGGCGGCAGCCTCCGGGTCCAGGTACTCGCCACGCGGCTTGACCGGCTTGAAGTTCTCGTCCAGCTCGTAGAGCAGCGGGATGGCGGTCGGGATGTTGACCTTGGCGATCTCGTCCTCGGACAGGTTGTCGAGCATCTTGACGATGGCACGCAGCGAGTTGCCGTGGGCGGCGATCAGCACGGTCTTGCCGGCGCGCAGCTCAGGCTCGATGGCGGACTCGAAGTAGGGCTTGACACGCTCGACGACGTTGGCCAGGCACTCGGCTTCCGGAACCGGGTCACCGGCGTAACGCGGGTCGTGGTTCTGCGCGTACTGGTCGTTCGGGTCGATCTCGGGCGGCGGGGTCGCGTAGGAGCGACGCCACAGCATGAACTTCTCGTCACCGTACTCCTGACGAATCTCGGTCTTGTTCTTGCCCTGCAGAGCGCCGTAGTGACGCTCGTTGAGACGCCAGTCACGCTGAACCGGAATCCACAGGCGATCGGCGGCATCCAGTGCGATGTTGGCGGTGTTGATGGCACGACGCAGCAGGGAGGTGAAGACGATGTCCGGCAGGACGTTCTTCTCCTTGAGCAGCTCGCCACCACGCTTGGCTTCGGCTTCGCCCTGCTCGGTCAGCGGGACGTCCACCCAGCCGGTGAACTGATTGGTCTTGTTCCATGCGCTCTGTCCGTGACGGAGCAGTACTAGTTTGTAAGTCATAACTCGCAGTCTACCGCTCAGCCCGGCCAAATTCGAGCCTTTGTCCATCGTTTCGCCGAGCGCTTGCGCAGGAATACTCACACCATCAGCGAAATCAGCAGGATGACGGCGAAGAACGGGGGCTGGAAGCAGGCGTCCGACAGCGCTTTGCGGAATTCCTTACGGCCCGTGCTGGTCACCATGCGCCACGGCACGCCGATGCCGGACAGCATGAGGATGCCGCCCCACGGCGTCCACAGCAGCATCACCACCCACACGCCGATCGCCCATGCGACGACGCAGCAGACGCCCAGCATCACGCGGGCGCCACGCTCCCCCATGCGCACTGCGAGCGTGCGCTTGCCATGCCGGCGATCCTCGTTGATGTCACGCAGGTTGTTCACCATCAGTATCTGGCATGACAACAGCCCCGCGACAACCGCGCACAACACGCCGAGCACGCTGACCGAACCGCTCAGCGCATACTGCGTGCCAAGCACGGCGGCCAAACCGAAGAACAGGAACACCGAGAGTTCGCCGAATCCCGCATATCCGTACGGATGCTTGCCTCCGGTGTAGAACCAGCCGGCCAGCAGGCAAAGCACACCGACCAGCAGCAGCCACCACGCCTGTGACAGGACGACGGCGGCGAGGCCGCACACGCAGGCCAGCAGAGCGCTCACCACGGCGGCGACGAGCACATGCTTCGCCGGAACCAGGCCGGACGCGGTCAGCCGCATGGGCTTCTTGGTCTTCTTCTCACTGCCGCCGCGGCCCTCATCGACACCGCGGATGCCATCGGAATAGTCATTGGCGTAGTTCACCGCGATCTGCAGTAACACGCCCACGCACACGCACAGCAGCGTGACGAGCCAGAACCGAGACAACATCGCCTGCGCATCGGCGGTGACCGCCGCGCACTGCGACGTGTCGGACCGGGTCTGCGCGCAGTTGAGATCGCCCACGATCACCGGATACGCGCAGCATGCGCCCACCACCACGGAGGACAGGGAGGTCGTCAAGGTTTTCGGGCGTGCGCCGGATATCCACAGTTTCACAGTCATGCAGTCCAGTGTACGTGCCTTTCACGGATTCCGTGGATATGTCGTCATGATCATCCGCCGACATCAACACGCCCCGCTGGTGGGGGGGGCTGTCGGCACAGCATCGATACATAAACAGGCGGGGCTCCACGCACACACGCGTGGAGCCCCGCCATATCATTTCAATCGGTCATCGCCCGCAGTCCGCACGCAAGGCCGGCAGCGGCCCGCCGCACGTTTACTGCAACGCCAGCGGCTTGACCAGCGGGAAGGTGATGGTCTCGCGGATCGTGGCACCGGTCAGGGCGATGAGCAGTCGGTCGATGCCCATGCCCATGCCGCCCGCCGGGGGCATGCCCACGCCGAGAGCCTCCAAGAAGTCCTCGTCGATGTCGCAGGCCTCCTCGTCGCCGGCCAGCGCGTCCTTGGCCTGGGCCACGAAACGCTCGCGCTGCACGATCGGGTCGTTGAGCTCGGAGTAGCCGGTGGCCAGCTCGAAGCCGCGCACGTAGAGGTCCCACTTCTCCACCACGCCGGCCTTGTTGCGGTGGCCCTTGACCAGCGGGGAGGTCTCGACCGGGAAGTCGCGCACGAAGGTCGGCTCGTATAGCTTGTCCTCGTAGAAGTGCTCCCACAGGTGCTCGACGAGCTTGCCGTGGTTCTCAACATCGTCACGCTCCACGCCGAGCTTGTCGGCGATCTCGCCCAGATGTTCCACGGAAGTGCCGGGGTTGTCCGGCCCGCCGTTCGGCACGATCTCTTCGCCGAGCGCCTCGGAGAGCGAATCATACATGCTGATGGTCTTCCAGTCGCCGCCGAAATCGTATTCGGTGCCGTCGATCAGCGTGACCTTATGGGAGCCGAACACGTCCATCGCGGTCTTCTGCACGAGCTCCTTGACCAGCTGGCCGATGGTGTCGTAGGTGCCGTACGCCTGGTAGGCCTCGACCATCGTGAACTCGGGGGCGTGCGTGGCGTCGACGCCCTCGTTGCGGAAGTCGCGGTTGATCTCGAACACGCGGTCGATGCCGCCCACGAGGCAGCGCTTGAGGAACAGTTCCGGCGCGATGCGCAGATAAAGGTCCAGGTCGAAGGCGTTCATGTGCGTGGTGAACGGACGGGCGGCGGCACCGCCGTGGATAGTCTGCAGCATCGGCGTCTCGACCTCGATGAAGTCGTGGTCATCGAACGTGCGGCGCAGCGAGGCGACGGCCTTGGACCGGTTGCGCACCATGTTGCGCACCTTCTCATCGGCGATCATGCCGATGTACGGCTTGCGCGTGCGCGTGTCGTCGTTCAGGTCCTTGTGCAGGGCGGGCAGCGGCTGCAGCGCCTTGGACGCGATGGCCCATTCGGTGGCGAACACCGACAGCTCGCCGGTCTTGGACGCGATCACGCGGCCGCGCAGGTACAGGTGGTCGCCGAGGTCCACGAGCTGCTTGAACTGCTTGAGCGAGTCAGCGCCGATCTCCTTCTTGGAGATCATGCCCTGGATCTTCGTGCCGTCGCCGGCCGACAGCTGCACGAAGCACAGGCCGCCGCCGTTGCGCAGAAACAGGACGCGCCCGGCGATGCCGACCACGTCCTCGGTCTCCTGACCGGCTTCAAGCTTGCCGTCATACTTGGCGCGCACGGCCTCGATGGTGTCGGTCACGTCGAGGTGCACCGGGTAGGGCTGCATGCCGGCCTCAAGCATCATCGCGCGCTTGGCGACGCGCATCTGCACCTGCTCGGGGTGCGCGAGCGGGCCGAACTCCTTGTTGGAGGGATCGACGGCCTCGTCCAAAGTTGCGCCGGCGCCGATGCGGTCACGGATGGCTGCGTCCTGTCGCAGCAGCATCTCGGCACGCTCGACCGTGGTCATGACGGGAACAGCGGGTGCCGTCTCGTCGTCGTTCAGGGATTCGGGGGTTTCTTGCGTCTGACTCATAATGTCACAGTGTAATGAGATGGCGATACACGCCGAGAGTCCGTTGATATTCCGCGGTTTTCGGGATGCCACGCCACGCCGGTTTGGCTTGTCCGGGATTTCGTTGTATTATAGCCTGCGTTGCCAAAACGGGCTGTAGCGCAGCTTGGTAGCGCGCTTCGTTCGGGACGAAGAGGCCGCGGGTTCAAATCCCGCCAGCCCGACAACATGAAGGCCAGATCGCATCAGCGGTCTGGCCTTCTTCTTACCGGTGGCTTGGCAGCTCCCGCAGTCTCACCTGCGGGACCACCACAACCATCAGCGACAATCACAACAAACGACACCCACGCGCGGGCACGCCCGCGAGATGTGATGAAGAGGGAACCATGAAGAAAAGCCTGCTTGCCTTGGCTTCCGGCGCGTTCATCCTCGGCGCGGCCGAATTCGTGATGATGGGCATCCTGCCCCAGACCGCCAGGGCGATGCACGTCGATATCCCGACCGCCGGCCATTTCATTTCCGCCTATGCGATCGGCGTGTGCATCGGCACGCTGATTCTGGTGTTCGGGCGCAAGATCCCGCCGAAGCAGCTGATCATCATGTTCATGGTGATCGCCTTCGTCGGCAACGCCCTGTCGGCGTTCTCCGTCAATGCGCCCATGCTGCTGGCTGCCCGTTTCATCTCGGGACTGCCCCACGGCGCGTTCTTCGGCACCGCCACGCTGATCGCCAAGACCGTGGCCGACAAGGGCAAGGAGGCGCAGGCCGTCTCCGCCATGGTCACCGGTCAGACCGTCGCCAACATGATCGGCGTGCCGGCCGGCACGCTGATGTCGGAGTTCCTGTCATGGAGGCTTGCGTTCATCGTGCTCAGCGTCTGGGCCGCGATGACCGTGTTCCTCGCGCTTGCCTGGGTTCCCGCCATCGCGCCGGTGAAGGACGTCGGTCTGGCCGGCCAGTTCAGGTTCCTCCGAAAGCCTGGACCGTGGCTGATTCTGGGCGCGGTGTTCACCGGCAACGCCGGCGTGTTCTGCTGGTGGAGCTACGTGTCGCCGTGGCTGCAGAAGACCGGCGGATACGACAGCGACATGGTGCCGTTCCTGATGATGCTCGCCGGATTCGGCATGGTGGTCGGCGGAATCATCGGCGGGCGTATCACCGACAACTGGCGTCACGCGGGAACCGCAGCCCTCGGGCAGGCGATCTCCGGCGTCGGTCTGCTGCTGGTGTTCCTGGTGCCCGGCAACCATGTGAGCGCCGCCATCTTCACGTTCTGGATCGCGTTCGGCCTGTTCTTCATCTCCGCCCCACAGCAGCTGCTGATGACCGAATCCGGCAAGGGCGGCGGCGAGCTGCTGGCCGGCGCGGCCGTGCAGGTGGCGTTCAACTTCGGCAACGCGGTCGGCTCGATGGTCGGCGGCGGCATGCTGAACTTGTCAGGCATGAACTACCACTTCACCGCATTGGGCGGCGTGCCGTTGGCGGTCATCGCGGTGGCGCTGCTGACCATATACTCCATGCGTCACGAGACGCACACCGACGCGCTGGAGCGTATGCGCGAGATCACGGTGTGAGTTTCGCGGGATATAGGCTCTCAAAACTCGCAGATACAAGTGGAATTTCGCTGAATCACCGGTATATCTGCGAGTTTTGAGAGCGGGGGTTTGTTATATAGCTCACATCACACGCCGAAAACGTCATCACCAAGGCTTCCTAGACTGGTAGAAACCGGTTTCATGGCAAGGAGATGACATGGACGATGATGCACTGATGGCGAAGCTGATGGCCGCGTTCGACGATGACGCGGCACCGGACCAAGCCGGGGACGAGCCCCGACCTTCCGAGCAGCCTTTTGACACGCAACGGTTCCTCGCCGGGCTCGACGCGATCTTCGACGCGCACGCCGTCGCCAAGGCAGGGCCGTACCTGGAGCAGGCCATGATCGACGCGGAGAACGCCGGCGATGACGCCGGGCTGCTCACCGTGCTGAACGAGACGATGGGGTTCTACCGCTCGCAAGGCCGACACAAGGAGAACCAGTGGATCGTGCAACGGGCGCTGGAGCTCGCGACCCGTATGGGCATCACGGGCACCGAGGCATGGACGACCACCCTGATCAATGCGGCCACCGCCATGCGGGCGGCCGGCCAGTACGACCAGTCCGAGGATCTGTATAAGCAGGCGCAGGCGTCCAGCGAGCGCACGCTCGCCCCCAGCGACCGGCGACTCGCCGCCCTGCACAACAACCTGTCGATGCTGTACAGCGAGACCGGGAAAACGCATCAGGCCGAGGTGGAGCTGGGCGAGGCCCTGCGCATACTGGAATCGTCGAGCCCGGATGCCGAAACCGACCTCGACGTGGCCTCGACGCACACGAATCTGGCGTTGACGCTGCTCGCCGAAGACAAGCTGTCCGCCGCGAGCTGGCATGCGGCGAAGGCGTTGGAGATCTACCGCAACGGTCATCTTGAGCACAGCGCCCATTACGCTTCGGCGCTGGCCGGCTACGCGCAGGTGCGTTTCCACCAGCATGATTACGGGCAGGCGGTGGACCTGTACTGCCAAGCCCTGCAGGTCATCGAGGAATGCTACGGCAAGGACACTGATTATTACCGCATCACCGAGAGCAACCTGCGGCAGGCCGAACACGAGGCCTCCGAGCATGTCCCCGCGAATGTTTCACAGGATGTTTCACAGGATGCGAGCGCAGGTGGGAATGGTTCCGGCACGCCCGGCGCAGCACCCGCCGGCACCCCATCCGCCGCCGTTCCGTCCGCTACCGCCTCACCCACCGGCACCTCACCCATATGCGGCCTCAAGCTGGCACGCGAATGCTGGAACGCCTATGGCAAACCGCTCATCGCCGACAAATACCCGGAATATCAGGGGCGCATCGCGGCGGGACTGGTGGGCCACGGATCGGAATGCTATGGGTTCGATGACGATCTCTCGCGCGACCATGATTTCGGCCCACGCTTCTGTCTATGGCTCACCGACGAGGATTATGCGGCGATCGGCGAGCGCCTTCAGGCCGATTACGAGGCGCTCCCCCAATCGTTCATGGGATATGGCCCGCGCGAGTCCACCGCCAGGGCGCAGGGTGCAGGCAGGCGCGACGGAGTGTTCCGCATCGGCGATTTCTTCGAGTCGATCACCGGATACCGTCAGGCGCCAAGCACCAACAACCCGCACGAGTGGCTGATGCTGGATGAGGCGACGCTTGCCGCCGCCACCAACGGCGAGGTGTTCGCCGACCCGTTGGGCAAGTTCCTCGACACCCGGCAGGGGTTCAAGACCATGCCGGAGGACGTGCGGCTGGCGCTGATATCCAAGCGTCTGGGCATGATGGCGCAGGCCGGGCAATACAATGTGCCGCGCATGCTTGCGCGCGGCGACGGTGCGGCCGCCTGGCTGTCGATCGGCGAGTTCGTGCAGGCGGCGGCATCACTGGTGTTCCTGCTCAACAATCCGATCACCGTGGGATACCTGCCGTATTACAAGTGGCGGTTCGCCGCGCTTCGGCGGCTGTCATCCCGCATGGCGACGAGGCTCGCCGATGTGTGCGGGCAGCTGGAGACGCTGCTGCGGCTGAGCTCCGCCGCCTGCTATGGCGGTGCCGGTTTCGGCGAGGGCGGCAAGGGGTCGGCACCGGTCGCCGAGAAGATATCCCAGACCATCGAGCACGTCTGCGCCGAGGTCGTGGCCGAGCTGCGCCGAGAGGGACTGACCGGCAGCGACGAGACGTTCCTGGAGTGGCAACGGCCATATGTCGAGGAGCACATCGCCAGCGACGCGGCTTGTCTGCATTCCCTGTGACAGGGCGTGACCGGCACGGGCGATGACGGCGGCAACGACGATAACGGACAACGGGAAAGAGGCGGCGGATGAGCGACCAGCTGATCGAGCGGATAGTGCGTCATGAATGGGATCAGTTCCAGCGCACGAACAACGAGGGCGGGCGGGCCGCCTGCCAAGGCAATTGGCCGGTGTTCCGGCAGATGCGCACGAGCCAGTTCATGACATGGACCGATCCGCTGCTGGACAGTTATCTGGCCGATCTGGTCGAGGCCGAGCGCGTCGGGCGCAATCTGGTCACGGAGAAGTACGGTCGCATGATGGAGTCCACGGCACCGCAGGATTTCCATGACAACATCGAACCGTACATACCCCGGTTGAGCGACGAACGTATCGCGACGCAGGAGCATGTCATCGCGACGCAGGTGGCGTGGGCCGGGGACTTCCGCGCCCGCTACCCGAAACTCGGCCGGGCCATGCGCGTGCTGCGCACCGCGGAGGACACCGCGCAATCCACGTCGTTCGAAACATATCTGCGCGGGGAGCTCGGCACCTACTCGGAACGCACGATGGCCCTGTACCGGCGTTTCGTCGACGATCTGCTCCGGAAGGGTCGGAACCTGACCGAGGAGACGATCGCCCACACCGTCGCCCTCGCTGGTTTCGCCGATCTCGCCGAAGCGGAGGCCGCACAGGGCTGACGCGGGAATCGGTGCCTTGCCGGCAGGGCCGCCGGCAAGGCACCGGTCGATATGTCACTCGTCATGGGGCGTTCGCGCGTTGCGCGCTATCTTTGCCAGAGACCAGATGATGGCGATCAGGATCAGTGCCCCGCCGACCACCGCGCACCCGATGGCGAACATCACGCGGGGATCCATATCGAACCATGCGAGTACGCCATTGGGGAACCTCACTCCGAACAGGATCGCCACCGCGCCGACCAGCAGCATGAACACACCCAATGTCAGTGTGGCGGCGCTCGGCCCTGTCTTGCGGATGACCGGACGCACCGGCACGTCCCGCGGCACTTGCACGTAATTGGAGCCCGCGCCCGGCTGGGCCCAGGGACCAGCCGGAGCGGCGTATGCAGGACCCGCATCCGGGCGGTTCGGTCCGTATCCGTCATGCTCTCGCGGGGGCTGCGTGCTGTACAGCGGAATCTGCTGAGGCGCCGGATCGGGCTGCTCTGTATCGCCCGCGGCGAAGGCCGTGGCGGCATCAGGCTGTTGCGTGGCGCCCGCGTCTGTGGATGGCGCGGCGGCAAGAGACCGCCCTTTGTCAGGAACATCGCCGGTTCGCCGATCGGAAGCGGCGGCGGGATTCCCGAATGCGTCGGCGGCAGGCTCGGTCTCGGTCTGGCCGTCATCCACGGGGGCCGCCGATTCGTCCGAAACCGCCCCGGCCGCAAGTGGTTCGGCAGACAACTTCTCGGTCGACGCGGAGTCAACCGGCAACGACTTGGTCTCGGCCTGCGGCACCGCGACCTTTTCTACCGGCAACGCCTCTGTCTCGGCAACCGGCAGCGTCTGTGCGACCGGCAGCGTCTGTGTCGGCTCGACCGGCAATGCCTGCGTGACGGCAGAAGCCTGTTCGGACACGCCGCCGACCAGTGTCGGCAAAGCCTCGGTCTGCTCGAAATCCGCAGGCATCGCCTCGGCATTCGGAAGATGCCGTGTCATATCGTGATCGTCATTCATGATGTGCTCCTTGTATCATTCGTCCGCAGTGCTCACAGGGCGTCATCGGATGAGCATCCGCCGCTGTCATCGACATAACGGACGGCCACTTTCCCCTCGATGGTGTACGGCACGTTGATGATCAGTTCGGGCCCGCCTTCGGGAATGGTGCTGTAATCGAGGTTGGATGCGCCGCCGTCGCACGCCGGCTTCTCACCGGAACGGCCCGAGAACGTGTTGTCCAGGCGCAGGAAATCGTATCCCCACTGGTTTCTGGTGATCGTATACCGGCCTCCGATAGAACCGACGAGCCGATACCCGTCGCTGCGCTTGCCGAACGCAAAGCTGCATCCTTGCGGCAAAGTCAGAATCACCCGGGCCCGATAGGCCGAGATGCGCAGGTCCCCGACCGGACACGTCGATTGCCTGACCTTTCCGTCGACATCCGTCACCTTGTGGGGGCTGATGCCGGGCACGCCATCTCGCGTCAGATCTATGCTGACGCGGTCGTCGCCGTAATTCGTGCCGACGAACCGCACGCCCTGTTGCAATCGGGCGATCTGTTGATCGGTGGCGCCATATTTCGTGACTCCGTGAACATTGACCAGCGTGCCGCCTTCGGACTGCATGGCATCCACCGTATAGCTGTAAGCGACGTTGACGCCCAGTACGCAGACCGCGACGAACGCGGCGGTCCAGGCGAGCGGAATCAGGCCTCCGGAGCGGCGTCCCATCAGTCCAAGCACCGTTATGACAGCACCCAGAGCCAGGCAGACGCCGCCAATCCACAGCGTGAGCACACGGGTCATCGATTCGATGGATGAGTTGTCGTTTGTCAGCATCAGAACCGCACTGGAGACGAGCATCAGCCCGATCATGCCGATGACGATGGCGAAACCGGCCGGCTTGCGGCGCTCGTATTTCGGCGGAAGAGACCCCGCCGATGGGCGATACGGAGACGACTGGTACGGCATGGAAGGACGTGCGGGCCGATCGGCGGTATGGGGCTGGCCGAAGCTGTATCCCGGAGCGGGCTGCTGGAACGGCTGACGCACCGACGCTCCGGAGGACTCCGCTGCACTTCCCGCGGCTTCCGGCACGGCGGGCCCTGATGAGCCAGCCGTGCCGGCATCGGCCGCCTGCGCTCCCGTGTCCGCATCGTCATAGGCGTATGACGAGGCCGGCCATCCGCGCCGGTATGAGCCGTTCTCAGAATCGCCGGTACCGCTGGCACCGCTGACGCCGCTGCCCGACCCGTATCCGCCATGCCGCCGGTTGGCGTTCTGCACCAGGGCCCACAGCACCAGCGCCGCGCACAGGGCCGCCGCGAGACCGGCACCGGGGACGGCGACCGCCAGCATCATCATGATTATCACGCCAAGCATGTTCCAATCCCAGCGCCCGTCGATCAGCTCCTCGCCGAGGATACGGCCATCCCGCGCATCGGGCAGCAGCGCCCATGCGATGGCGTACAGCGCCAAACCGAATCCGCATAGCACCACGCTCGCCAGCACCAATGCCCGCACCAGAGTCGGGCTCCATCCCACGCGCTGCGCGATGGCGCTGCACACGCCGGCGATCCACCGGTCGTCGCCGCGCTCCATCGCGCTGCCGCGGATCCACGAGAAGAACCGGTCGCTCTGCCGCTTCGGCTTCGGCTGGGGTCCGGGCGCAGGAGAGCCGTACGGATTCGAACCGTACGAATCCGAACCATTCGTGCCGGGGCCGGCGGCGCCACCCGCGTCATAGGCATACGTTGTATCGTTCATGCTTCCATTACAGCAGCAACCGGCCGCCGCACGCATCGGGGGACACCCTGATTGTTCCCTGAACCGGGGCGTTATGCCCCATGTCGTCTTCCCCGGAGGCGCACAATGGAACCATGACCCAGCCGAACAACCCGTACCGGCAGCCGCACGCGCCCCGTCGGACGCAATGGCAGGCCCGGCGCGCCCAGCCGCCGTCCGCC